>Ga0268261_10002712_pt1 | contig 12770 bp, 8 predicted proteins | sample TergutNc150P1_FD_190353 | JGI IMG/M metagenome (GOLD analysis project Ga0268261, IMG submission 190353) | Nasutitermes corniger P1 segment gut microbial community from laboratory colony in Florida, USA - Nc150 P1 (SPAdes) (version 2) | ecosystem: Host-associated > Arthropoda: Insects > Digestive... | reverse complement strand
GCTTAAGGTCAGGCCTGACCTTAAGCAAATCTTGGAAGCCCCTTCTACACAAGCTTAAGGAAAGGAGACAACCTCCTACAACACAATAGTTTTGACCTGCCATCCCATGGCCCACCCCAAGATTTGCTTAAGGTCAGGCCTGACCTTAGGCAAACCTTGGAAGCCCCTTCTACACAAGCTTAAGGAAAGGAGACAACCTCCTACAACACAATAGTTTTGATCTGCCATCCCATGGCCCACCCTGACATGAACCATTCTGTTTCACATACCCGCCCGCGACCTCCATGTGGGTTATTACCCTTTCACAACCTGCCTTGTAAACGGACCCACCTCTACCTCGTCACTCTCCTTCTAATTGGTTTATGCTATTTTCAAGCCAAACACTCTCTCATATGTATACCCTAACTATTCTCAAATTTAGTCATTATTTACCTACTCGCCTATGAAGATGGAACAGACAGAGTGTTCCGAAACATCGGCATATAAAATTCAGACGCCGGGGAATTACCCAGAAGAAAACATACAACATACAGAACACGGCGAAAGTTTGAAATCAAGAAGGCTACTAAGTTGTTGGGGCAAGTAGTAATAAAGTTGTTTGGACCTAACTACATAATAAACAGAAATGTTAGGTATTTCTTTTGGCCTAAGGGGCTGTAAAAAAATTGCAAAGATACTAAGGGCGCCATCAACTGAGAATGTTTGGGAACTGCTGCCCTAGTCTACATTGTTAATTGTATCTTGTATACAGTTTTCCTATTTTCATTGGTATCCCACACTTTTATCACACATAATGTAGAGAAACACATAAAGGTAAAATTGTACAAATAATTTTACACAGTTGTTTATTCTTCATTCTGTGTACTGAATTTCATGTTGCTCCCTTGCTCCCACGCAGACCAGATTTTTTCACAGTTGCCTGTAACTCATAAAAGGTTGAGCAGGTCTGTTCTAGGTAAATATTTTTAAAAGAATACTTTCAAAATCTTTGCAAAGTAGTTAACGCTCAATAACAGTAGTAACTACTCATTAGTGACCTGCCACTACACATTTACGCAATGCTGAAAAGCATATTCATATATGTTAAGACTCTACAATTTTTATGTTTTATGTTCTGTTGATCATGCATCTCAATATAATCGTGTAAAGAAAAACCAACTTGATGCACATCTTATTCTTAGTATATTTTGTCAACCTGTACACGTTTCGGGCGTATCTAGGCCCATCATCAGGAGGTACAACTATATGTATTCAACAGTTGGTACTTATTATTCTTTTTAGATGACTGTCTGTTGTCCTGGTTGGATTCCAATCCAACCAGGACAACAGACAGTCATCTAAAAAGAATAATAAGTACGAACTTTTTTATTATTATCAACTTGATACACAAATTTCTTGTTCATTCACACAAATTACATTAAATTAAATTCCTGTACATGTTTTGAGCACAATCCGTTCGTCATCAGGAGGTTGACGCAAATTGTACATATGCAGCCTCTGGTATCGTCACTCTCTGCAAGTGACCGTCTTGTGCAACCGCTAAGTCCTGCCTTAGCGGTTGCACAAGACGATCACTTGCAGACAGTGATACCAGAGGCTGCATATGTACAATTTGCATCGTTGACCTCCTGATGATGAGCGAATTGTGCTCGAAACATGTACAGGAATTTAATTTAATGTAATTTGTGTGAATAAACAAGAAATTTGCATATCAAGTTGGTTATAATAAAAAAATTATACTATGATGCACGGCCAACTAAATATCAAGTACCAACTGCTGAATACATAGGGTTGTACCTCCTGATGATGGGCCTAGATATGCCTGAAACATGTAGAGGTTGATGAAATATACTAAGAATAAGATGTGCATCAAGTTGGTTTTTCTTTACACGAATCTATAATTTGTTGCTACAATTACTTGAAATAGTATCACTTTCTTGCTCTCATAAGTGTGGTGGCAAAACTTTAATAATGGTGTATTTTTTAATTTTAATGTATTGTAACATCATGGTGATGTCAAATTCACAGTGACAGCTCACATGCTTCAATAGTTGCTTCTCTTCCCATACAATTTAATGAACTGGAAAAGAATTACAGAATTTTAAATGTAGACTATAAAACTTGTTATACAATCCAACTCATGCACTGAATAGTGCATGAGTTGGATTGTATAACAAGTGTAGCAACATGCACGGTGCAACACTAAAGATTGTAGACTATAAAAGTTTGCTCTCCCATATACTACTTTAAGCCCAAGGAGAATTATAAAATGGTGCACGTTAAACTTCTAATGCATGTAAACGTACACAATGGAATTCCATTTGCAGGTCTATAAACAAACAGATTGTATTTTGCATTGATCACTCCCATACTCACTAACAACAACAAAAATCATTACAAATTTTTCAGTCTGTCTGGTATACAATTAATGAATATGTGAACATGAGCTAAAACTCACATTTAACATTTTGGCCATGAAAATTGAAAAACAGTGTTATATGCCGGTACTGATTTTATTTTTCAGTCCTTGTACATCAGTCTGAAGTGAAATGAATATTGTATTGTTTAACCTTCAGGAGACAGATTTATATGCCAAAGTTATATCTTGATGGAATGAGTTTTTCTGTCTTAGCATGGACGATAAAACTGCTACCAACGAAACAAACACAGACTGGCATATTGCATGCTAGGCCTTTTGCCAGTACATTTTAGAGACCAGTATATGGTCTTGTGGGAAATTAAAGTTCAAGAGTGCTGTGTAACTGTATACATTACATAGCAATAAATAGGTAAGTTTAATGTAAAATGTGAACTATATGCAAGGAAATACTTGTGACCAGTTTTGAAGAAGTATCTCAGCATTTACTGGTAGTAGGTAAAAGGTAAAGTGCACCCTTGTACAGGCACTGAGGTTCTGTACAGGCCGTACAGCCCATAGGGGGAGTAGAGGTATAGCTCTACTCTTTCATGATCAATGGCACTAGAAGGGGGCGAGGGGTCAGCGTCATGCCCCGGCCGCTCTTTACCCCAAGGAAAGACTTGGTACCCATTGTACAGGAGGCTGGGTGGGCCCCAGGGCCGGTCTGGACAGGTGTGGAAAATCTCGCCCCCACTGGGATTCGATTCCCAGACCGTCCGGCCCGCAGAGAGTCGCTGTACCGACTGAGCTACCTGGCCCACATTTACTGGTGGGCATTAACAAATATACAAAGTCAGTGATATGGCCAGTATGTGAGGCAGGAACACTCAAGTATAAAACAAGGCACTAAACCCTCCAACTACAATGAACAGTGTATCATTTTTGGTTCCTCCTGTAATACGAGACTAGTTCACATTCTTTCTTTTAATTTTCTGTATTTGTGATAACTGCTGGATTGATACTATATGCTACACACAGAAACAAATATGAAGACCTTCCATGGAAACATGTAGGATTTGTAGCTGATTTATTTAACACTCTGTGCAATGATTTTAACACAACAGAACATATACTACACACAATAAATACATTCTGCCTTTTGGTACAAAATGTTAAACAGAAACTGAATGACAATGAGGATAATCATCCAAGTTTATTCACGTGCTGACTCAGCAGCCCGAGGGCCCATTACAGAAACAGCACAAACATATATTAAGGGAGAAAAGTCAACTATAGACAACAGATATGAGTAAGACTTAAAAAAATAATAATACCCATTTGGGGAACCAAAGTACTATGTCCCTATAACAGTAAATATTCTAATGATACCACCATCTACAGCATGAACAGTCTTCTACTGGTTGAACATTGTGAAAATGTGTTTAAGTACCACTAGCAATATGGATGAATGTCTGCTTTATTTTCCTCTTTCTAAATTGTCCTCTGTAGGTACAGGCTTTGCAAAGGATTAATTTCTCATCCACACAGTCATAAAAATATCTAAAAATAAGACTCAGAAACTGGGAAAAACTGTGGGCTGAATGGTTTGTTGTGCCACACAGAAAGACAGACACATATACTAATATTGCGTATTTCACAGGTGTAGGCTTGACTGATACAGTATTAGTAGCACACAACTAACTATAGTTTCTGTAATTACACTCAATGATTATTTAATTTAAACTTTAATTACAAACAATATACAAAATAAATGCTCATAATCTGACAGACTTAGGGTTAACTGCATGCCCAATTCACACTCATATCATACATATTTACATCCCAGCAAGAAAAGAGTTACCCACACTTCACAGGACAAGGTAGTGGATCAGGCAAATCATCAGCCTTCATACCATAACATTTCTTGAGTGAAAGGGTAGATGTTCACAATACCTGAAGAATATGTTCAGTTTCATTGTCATGTCACATTTTCTATGTAAAGAAGTGTTAATTGTAACTGCTGCAGAACCAAAATCAAACATACTGTGAAGACTTCAGTCATGGTTCTTGATGTGTGTGTTCAGTAGTGCCCTGGTAATGAATGCCTTGCCACACAGCTCACACTTGTATGGTCGCTCCCCTGTGTGGTAACGCATGTGAACTGACAGCGTTGTATACTGTGTAAATCCTTTGCCACAGTCTTTACAGGTATAAGGTTTCGCACCTGTGTGAGTGCGCATGTGATCGTTCAAGTACTGAGAAGAACTGAATGGTTTGGCACAAATGGTACACATAAAGGGTTTCTCACCTGTGTGGGTACGCTGATGTGCTCGCAGTGATGCACCACTTGATAGTCCCTTCCCACAGATATCACAGATGTAGCTGGCCTCTCCGCTGTGTGACCGCGTATGGTTAAACAGTTTGTGCTTCAAGTAAAAGCGTTTACCACACGTATCACATGCGAAGCATTTACTTTCAGGATCATGAATTTTCTTATGGCGTACAAGTCCCCTCTTCTCTGGGAATTCTTTCCCACATGTTTCACACTTGTGCTTCTCCCCCAAGTGGTACCCACCCATGTGTTCTTGATACTCAGTTTTTGAATAAAAACCTTTCCCACAAAGCTCACACTTGAAACTGTATTCTTTTAAATGCCTCTGTCTGTGACGTTTCAGGTTTCTTGCTGAACCACTTGCATAGCCACAAATATCACATGTGTGATTCTTAACACCTTCATGACATTTCTTATGTGCTACAAGTGCCTGGCGTCTCTTACATTTCACATTACAAAGGTCACATTGATATGGACGTTCTGAGGTATGTGTTACCATATGCTTCTTCAGTGAGTACATTTTCGGGTACACTTTCTGACACACTGTGCAACGGAACTCTTTTAGAGATGTATGCCGTTTCATGTGAATTTCCAAAGCATACTGGTTCTCACATCTCTCTCTGCACACTGAACATGGGAAATCTCCACTGACAAACTGGAATGTATCCGCTGAAGCCAAACTACGAACATTCTGTATAAGTATATCAGCGTTCGTGATGTCTTCTTGTTTTATGGCAGTGCTGTCAGGCATTCCTACAAGAATGACACCATCCGGTATGCACCTAGAAAGATGACAGATATATTACAATGGTGTTCCTCATTTTGTAATAAATTATGTTAAAATGTTGCAAAGAGTAATCCATTTACCAATATTTACACAAGTGCAATCTACACTAAAATTATAGTATATTTTAGTATGAAATCTGCCATTATGTAATCAACTACCACACAGTAGTACATATCACAACAAATTATCATCCAAACAAATGTTCTAACAGCAATACCTCAGAAAGGTGGTCATGAAGCATTGCTGCACCATGTTAAACAACCACTAGAGTTATATGATCAGGTACCAGCTGGCATTCTACACTAACAAGATCACAAAGCCATCTTAAATGAAACTGAAACACTAGCAATTATCCCTGCATAATCAGAAAGCCATCAAAGTAGTAAAAAAAAAATGCCACAAATTCAAACATGAACTACATATTTGAGCATCATGTTGTGTCTGTTCACACCACTGTTGTTTTATTTTTCAGGAAAACAGAGTCTTCCTTCCATGCCTGTGTAGCTATGTGTTTTGGGAGAGTTGTACTATCATCAGGAGCCACTTATTGCATTCAATCACAAGAAAGGCAAACAACAGCAGTCTTATTTCACCTCTTTTCCTTCAAACATAATTCTCCATGGTCCCTACCATTGGATAACTCAATACCACACCACACCACACCTCTACCTGTACTCCAACTATATGAATGTCAACATTATAATTAAAACCAACTACCTGCACTATTCTTATAATTCAATATGACAAGTGCATTAGTTGGTTTTAACTATAATAGTCATATCACAATGCAGAGTATGAAGAACAAAAATATATGATGTCCACTTTCTGTGTCATTTATCATTAGAATGGTAACTGTAATGTACACCAAAATGTTGCAACAGCTTGAACATGTGACTTTGCTAAACCCCACATGCCAAAATGTACAACAGCCTGTATGCTGTCCACATATTAATGAAGGGATATACCACTTAGTGCAAAGTACAGCACAGATTTGTGTAGCTGTATGGTGTAACTGTTGCAACAATAGGATAATATTTCATTTTGTTCTACTTTCATCAAGAAAATAGTCCCCACCTTAAAATTATAGATGGAGATAGATATACACAGCTCATATGGAAACAGAAATCTGTAGACTGTAAATCCCTATTGTGCCAGAGGAGGAGAGATAGACAGGCATATTCTATTATGGAAAGAGACTGCTGTGGACTGCACTGCCCTGCAGCACCACACAAGCAAACACACAGACATATTCTAACAAAGTATTTCCCACAGGTGCGATCATGACTGATGATAAAATTAGGAGCATACAATTGAGAATTATATGTTTGTTAATTGCACTGAATCATATTGAATTTAAACTCAAATTACAAATAATGATACACAGAATAAATGCCTATTAACTGATAGAATGTGCTGAAACCAACAAGTAGAACTTTAGTATACATACACAAGACATACATAAAGATGAGGTTATGAAAGATATGAAGGTCCTTACCCAATCTTTTGGGCTATGATACTATTGGCATGGTACCTACTGATATAACTAAAATATGGCATGTCGTACACCTAAAGACCACAATATTAATACAGTATGACTAATAATGTATGTTCTACATGTTTCATAAAATTCAACTGATTTATTTTAGAATACATACTTTTCAGTCACCCAGAAAAATCAATGACTTTAAAAAAAAATGTATTTTATAGTATTTCTTCCATAATGCAGAAGAGCATATTCAATCATTAAATAACTGTACCCATAGAGATGACTCTGATATATGCATAACTAGTCTGCAAGTTTGAGAAAATAACACATGTTATAATACCAGGTCAGGGCAACAGTTTTTTACACCATGCCCGAACACTTGAGAAATTTCGAGTTTCGACATCACTGAGTATCCTGACCATGTAACAGTAAACAAAATTTCCAGGTTTTTACTCAGCTGATGAAATAATGTCATACACCAAATAATGTAACAAAATAAAGCACAAAATTGTGGGTGTCTTCAATGTCCAAATAGGAAATAATAATAATGCACACTACAAAAGAAGACTGGAGAAGGCATGATGAAACACAAGCAGCAAATGGCACACTACACAGGAGTGGATCTCGTGAGTGAAGTGTCGCACACTCCTTAACAAGAAATTTCCACTACAAGCACCTGCATATGTACACAATGGGAAGCACACTTGCCAAAGTCTTCTTGCTTAACCTATACCAATCCACCTGATTCACATTTACATCCCAGCAAGGAAATGGTTGCACTGACTTTCTAGGATGGAGTAGTGGTTGAAATAAATAATGGGGTCTTGAAATCAAAATGAAATTACCTGAAAGAACATGCAGGTATTCACCAAAGTTTCCCTGACTGAATAAATGAATGTTGAGTACAGCTCTTCAGTACATCTAAACACATTCTGATTCAGTCATTTATGGTGCATGATGAGTGTTTTCACTGGTGTTTTAGTAACAAGTGCGTTACCACACAATTCATACCTGCATGATAGCTCCCACCTGTGGTAGCACTTGTAAATTGAAAGTGTAGTATCTTGTGCAAAATCCCTGCCACGTTCTTTCAGGTATAATTAATTATATCATCATCAGAAGCCTGTCTGGCTCCATCATATTTTTTCCACATTATTTCATAATTGGCACAATTTTCGGAAAAAAAAAATTCATTTAATACAAAATGTGGGTTTTGATTTTCTCTACAACTTTTGTCTACAACACTGCTCAGTCTAAGAAAAATTCGGTGAGATATTATCATAAATTTACTTAGGTCTTCATGTAAAGAACTCATTATTTTTTGGGTAGACCTTAATCAAACTAGAATTTTTTCTTACAGTGTTTCAAATTCTCAACTACCAAACTTCACGGAAGACCATTCAGTTGGGGCCGAACTGCTCCGTGTACACATATAGACATGATAAAGCTAACCTTCGTTGATTTCCAACTTGATGCACAAAATTCTTATTTATTTATATATAATATATTTATTAAAATCCTCTACATGTTTCGAGCATTACCCTGCTCATCTTCAGGAGGTCTACATCGTAACTGTATACATGCAGTCTCTGGTATCGTCACTCTCTGCAGGTGACTGTCCTGTGCACCGGTTAAGAAAGAAAGAACTTTGACATCTTGGGTTGTTACTGTTTATTCTTATGTTGATATAGGTTGGTATTAGTTGTTTGATCCTGCAGGTTTTATTATACCAGATGGCTGTATTGTTTTTATACAATTTTATTTTGATCTTTTTGTATTGGTGTATCTGTCTTGCTTGTTTAGCATTCTTAACCAGTGCACAGGACAGTCACCTGCAGAGAGTGACGATACCAGAGGCTGCCTGTATACAATTATGACATAGACCTCCTGAAGATGAGCAGGGTAATGCTCGAAACATGTAGAGGATTTTAATAAATGTATTATATATAAATAAATAAGAATTTTGTGCATCAAGTTGGAAATCAACCAAGGTTATACTATGATGCAGGTCAACCAATCATCAAGATGATAAAGCTAATAGTTGCTTTGCACAATTCTGTGAAAAGTGCCTAAAAATGTGTCATGCACTACGAAGTACAGCAGCGGTATGAACAGGTACAGGAACACATTGATGGAAAACTCATATTGTATTCATTTCTTTATTTTCTTCCACCAGTTACAGGGTTGAAAGTGTCATCTTGTGTACAAATTTCAGTGAAAAATAGCAACTCAGTATGACAATACAGCTGTTACAATTCCTGCTGACATGTTCTAGTGCGAATATGAGCTGAAATGTGGGTACACTGACAATGGCTTGTGTGTACTACTCATGCTTGCAGGGCCAGGACATGTTTCCCATTCCACAGCTCTTATCATTAACAACGATTTCTAATGACAACTTTTCTAATGACAACCAGCTATGTCAATATGATGTAGGATTTGGCTTCCAAGTGATAAAACTGGTCATCTAAGAGGATCTGTTCACTTTTAGTGAAGTTTCCAGGCTACCTTACCTTCAGATGAAATATAATCTATGCAGCTAATAGCCTATCATTAACAATGAAGAAATCAGATAACGTGAACATGAAGCGGCAGTGTCAGATACATAAGCAGAATTATGCTCTGACTTGGCAAATAAGTGTGTCAGGCTGCTCCTATGGGACTGAATGACTTCCTGGGGACCAAGTTAGCCTTTAGCATACCGCCTTTTAGAGTTCCAGGTTTCTGTTGTAGCTGAATAAATACTCAACTTAAGTGCCTACTGCAGTACATTATTTTTCCCTTTCAGATAAAAAGGATGTACAATGAATGGCACAATACTGTCTCATTCATCTGTTAAAGGGTAAAAAAGATATTCATTCTGGATGATTTGTTTTGTATATGCTTCACTTTAGAGCAGACACATCCTGCTACAGATGCGATATAGGGACAACACTAAAAGTTGTCAAGTGCCACTATGTTGTCAATACTCTTTATATATACAAAGTTGGAATGCAGACAAAGCACGATAATTTTGGTACAGTCACTCTCTCATTGCCTTTAGATTTTCATTTCAAAGCAAACTACCTGGGTGACCTGTGACCCCGGATACTGCACCATGGCATTCAATAACAAAACATTTTCTCACAATCAAATGAGTCATTCTTGGTAATTCAAATCACAAAATTTAATATTTCACCACTAAATATCACAACCAATAAGCTGATCACATCCAAAAAAGACAAATATAAATAAGCCATTACTTATCAGAAATTGGTAAACATACTGTGTACTGTAAAGTTAAGCATTGCAGAGATCATGATGGCAATTGTTAAAGTAAATAAAATACCAAACACATTAGTCTTCTTAACAAAGCTATTGGGATGACACACATCTGTAATGCATGGAGTAATAAAAACAAAAATGTGCTTTAAGCATCCACCTCTTTAAGTTCTTACAGTCCAGAAGAACTCTAAATTCATATATACTTCAATGCAAACATTACTGTGTGCATTTTCACATTTGAGTGTAAAGACATGAAAGCGTGTAAGCATGAATGTCGGCTAGACTCAGACATTTTGTACATAATAATATGAGATTATTTATACAAGTATGTGCAAAGGGATGTACTGCTGAGAATGAAAAACTTGATGTTTGCTGATATATCTTGGTTCTATAATGTGAAAAAATGGCAATAATGAGCTTCTTGATTAACAGCAACAGTTCATTCAGGGAGGTTTCCTTAACATGAAAATGACAAATACTTTACAACAGAGAAAGCAGCATATATTGGAACAGGAAACATAAGAAATTCTGACTGCTGGGGAGGATAAGTAATAAAGGGGGGGGGTTAAACACGTCTGTATGTGAGTACCTCACAATGGGCACAATGTGAACTTCACTATTTTCTAGACCACAACATGAAGTGATATTCAGTTCATGTTCAACAAGCTCTACACCAGGAAAGCTGTTAAAATATCACGAAATCAGGGCAACCAAAAGAAACTGTCAACATATTAAACCTGATATATAAATGATATCTGTGATTTGTTCCCAAGCAGAATATAAGCTATAGATATTTCTGCCATTCCTGGATAGTATTCGGCAGAACATTGTAATCAACACTGCGAAAGAAAAAACTACCATTTCCAAATGTGTTGGTCAGAAAGATACAATAAAACTCATCCACACAGTACCTATCTCCATACCCATTTGAATCATCTGCAACACACATATTCTTCACAATTTCAGCATCTAAGAAATACAGACCAGCACAAAGAAAATCCACATCACACTTTAACCTTTTGGCACCGGAGTTTTACATTTAAATTTTAGCACAATCTGTATGTAAAATGTGAATAATACAGGAACCAAAAAAGGTAGCATTATGAAATAAAGAGCATTTTAAAGAGAAAAATGGAGAGTGTGCAGCATGTTTAAAATACTCAGTACATATAGTTGGTAAAAAAAATATATAAAATGCAACATCTGGAGGGTAGTGGTACGCCCATCCTATATATAGGATGCACAGTTCTTAAAGGTTAACCCTTATCCTGCTAACGTGGAGAATATGGTGAACTCCTAAGAATGCCAGCAGATGGCAGATGGGATTTAACTCAGTGTTTAAAGGGTTAAAGTAGGAGAAAATGTAAATTCATAGAAGCAAACCACCTCGCAGGGCTACTGTACCACATATACACTCAAGCCACATATGACCAGCAGACCGAGGCAGAAAGCAGCAGAATGGAGTTCTTGAAGTTGGTGAAATGTGACCTGGGAAGCAACTGCATTCCATGTGAATGAAGGTTAGACACAGAGCACCATAGTAACCACAAGCAAAGAAAATGAATTTCACATATGCCTCCAATCTTCCTCGACTGCTTGAGCCTGAATAAGAAGACACTATGAACCTTTGAAACATCAGGCATTACTGGCCCAGTGATGTTGTGTTACATCATGGAAGAGCTAAATTGTGCAGCAGCACTGCTGTGAGGAAACTCAAATGTTACACATCTCTGAAATGTTTGACTTGAGTTCCAATTTCACACATATTTTATCGTGCTTACTCACTGTGAAAGTTTCAAGCCTTATAAATAACCAAACTGCTCTACTCCCACCAAGCCTACAAAGAACTGCCTGGGACAAAATCAAGACAAGAACTAATAATGTGTGAAATACTGAAAGAAGGGGTTAAGTCTCATATCTGCCCCAGATATATATATATATATATATATATATATATATATATATATATATATATATATATATATATAAAAGCACATAACATTTACTTAGATCTATGAATGACACCAAGAAGTAGTCTCTATACTCAATACATGCCACATGTTTTACGAAGGATATTTAGGAAATGTCTTGAGACAAACCCTTTGCTGCAGATCTCACAGTCATAAGGCTTTTGAGCCATGAGGACGTGTGTGGATGATAAGCAAAGAACTGTGAGTGAAGGACTTCTCACAGAGGTCTTGCCTGTTTGTGTGCGTGCGCGCGACACAAACACTGCAGCTCTTGTTGAATGTTTTTCCACAGAACACACAGACGAGTTTCTCATCTGTATGAATTAGTCAGTGAGACTTAAGGAAGTCTTTGCGTGTCATTGCCTTCCCACACACACACACACACACACACCACAAATGAAGTGGTTCTCCCCAGTATGGGACTTCATGTGCAAAGATAAGGATGTTTAACCCTTTAAATGCTGAATTAAATCCCATCTGCTATTTGCTGGCATTATTAGCTCACCATTTTCTCCACGTTAACAGGATAAGGGTTAAATCATTAACCCTTAGGCTACTAATGTCATATATAT
>Ga0268261_10002711_pt1 | contig 12771 bp, 8 predicted proteins | sample TergutNc150P1_FD_190353 | JGI IMG/M metagenome (GOLD analysis project Ga0268261, IMG submission 190353) | Nasutitermes corniger P1 segment gut microbial community from laboratory colony in Florida, USA - Nc150 P1 (SPAdes) (version 2) | ecosystem: Host-associated > Arthropoda: Insects > Digestive... | reverse complement strand
AGGCAGGCAGGCAGGCAGGCAGGCAGGCAGGCAGGCAGGCAGGCAGGCAGGCAGGCAGGCAGGCAGGCAGGCAGGCAGGCAGGCAGGCAGGCAGGCAAACGGTCGGACGGACGGAGATTACGAAGTTAATTGTCGATTGTCGAAATCTTGCTAACGATCCTATAAACTATGGAGGAACTGGGGAACCGGGGTAAAGACGGAAAAATTAGGTAAGTAAGGGTTAACTGTAGTTACAAGAGCACCGGTCCCTGAGAACCTGCCATCGCTCGCACTAAGCTGTGTGCATTTACATAGTCAACCGTGACCGACTGTCTTCTTGGATTGCTTGATCTCTGAACCTGCTGTCAATATGTTGAACCGACACTTCGGTAACCAACCAACCCCCGCTGCGCGGCATCACTGGATAGCGAAGGCGTAAATTGCATTTCGGAGGAAGCCTGAATTCTCGCTCGCGTGAAACATTGAGTTAATTGTGACTTCATCTGTGAATGGAAGATTTACTGAAGACGTTTTGCAGAATTTAATGTGGGCGTTGTGATTAGAGAAATACACTTATCACACAAAGCTGGCCGTATGGAAAGTGAGTTGTCATGTTCACTGTGGTTTTTTGTGGTTGCTGTATATTTTATAACTGACTGCATTTCATCATACTGGATACTGACATCGTATAACAACTGAGTCCATTACAGAATCAGCAATAATGGCAAACGCAAAGACGGGTTTAATTGTGGAGATTTGTAAAGCAGTATGTTGACTGCCGACACGTGTGGAATGTCCGAAATATTAAGTTGGTTTAGGACTTTGACAAAAAGCGACTTCATTAAAATATAAATTCTGTAGAATGCAACAGAACATGACTGTGTGCAGAGTATTTGCAGTGTGGTTATAAATGTTTTACGAAGTGTGATAATATATTTTCCAGGACTGGAAAGGCTTACAGGCAAAGGAGTGGAAATTGTGGGCCACCTGATGCCGAGGTTCGGGTGGCCTCCTAATTATTAACAAGATGTGTTTAATCTAATTAGTAAACACAATCGAAGTATTACGCGTGAACCGTCCAACGACCTTTTATTACGGCTAAAAATGTCTGTAATTTTGAAGAGCTAACAGGATATCATTTGCAATTTTTAAGCTCGTAGGCAAAGTTTCGAAAAGCGAAATTGGCTTCGTCATTACTTTACGTCTGACGTTCCTCCATCTATCCGCATGGGACAAATCAGCTGCCACATGGACGGATTTTCATGAAATTTGATGCTTGAGGATATTTCGAAAATCTATGTAGAAATTTGAAGTTTCCTTAAAATCTGATTAGAGTAATTTTTTTACACTTTTATTTTATTTTGCTCCAATCTTGTCAGAATAGGAAATGTTTCAGAAATTTTGTAGAGAAAATCAAAACAACCTGTTTGTATTCCACAATTTTTTTTAAGAAAATCATTCTTTTTATGAACTGATGTGGGAAAATATTGTAGAGCCGGGCAGTCTACAGATAACAGTACGGCGCATACGTAGTGCGTGCTCTATACCTAAGTCTCCTAAAACACACACACACACACACACACACACACACACACACACACACACACACACACACACACACACATTGGAAATATGTCATACTTAATGCTTTTCCACTACAACAGCGGTAGCACAAAAGCGTCTCACTGTTACCTTATATCTACACTGCATGCCCAAAATCTGGAAGTAACTGGGGCTGCTATTACGTGCTGTTTGACAAGACGATTGTAAGACTTCTTGTTCACTGTCACATAGTCGCTCCGTCACCGGCAGGACGGCGTCTTAATGACAAATACCCAGTCAACCCTTCTCATCCCTCCCGATTTTCGTAAAAATTTTCCACTTGCTGTATTATTTGGAGGCAATGGTAACCCATATACCGTCTCTACGCAGTCAGGTATTTGCATATATGCACATGATTTTTCGCAATATTGGACGCTGGTCGGACAAAGAAATAAACAATTTTAGACAGCATTGTGTGCCGCGTGCCAAGGAAAATATTTTGTATGTCAATTTTGACAGGCGTGCTTTTGGTTCGGTAGCTCTGGTCTAGGATTAAATTGCCAGAAGCACCCTCTCCTCATTATACCGTACCCTCCCCTGAAGATGTTCTAAGGATATGATGGTCATTAGGAAGGTGAACTGACTGTAATCCATGCGTAGGAAATTTGAACACACGGGTCTAAAAAACAGGCAAGACACTGGGTACATGTTTTTATTATGAATAAATTCTAAACCATGCTACCTCGTGCCAGACAGGGAGTGCTGACAAGAGGAAGTAATGGGGTAAGCCGGTACAAATTACCGGAGCCAGACTATGTTGCACGTGTTTTTGACTTGTTTTGTTTTGTCCATTTTGCAAATTAACCATTTCAGAACATGCCCAAATTAAACTTCAAGTGAGAGTCAGTGTTTTCGATTTGGTGTAAAGATTTTTAGACGGTCCGCTGTTTGCTGGGGTCAAGAAAAAAAAATTCCATTAGGACCGAAATTTTAACAAGTATCGAAAGGATTCAACCTTTACATCGGGTTTTATCCACTTAATAAATATATTTTTATAAATGAATTTTTGGAGTATTGAGCTTTTTATATATTGTGTCTAGATGCAGTCTAAATACTTAAGATGACATTTAGAGATTAGTCGTTCTGAAACGTAAGGCTTCATTTTTCCAACTTACAGATTTTGGTGCGACGAGGATAGAGAATAATTTGAGGAAAGTATTTTGTTTGTTGTTTTAATATGATAATCGGACATAAAATTTGATGTGAATGTGAAAGTGTACCCAGATACTGTATGAAATAAAACTACAATACACAGTGATACACAGACATCGTAGTGCTTTAAGATTTCATGGTTTGTTCTCATCTTTAGTCCTGTTTTTTTCCGCATTCTTGTCTTTCACTTGAAGCAAAAACATGAAGAAGGACAGCGTCTCTTGCATTATCTGCAGCAGACAAATACTTAGTTAGCGATGTGTAATTATATCTGTGTAAGAAATAAAAAAGCTTGTCAAATTAAGTGAAAATTGTGCCGTCTGTGTTTTCAGAGAAGAGCGTAGAATTATTTAGTAATATGTGAATTTATGACGAGTTTAAAAACTTTTTTTTAATTAGGAAATTTGTTTTGTATTTGGTTTTACTAGATATTTCTGATGTTCCGTTTTTCCTGTGGTTGCACCGAAAGGCTATTGTTAAAAATTTGTAGACACGAAAAACTTTGTGCTGATGGTTGAAATTATCTGGTATTGAAAATTGTCCGTAGGTGCTCTAAAATAATTAATATTTGTTGATAAGACAGAAACTTACGCCTGTCACACTGAACTAACCGTGTTAGAGAGCCAGGCATTTTTTTCTGTCATTTCCGTTCTTTGTTATATTTGTTATAGGAAATGGAAAGAACTTCGTGAAACTGCGTATTGATGTTGTATCTGTCTGGATTTTAATCAGCTTCTTACTGTTTAGTTTCTTAGGGTATTGGTAATAATAATAATAATAATAATAATAATAATAATAATAATAATAATAATAATAATAATAACAATACGAAAGCAGTAGTAATAATATAATAATGCAGGTAACATGACGGCCATACAGATTTCCTGTTTGGGGTGTGCAGTACATTCATTTATCGTAGGGTACGAAAGGTTTGGTGTTAATGTGTTTTTGAAATATGGCACCTTTACTTCGAAAGTGAAGATTCCGTGGAAGGCAGAAAACGGTGGAGATCTGCGAATTATATACAATACTATATTTTATCTAAGCTTTCCAGAGATGTGTTTTGCAGGGCCGGGAAAACTGGCTGCAATAATTCAGTTGTGCAACCCGCTTGTAATTAAAAGCAAAATATTCTTGCATGATTAGTAATGATACAGAAAACACAATGTCATCAGTCCGTAACCAGCAACACTTTAAATCTTCCATAATTTTGATCAGCTAACAGGCTGTGATCCAACATTTCTACCAATGAAATTTAGCATTGCTTGAAAACTCATTATTTATGATCTTACTTTGACGATGCTGGAATTTGGAAATCAAATGTGAATGGCTGAATAAGATTGCAGAAACTTTCTCTAGCACGCTAAGAAAGTCACGTAGCCAGTTCCTGATCGTATTATTAACGGCGCAACTGCTGAAGTGTTGACATGACAACAAAATTGTAACTATGCCAAGGAATGTCTTTGTGTTACCCAATTCTATTCCATGAAACTGGACCCCCTGCAATTGACATAAATTAGAGGAACTTCCATGAAAAAGTGTTTCCTACTATTTGTTTTCAGAACCACGTATTTTGCAACAGTTAAATATTATTATTGAACAATCCATGGTATGTCCGGGGATCGAATCCCGGTGGGGCGAGTTTTTACGCACGTGTCCAGTCCGGCCATGTGTCCCACCCAGCCTCCTGTACAATGGGTACCGGGTCTCTCCCGGGGGTAAAAAGCGGCTGGGACATGACCCTGAACATTCACCCCCTCTATTGCCTAGGTCATGAAACGGTAGATCTATACCTCTACTTCCCCTATGGGCCGCACGGCCTGTACACGGCCTCAGTGCCTGTACATGGGTGCACTTTACCCTTACCTTTTTAATTGATGGTATGTGAAAATGTGAACATTTGTCATTCAAGTACAAACACTAAACATTTGTATTAATCCTGCTGACGCTGCAGTTTTGATACAACAATGAATTTAGTACAGAATGGCTGAATTGTGAAACTGGATTATCAGTAAGCGTTGTTTCTTAAATCATTCAACTTTTCTACGGTTTATAACAAGTGTCAGTGCACCGGGAATGCTACTGACTCTAACAGCCGATGTGGGACCCTGTTGAATTCGGCACTATGAATCTTCCAGCTCGCCATCAGTAAACTGCATGTCATTGAACTGTGCTACATTAAAGCCGTAGCTGAGGAACCGATACATGTGGTGTCGGAGCAGTCCATAATTGCAGCGCGCGAATACAAGTTCTTTTATTTGCCTACACAACGTATGAAGAATATTTATCCAGTTGAGAGACCACTATAGATGGAAAATGTGATGGCTCATTCGGCATGGTGACTAGGCTGCAGGGCGTACAAGCGAGTAATTATTGTTCGAATGTAGTCACAGACAACATTTCTGTGTATTCCACAGCAGGCAGACTGTGTCTGAGGCCCGTCCGCCTCATATTAACACTTGTAGCTATTCATTCGGAATAAGTATGTTAGTCCTAGGAATATAAATATCATTAGATAATGCACAGGAACAGTTTTTGCATTGCAAGTTTACGAATGACAATTGTACAAATAAAATGTTTACTTAGTTTTATGAAATAATTGAATTGCAGATGTTACTAACTTTTTTGTATGAATAATAACAGTTTGAGGATTTTGCGAAAATTTCCCCTTGTTTTATTGAGCCCCGGTTTTATGAGCACGCCATTGACTTATGCCTTAGCAAAGGTTCTATTTTATAAATATTTACCTATTGTTAATATTATTTCATTTGCTTATACAATTATACATAAAGTTATGAATAATGACTTATTGTCTCAGATATGCTTATATTATTGCGTATATACATACATTCAATGCGGTCACATTTGACACAGGAACAAACTTTCCCGCTGTCAGTTGGAACTCCTTGTTAGCTGTAGCGATAATGAACATCAGACTTCGCTGAAATGGGATAGGAGTTCCCAACCAGTCGCACCCGAATGCCGCGTCTCTCACACTCTCCGCCTAAAAATGTTTACAATTAATGTTCTACCTTTCTGTGTGTCATGCAGCCTTGGGCTCAATGTACCAGCAGACTGTCACGCGGGGTGTAATGTCTGATGTAAATTATTTAGATGGTTTTCCCAAGACAGTAATTTTCTAGCCTGTATCGACTCATAGTATCTTTCCAAGTTGGTGTACCGTAGTATTTTCTACTTGTAGGAATATTTCTTAAAATTTACGATGATTTGAAACAAAGTTATTTGTAGTTCTGCTCTACCATGATCTGTCATTTGTCTGAAGGCTGTGGAACTACTTGTATCGCGTACTTGACTTTAAACCGATAGGTATACCTACCTAATCTTATTATGTAATTATGTTAGGAAAAATAAAATATTATTGAATCTCTTCTTTATTGTTTCAACTCATGCACTTCAATACACTTTAAAACACTAGTGACGTGCATGAGTTGGATCAATAAAGAAGAGTTTGAAACAAAATGCACGGTACATCAATGAAGATACAAGATTATTGGTTTTTATTCGATTGGTTAACTGCGCATATGATCTTGTTAGATGCGTAGAAATTTCTGTTGTCGGACATTAGGACAGGAATTGTAATAATTTTGTCAAATCCAAGATACAACAGGTGGAAAACGTACATATTATTATGAATTTCAGTGGCTAACGTTTTGTCTGCTTCAGTTTTTGTCACTTTTTTCAAAGTATGTAATGAATTTCCAATGTATAAATCATACATGGTAAGTGAATTGTGTTTTGCGACCCACTAGTAGGAATGTACTGAATTTTTTAAATGTAAAATGCTTTATGTGTTCGCTATTATATTAAGCAGTGCAGTACACACTTCACACGTCCATGAGACGTCTTTTCTTTTGTTATAAATGCAAATATATTCAATGTTAAAGTAAGCTCTCTATGCCTGATAATGTCGTTGTTTTCAGCATTATGTACTTAACGTTTTAAGAAACATTTTTACGTCATTTTCCCTTACATGTTGTGTCAGCTGAGTTCCACACCAGCAGATCAGAATGACGTCACCAGCGAACGTCATGTAAACTACCACTCCTTGATTCATATCCGCATAATCTCCCCAGTTCTGCAAAAATTTTCATAATGTTAGAAGCACACGGAAACAGTGAATTTCTTGCAATTACATTACTATTGACTACATAAGCTATTACAAATGAGACTATTTTTTACATATAATTTATTTTGCTTTTTTTATTATTTGACTCCTCATACGACTGGGGGATGTTCCAGATTATGAAGGCAACACAGTATCCGAGAAGCTGCAAGCAGTTCTTTTCGTGAATTTCTTCTAAGAACCATTATTTTCATCACTATTAGATATCGGATTAGTTATTCTTTCGTTAAGTCACAAGACATGTTCGAAAAAAAACTTCTGTGTCTTAACAATATTCATATTTACCCAGCAAATTACTACGTATTGTATAAAACTCTCCAGAACACTTTCGAAGTGACTGTCGAATTCTTGACGTAAATTGTGTCTATAAGTGTGGCAAAACTTTAAGAATGACACAGACTTAAATGTGGGGAAGGCTGAGTTGACTGATTCATAGCAGTGCCTTGCTCACCAGACGGTTTCTTTGGGTCAGTGCTTGCACCAACCGAATAGTGATGTGAGCTGTAGCTTAAAGATTTCTGAAGTAACGTTTCTTCTTTTGTTATTTCTTTGAACATTCGATGCTTAGATTTTCGATAAAGAAGAGTGATTCGCACAGTGTGTTACACGTAATTGCAAACAAAACTGCAACGTGAATTTCGTGAAAAGGTTATTCATGCAACTGATGTGGATTTCGTGAACTCCACTTGTTATTTGTCTGAGTGTTGATATACTGCCTAGATGTTGCGAAGCTTCGTCACAGCGTGGTTTAGCAAGTCTATCTTACATGGATCGTGACAACGAATTACGGAAAGAATCCCAGTTGCACTGTCAGTTCTTCTTCAGTCCCGTCCTTGGAGAATGACCGTACACAAGTGATGTGGAGTGTTGTGTCTTCAGCCTCATTCACTTTTTCTTCTTCCAATTGCACCTTCTTTCCACGTCCGATTTTTGATTGGCTGTCTTTTTCTTGTGTTTTGTTCAATTGGCAAATTTGTTTATTCTTATTTTTTAAAAGAATTCTGAGAAAGTTACTTCCTGCACAGCTCCTTGTTCTGGAGGTTAGTGTATGCTGCCAGTCATTAGAAAGTAATGACACATTTTGTGACTTCTGTCGTACTTTGATCGCTGCTTGTTCAAGAGCTGCTTTTTTAAAGTGAATATGGTGTAGGTATCTTCTGTACTGGACTGAACTTCTAACGTCCGGAGGCAGTAATTTTTTTTAGGGTAAGTGTCAGAATGATGTAAAGTGCTCTGAGTATTTAATGAAGTTTCTGCTGAGATAGTTAACACATTTTGTGAGTTTGTTACTGCAATAGAGGGTACACAAACCAGAGCCACTTTTGGAGATGCTGTTTCCATAGACGTTGTACATTCGCTGCATGCAGATGTTGAGAACAAATATTTAGGCACCGTGTTGCGTTTGAAAGGAAAAATACTTTTTGACTTAAAACACTTACACCAACACCCACATAAGAAACTTTACTGCAAGCAAACCAAATGAAGCGCGCCGTGCGATATCGAACGGCTTTACAAACTGCTCCTTTGTTTTTGAAATAACTGTTTAAGGACCCAACAAGACGCTTATCCTTAAGCTGTAAGTTCCGAGTACAGTGACTCGGCAGACAAATGATAATACGTTATTTTCGACAGTAGTGTGAAGTAGTAATGGGAAGCTGAATTGAACTCTGCGTCCATCTGAAAGTAGAATGACTTTCCCGGAAGTGTTGTTTTTGATATGATATGATATATTTATTAACTACAATTGGGTAGCCAAACGGTGGCAATAGTACAGTACACATTTACACACAAACAATACACAGAACGACACAATCCAACAATACATAGAACAACACAAAAATTTTGGAAGCTTGCGGACCGTTCCCCATCGTTGTGGGTTTTACTCTGGCATTTGCTTTACAACTGAGGAAAAAGCACGGAAAAGCCCCAGTCAGGGTAGCTGAAGAGTGCCAGCTGGCACGATGAAGATACATAAACGTACAATAAGAATGCATAAACATAGAAATAAATATACATAAATTACAATATTCAACAAGAAATCAACCATATATACATTGATAAAAAATAGAACCTAAAAATGTGAAAAAATGTGATAATAGTAAAATATTTATAAGCAGCAACTTCATATTGTCTATATGTCTTCTGATAATGTTGAAAACCTTATTACTAAGAACATCACTACACTGCAACTCTTTGCTACACTTCACCACGCTTCACCCAACTGCAGTTCACTAGACTTATCGACAATTCACTTCCTGTCGTTTACACTTCACTACCCTCTAGTTTGGCTTAACCCATTTACATTTCCTATCCTTGTATTTCACCTCTCATCACTACACTAGCCACAGTACAGTTCACATCTCCAAACTTATTTTCAAACTAATGAACCCCATTACTCTCCTCAAGAACCTCTCACCATTTCACTTCACTCCGCTTTTTATTTTTTACTTATTATATCAACCCTTCACTTCACTTTACTTTGCTATTAATATCTACAGTTCACTTCCCTTCACTTTTATCTTTTTATCGCCTTAACTTCCCCTATTGGTTTTCACTTTCCTAACCCTCGTTTTGAAAATATGCTTTTTACCGTGGGAAGTATCTATCTCCCCTTCAGGTAGCTTGTTCCAGTCAGTAATGGACCTATTCGCAAAGGAGTATTTCCCGATGTCTGGTCTTTGTTTTCTGACTCTAATTTTCCAATAATGATTGACCCTACTTAAGTAGCTTGGCGCCTGTAACCTATCCCCTATCGCTTTCCATGCCCTCTCACCGGTATACGTTTTGTAGAGCGCACACCTGCGTGCTATCTTCCTACGCTGCGCCAAAGATTCCCAGGCTGATCCTCCCGAATGATGCGCAAAATTAGGCAGGTTTTTTTTACACCGTCTAAAGTACTTATCTGACAGTCCCTGTATGGAATCCAGCACGCCGCCCCATATTCGAGAATGGGACGTACCAGTGACGTATAGGTTAAGCTTTTCGTATTTTTATATTCCCTTTTTTACGAGGTACAATACGCGTTACGGAATGTAGTGCGCTCCAGGCTTTTTGAACCGTGTAATGTACCTGATCAGGCCAGCTTAAATCACTTCGTATGATGATTTCCAAATATTTGCAACAGCTAGCTTCAGGAATCTTTTGGTCTCCAAGGGAATAATTTAGTGGATTTTTCACCCGGCCTCTCGTGAAGCTTAGTGGCTTACTTTTATTCGGATTTATTTTCATTTCACTTTCTTCTGCGCAATCCCCCAGTCTATCTAGGTCTGTCTGTAATTTTTCTACGTCGTTGATATTTAATATTTTCCTGTGGATTATACAATCATCTGCAAAAGGTCTAATTTTTTATTCGATGTTCCTCCAAATATCGTTTACATATGCTAGGAACACAAGTGGGCCCAGAACGCTCCCTTGAGGCACACCTGACCTCACTCTAACTTCCTCTGAATAATGTCTCCCTACCCTAACTCTCTGAGAAGGAACTATCAGAAATTTCCTAATCCATACAACCTCCCTTGAATCCACGCCCGAGGCTGCAATTTTTTTAAGCAGCCGGTCATGAGGGACTAGATCAAAAGCTTTCAAAAAATCTATTATTATTGCGTCCAGCCTGGCTGCTTCATCTAGGGAGTCTGAAATGTCCTGACAGACTGTAATTATTTGACTCTCGCACGAGTATCCCGGTCTGAAGCCATGTTGTCCCACGTATAACCAATCCCTATCTTCCCACACTTGTCGTATACAACCTGCTATGACGTGTTCCATTTGTTTGCATACCACTGAGGTTAAATTGACCGGTCTATAATTTTTAACTACCGAACGATCGCCTCCTTTGTGAATAGGAACAACTAGGGCTCTCTGCAAGACTTGCTGAATAAGTGCGTGCTAATGTACGACGATTTCCGGTTCATATGCACATCTGATCCTGGGGGTAAGCCATCAGCAAACTTCAGTTTCCTGTTGACTCCCTTAAATATTAAAACTGAGAGCAGAAATTGACCTGCATCATTACAACATTCTATCACTCTAACATTTTCAGTCTTTGGTTCCGATATTAAAACATGAATATCTTTAGAACCTTTTCCTATTATTACATAGTCTGGTTTTTTACATGAGTTTATGCCACTTTCATCAATGTTGAAAATGTTTCCAGGTGTGTCAGAAGGTTTCTTTCGGTTACTACTTTCTTCCTTGTATTAAAAAAAATGTTGCAACGGGTTTCTGGTTCATTCTTTGATCTCTAGCTAACGACAGACCATCATATTGATTTAACTCTACCTGCATTCCCCCCGCCCCCCAAATAAATAGAATTTAACCAGTTACATCCTGCACTTTCAGTTTCATTATTGAAATTATTTAAAGCTGCCATTTCTCTTAACAAACTTTTACGCAGTGGGCGGACAGTCTGTCTGTGTGGGGCAAATCCTGCTGCACAACGATTTATAAGTTTTTTATCTTCTTTTTTAGAAACAACCATTCAGCCTATTTTCGAGAACGGAGCAATACAACAGACAATGTTTAGTACTCTGAAATTTATGTTCATAATGTTTCTGAACTGATTTAGAATTTTTTAATTGCGGAACATCTCCCCTAAATTTTGTGGCATCTGTCCCTTTCTTCAGGAAGAGAGACTGCACCCACACCCCCATTTGCCGAAATCAGTGAAGGACATGACAGCTACGTGATGTACAGGCAAGGTCATCGACGCTAGTTACTTCGATTGGAGCTAATTAGGAACAATTCACGCACACTAAAAAATGTTCGATCGTAAAATGAGTAAATTCACCACACAAAACCAGTCCTTATGTTACAAAACAACACCAATATTTACTGCAATCACTCACAACACACCTGTAGGCTCACTGAACCAGCACATGTTCTGTGATCTGCTGCAGAGGATTGCCAGATCCCCTCAAATTAAAAAAAAATTAGGGCGCCCTTCCCACCGCTGCAACTCTCCCTCCGGTGCAACTCTCCTTCCGCTGCAACTCTCCATCCGCTGCAACTCTCCATCCGCTGCAAGTCTCCTTCCGCTGCAACTCTCCATCCGCTGCAATTTTCCATCCGCTGCAACTCTCCATTAGCTGCAACTCTCCATCCGCTGCAACTCTCCATCCGCTGCAACTCTCCTTCCGTTGCAACTCTCCTTCCACTGCAACTCCCCATCCGCTGCACCTCTCCATCCGCTGCAACTCTCCATCCGCTGCAACTCTCCATCCGCTGCAACTCTCCATCCGCCGCAACTCACCTTCCGCTGCAACTCTCCCTCCAGTGCAACTCTCCATCCGCTGCAACTCTCCATCCGCTGCAACTCTCTTTCCGCTGCAACTCCCCCTCCGTTGCAACTCTCCTTCCACTGCAACTCTCCATCCGCTGGAACTCTCCATCCGCTGCAACTCTCCATCCGCTGCAACTCTCCTTCCGCTGCAACTCTCCCTCCGCTGCAACTCTCCCTCCGTTGCAACTCTCCTTCCGCTGCAAATCTCCATCCGCTGCAATTCTCCATCCGCTGCAACTCTCCTTCCGCTGCAACTCTCCCTCCGCTGCAACTCTCCCTCCGTTGCAACTCTCCCTCCGTTGCAACTCTCCCTCCGCGGCAACACTCCCCCAATTACTAAATATGTTCTAAATTTCATCATTCAGCTTTAGCTTGAGGGCTTCTTTAATTTTTACAGATAATTTTATGTTGTCAATTTCCAGTTTTTGTGTTGTCATTAAAGAAGCTTCTTGAAGCCTTTTATAAACGTTGAGTGCATTTAAGCGTTTTTGTACAGTGGGCCGTCCAGCATGTCAGTAATAAGTAGAGCCTCTTGTTCAGGAAGAATGTCTCTGTGTGTGGAAGGCATTTAGATGCGTTCAGGATATCAGAGAGCGGTTGTTTAGTGGCTCGACAC
>Ga0268261_10002710_pt1 | contig 12775 bp, 9 predicted proteins | sample TergutNc150P1_FD_190353 | JGI IMG/M metagenome (GOLD analysis project Ga0268261, IMG submission 190353) | Nasutitermes corniger P1 segment gut microbial community from laboratory colony in Florida, USA - Nc150 P1 (SPAdes) (version 2) | ecosystem: Host-associated > Arthropoda: Insects > Digestive... | reverse complement strand
ATATATATATATATATATATATATATATATATATATATATATATATATATATATGACATTAGTAGCCTAAGGGTTAAAAATACTTTTCTCTCTTTTTAAGAACAGCAAACTTTCAGAATATACATCCAGTTATGGCGGCCGGGATATTTTATCGGTATAACGACTCGCCTCTAGCTGGACGATCCTAGGATCGAATCCCTCTGAAGAAGACATTTTTCCGTGCCGTTCAGAGAGGCCCTGAAGCACACCCAACCCCCTGCAAAATAGATGTCGGGCCTTCAGCAGTGCAAAGCGGCCGGAGCGTGGTGCTGGCCAAGCACCTCCTTTTAGTATCGGGTTGCAAATTGGTTGCAGCTATACCTTTGCCTCCCCTGTATGCCTGCTTAAGTGTGCAGTGGGTGACCTTCACATTTACAGCCATTGAAATTAAAATCACGAAGCCTGTTGGTTAATATTATTATGTCATTCGTCACGTACGTACGGTATTCTTTCTAACTGTTACCAAAATATTAACATTGCTACAAGACAGTAATTTTTTTTACATCAAGAGCAGACTGAAGTCAGGGAATGCTTGCTATCATTCAGTGCAGAATCTTTTGTCTTCCAATTTGCTATCCAAAAATATAAAGATTAAGGTACAGAGAATTGTAATTTTGCCTGTTGTTTTGTATGGGTGCGAAACTTGGGAGGAACATAGGCTGAGGGTGTTTCAGAATAGGGCGCTGATGGGAAATATGTAGGCCTAAGAGGGACGAGGTAACAGGGGAGTGGAGAAAACTACATAATGACGAGCTTAGTGACCTGTGTTCCACACCAAATATTATTCAGTCGATCAAATCGAGAGGAATGAGATGGATGGGCCAGGTAGCATGTATGGGGGAGAGAAGAGGTATGTACAGGGTTTTGGTGGGGAAACATGAGGGAAAGAGACCACTTTGAAGACCGAGTCATAGATGGGAGGATAATATTAAGATGGATCTTTAGGAAGTTGGATGGGGGGCGTGTACTGGATTGATCAGGCTCAGGATAGGGAGAGGTGGCAGCACTTGTGAATGCGGTAATAAACTTTTGGTTTCCGTAAAATGTGGGGAATTTCTTGACTAGCTGAAACCAGTTAGCTTCTCAAGAAGGACTCTGCTTCATGGAGTAAGTACATAAGTAACTTTTTCCCTTTTCTTTGATTAGATTACACCACTTCATTTATACTTGTGCTTGTATGTTTACGTCTTTCACAAGTTCACAAGTATGACAAATTCTGTCATGATGCTGTGGGACCAATGGTGAGGCTAGTCTTTTGGTGCCTGTGGCGAGTAATTACAATGGCTATCCCTAACGCAGACAATGAATTTAAAAAATGCGTTATTTATTAAGTTTCCTTGTATTTGGTTCAATTATTTAAACTCTGGTGCACTAAGTGTTTTTTTAGAATGTTCATTTTGCTGCCCCTCGGGCTCTGTCACTTGGGGCGGTCACACCACTCGCCCTCACCCCTGCCAGCTATACCACTGTGTGGTACCACATCTTCTGTTGGAAAATGTGTGGACCACTCCTACTTATTTGTGATGTATTCTACAGTTCTTCTCCAAGATCTTTGTGAATATCTTTTTTGTTGTACAGCATTGCATTGCTGTTGATCTACATATGCAGTTCCCATCAGTTACCTACCTTTTTTACTACAGTTGTTTTGTCATTGTAGGCAGTTGAATTATTAGTTACTGTATCCATTCTAAGCTAAACTGTAAGTTATCTACTAATGCAGATAAAGTCCAAATACACACAAAACATTTATGGCATTGAACATGGCCTCTGCCAAAACCTGTTTAATAGAATAAGAGAGACTACTCTGTGTCATAGAGGTAAATAGCTTCTGTAAAATGCTGACATTACATACAAATTGACATGGGCATTCCTTTGATGTTGATTTCTGCCACCTTATGTTGTTAACATAATTGAAATTTTCTTTTGGGTTCCATGGGAACAGTTGACAAAATACATAGCTAACTTTCTGGCAAATGAAGCTTTCCTCAGACCAGTAGTTAAGTGGTCAATATAAAGCCTGTAGAAATTTAAAACAGAAACTCTGACAATTCCAATTTCCACTTGTAGTTATGATCATCACAGACAACCCTCCATCATTATACATCGTATCCCTTGAGGAATACCAGGAAAACATAATTACCCTGATTATGCATACCATGGCCTTGATTTTTTTTAAAGACAGTTTGTACAATTCATAATGTAAATACCTACAGATCACTGGCAAGTTTTGAATTTCTTACATTGGTGTTAATAAACATTAAATTGTTCTAGGATGTCATTCTATGTGGACTGGTAAATAGTTGCTTACATTTCAAAGGTATGTCAGGAAATATTTACCACTTGACATGATATGACATTTCAGGAGACTGGAATGGAAACATAAACATAAACATAAACTTTTATAGACAGAGACTTCATTCTTTAAATTCCTCTGTGATAATACTGTAAATTATATTAGAATAAAGTGTCAATCACTAATACAATTTTGTCATTGGTAATGAATACTTATTACAACATGTTTTGGCCAGCTTGGCCATCTTCAGGTAACGCAAAACCTCCCAAGTGTTCGGCTTTTTGTTACACGAAGATGACCAACCTGCTGAAATATGTTGTAAGTACTTAATAATAAAAACTCCAGCTGTGATTCATGGTTTATTCCAATATAACTTTATAAGCAGAATTTGTGGCTGTAATACTAAATGTATCACAGATATCTTTCAGCTGCTTCAAATAGACAGATATTTTCAGCAGTTACTGCTGCATGGTGTATTCATCTGTAACTATAAAAATGACTTGTTACATGAGGACAGAGTGATGACAGCAATCAACTGTTAGGGTTCTATCTTATGTATCGAGGATGTTTCTGGAATTAGTTGCACAGTATTTTTAGGTGAGGGAGGAAGAATTCAGTGAGGACATTCAGCGTATACAAGTATGAAATATCCACTTCTATAATGGGAGGGGGTGTCTTTTTGCTGAACATTCTGCCACATGTTTTGAAGACTATTTACTGTCATCATTTTTTCGTACAAATCAAATATTATGCTATTCTATCAACCAAATATATGACCTGTAAGCCATACATGTGTTAAATATTATGACAATGGACAAAAATTCACCTCTTCCTATATTCCATTCCATGAAATCTCATAGGGATCATGGAAATAATACTGTATGTATTACAATAGTTGGTATTAAATGGTAGACTGCTGAAGGCGTCACTGAACTGATATTTTCTGTTGGATAGGAAGATGGTTATGTGCCACAAACAATTTGGACACAATAGTGGTGAGAAATAATTTTAAATCTTGTATTGGATTTTAACCCCTAACCATACATCCTGCCACTGATTACTCTACCAATATGCTTCATTTCTGATGGTAGTGTTTCATAATACAGAAGTTATTTAAAACTCAAAAAGTCAGGTTTAGGAAACCAAGCTAAGTTTCATATTACATATTTATTCAAACAATAGCCTTGTTTGCAAATTATGCAGAATGAATTCTGTCTCTAATATACCGCTGGTAACTACAAAATCAGTGAGAACACTAAGACATGGCAGAGTAGCAAGTGATAGTTCATACAAGCTTGAAGACTTCAGCTGAGGCCACATTTATGTTGCTGACCTTGACAAAGTGCATTACATGGTTCTTCCTACTTAAAATTATTCCATACAAAATGGATCATATTTTTATATATTTTTGATATGTGGCATCTATTGACATTTGAAATTACTTGTTTGTGAGTTACCACTAGAGAGAGTATAAAGCAGCAGAGTATTTACAAGCCAAAAATTTCAGTGGAGAAAGTTTGAACTAACAACATTAATAGAAAAACGTGCAAGAACGTTACATGTATCTAACACACATGCAGTTTCACTGGGCATTGACACTGGAATTTTAATCTGACTGCTGAGAGGGCATTGAGATACTTTCAAATGCAATACATAATTCAAACATTTTATTGTGTTACAGTAATGACTTGGCCTGTGATACCATTTGTCCACCAATAACGTAATAATTGCTCCAGATCTCCTTGTATGAAGAAGACAAACATTTCAGAATATCCTTGCTTCCTGTATATGTTTGTGTTGCCAGATATTTTCTGCATAAATGAAATACTTTCAATAATAGGCACAAAATTCCTAATGGTGGTAATTTTGTAACTTAATACTTAGTTTCAGTGAAAAACTCAACTACGCTAACTTGGTGGCTCTGAAGAACTTTCAAGAACTTTCTGATGAGCCAGTCAGAGTTAAGAGTTGGAACTGAGCCCCCGTTAAAATCTAAACTCTGATTGGCTAATCATATTAGATGGAGAATGTGATTGCATTGTTGTTACTTTTGTTGTTACTGTTCCAGTCCTAAAACCTGAGTGTGTGTACTGAGCTGTAGCAATGAGAGGCCTGGAAAAGCAACCTTACTGGTGTACATGTGTATTTGTCCATTGCAACAGGATATCATATGAAATAAATTATATGTCATGTACATTCCTGTATTCATGTATCTCCTCATTCTGAATTGTCCTTTAATTCCTACTCCATATTCATCTCTTCCCCTTCCCCTTCTTTTAATTCATTGCCTTTTTTCTGTTTATGTGGAGGGTACACAAAGGGCATGTTCAACAGGCAAAACTATGAAAGGAGTATGTTGTGGACTGTAATCAGGTACGATCCTGGTGTTTTGCTAGACAGACTGGAGAAATTCACGAAAAGTAACCGTAGCAACAGCCCCAAAGCGGTCTGGTTCTGTACAGTGCAGATCTTAGGTGTTGCTACTGCACTAGTGTCCCCTAGTTTCGTGATAATTATTGTCCGTGCTCTGGTTCACCAACACTTTAAAATAGGATAGTGGTGCCAATAAATGTCTCTAATAATTTGAAATTTAGACGAACAGAAATAATTAATACTTACGCCGGTCTACACAGCAATCATGGATATACTACAGTTCAAATTCCTAGGTTACACTGATTAATAGTTGAAGTATACAGTTAGTTTCAATACACACAAAAAAAAAAAAAATAGTTTGCAACACAGTAACACTAAGTTCACCTTGTGTGAATATTATGCGTAGCACCAATATCACCTTGTATTAACTTGTGCGTCCTTAGAGATTTAAGTGACAACTTCAAATACAAACTTGCGTCCTAAGAGGTATAAGAGACGGCTTCAAAAAGAAACTTTGCGTCCTTAGAGGCATAAGAGACGGCTTCAAAAACAAACTTTGCGTCCTTAGAGGCATAAGAGACGGCTTCAAAAACAAACTTTGCGTCCTTAGAGGCATAAGAGACGGCTTCAAAAAGAACAATGTAAAAAGACGTCCTGTCGCATGAGAGGCGGTTATTCGTGTGACATGGCGGATAGACGCTAACTCAAACCCGGCTCGCGTGGCCACGTGACCAAAATGTTCTTGAACATTCTTCAACACAAAGAACGTAACTGGAAAAAAACTGGAATTATGGCTCGTACAGCTTACCGCGTGACACAACACAGGGTTGTGATATTTACATGTTACACAATCTGACGCAATGCAAAGTGTTGCCATGTCATATGTTGCACAATATAACGTAATATAGAAAGGTCCCTACATGTTACACAAAATGACGCAACCACACACAAATGTAAGAAAATTCAAACCACACAAAATTTGCCCTAAACGTGTACATACTGCCCCCACAACAAAAGCTTATCAATCATTCATCACACGTGGGAGAGGGCAAATTTTTGTGATAGGACGCTTAAATGTTCCTTTGGGAGTTTGGAGGTTCACTACACGAACACTGTTGTCCTTGCCCGGATGAGTGTCAGTAATGACAGCTGTGGGCCACTGGAGTGGAGTCGTGTTGTCATCCTTCACCAGGACCAGGTCTCCCGGTTGCAAGTTGGGGGTTGTAGTCTGCCAGCGTTGAAGCTGTTGTAAACCCTGGATGTAGTCGGTTGACCACTTCCGCCAAAAATGTTGAAGTTGTTGGTATTGTTGCCACCTGGAAATCCTATGAGGTTTGACATTAACATAGTCACGAGAAGGTAATTGAGTGATGGGTTCACCAATTAGAAAGTGTCCAGGAGACAAATATGTTTGAGTAAAGGGATCATCTGACAAAGTACATAAAGGTCTGGAATTCAGGCAGGCCTCAATTTCAACGAGGAGTGTACATAGTTCCTCATAGGTGGCAACCTGAGAACCCAGTGTTCTCTTCAAATGGTATTTCATTGATTTGACAGCTGCCTCCCACAATCCTCCGAAGTGTGGGGCATGTGGCATCCTTCATTGGCCAAGAAGTCCTGGACTCGTGCCATCTCTGATGAGGATCGGAGCATGTCATAAATTGCATGAAGCTGGTTGGCTGCACCCTTAAAGGTTGTACCGTTGTCGGAATAAATGGTCCGTGGTTTTCCTCTGCGCGCTATGAAGCGTCTCAAGGCAGCAAGGAATGCTTTAGTGGTGAGGCTTGTGACAACCTCAATGTGAATTGCCCTTGTAGCAAAACAAAAATAAAAATATAACCCTTTGTTATAATTTTGCTGCGTGGAGTTCCCAGTTTTAGTAAAATGGGTCCGGCATAATCAACACCAGTAGTGAGAAATGGCCTCGATAGTTGGACTCGCACTGAAGGTAGCTCGCCCATGAGTTGGTGTGTTGCCTGTACCTTGAATCTGTAACAAGTTAGGCATTGATGCATTATTGTGTTCACGACGTTTCTAATCCGTGGTATCCAAAATTACTCACGAAGTGAGGCAATTAGCAGTTGAGGCCCTGCATGGTGCAGTCTGATGTGCTCTGCTGAGACAACCAGTTTTGTGAAATGGTGATTTACAGGCAGAATCAGTTGATGAATTGCTTCATAGGGAAGTGCAGACTGTTGCAGTCCTCCAACTCTTAGAAGACCTTCCTGATCTGTGAAGGGATGCAGTGTTTTCAGGGAACTGGTAACTGCAATCCTTTGTTGTTTCTTCAAATCTTTGATTTCTTGTGGATATGAAATCTGTTGTACTACCTTCACACAGCAAGTCAGAGCCTCGTCCAGATCTTATGTGGTCAGAGTAGTAGTTTGCCTGGTGGCCTTGGGTTGTTTGCAGTTGGTTGTAAATTTTCTGCAGTATGCTACAACTCTAATAAGTCTGTTTAATTTAGAAAATCGTTGTGTGATGTCTTGTGGAGGTTGTGCAACATGCACAATTCTAATTTCGAGATTCTCTTTGGGACAGTTGAAGTCTGTTGTAGACCAGCTATATGGCTCCGGTGTTAGCCATTGTGGTCCCTTCCACCATAATGTGGCTGATGACAAGCTTGTTGGATCAACTCCCCTTGAAATGAGATCAGCAGGATTGGATTGAGTTGGCACACGTCTCCAAGTGGCTGAAGCTGTTTCTTCTTGTATCAGAGCAACTCTGTTGCCTACAAATGTTTTCTATCTGGTGGACCCTGTATCCACGTCAAAGCAATGGAGGAATCAGTCCACAGGTGGGACTCATTTACTGTGATGTTAAGGGCGCGGATGGCCTTTTTGTACAACTTAGCTAGCAATGTTGTAGCACATAATTCCAACCTTGGAATTGTAAATTGCTTCAGTGGTGCCACCTTTGATGTGGAGCACAGAAGTTCACATTATGTTTTGTTGTTGCTGTCTGTCGAACAGATGTACAGACAGGCTCCATAAGCTTGTTCGCTGCTGTCACAAAATCCATGAATTTGGATATTAATGGGATTAAGGCAAATAACCTTCCTGTTGATTCTGAGAGTTGATAATGTAGGAATAGTCTGAGGTAACTGATTCCATTTTTGTTGCAAATGGGAAGAAAGAGGTTCATCCCATTGTAATTTGTCTTGCCATAATTTCTGTAAAAATATCTTGTAGGCAACGACAGCTGGGCTCAATATTCCGAGAGGATCAAAAATAGATGCTGTAATAGCTAACACCTTACGTTTTGTACTCGCTGGGGAGTCTGTTGAATGCATCTGTGTGAGACTGCTCTTCACTTGCAAGTGATCATTTTTTGGATTCCATAACAATCCAAATGTTGTCAGACCATCTTCATTATCTAGAGATAATGTTGTGTTTCTTGCAGCTCCAATGCAATAGTGTCCAGAAATGTAGTGTGGTTAGATGCCCACTTTCTCAATGTAAGTCCTGCTGTTTGAAGCAGAGCTGATAATTCCTTCTGCACGTTGAGTGCATCTTCTATGGTTGAAGTTCCACTTAATAAGTCATCAACATAGAAATCATTGTTCAACACTTGAGCAGCCCTTGGGTACTCTTGTTCGTTATCATCTGCAAGTTTCTTGAGGGATCGTGTTGCCAAGAATGGAACCGACGAAGTTCCATATGTAACAGTAGTGAGTCTGTACTCTTGAATAGGTTTATCAGTGGAATATCTCCATAAAATTCTTTGTAAGTCCCTGTCTTGTGGATGAACAACAATCTGACGATACATCTTGACTATGTCAGCTGTGAAGCATACCTGGTGAGTTCTGAACCGCAACACAATAGAATATGAGTCCGATTGGACTGTGGCACCTACTTGAAATATGTCGTTTAGTGACAATCCATTCGAAGTCTTGGCGCTTCCATCAAAAACTACCCTAGTCTTTGTGGTGGAACTTGTTTCCTTAAAAACCGGATGATAAGGCAGAAACTAACATGGGTTATTCCCCTCTTGTTGAATTACTAGCTCCATGTGACCTAATTGTTCATATTCCTTCATGAAGCTATGGTACTGGACCTTAAGGTCTGGATCTCGTTCCAGCCTACGTTCTATTGCATGTAATCTGTGCTCTGCTGAGAGGCGAGATGTACCAAGTTGTGTGGGTTCCATCTTGGTTGGCAATTTAACCACAAATCTCCCATCTGGTTGCTGGGTTGTGTTTGTAATGAAATGTTCTTCACAGGCCTCCTGCTCTGCTGTGATGGTGGACTGTTCCACAGTTTCCACTTCCCAGAAGCGGTTTAGGTTGTTTTCCAGTCAACTGGTTTCTTGTTGACGTGATGCATGATTTACATTGTCCCATGTTATGGATGTTGGAGTTGTATGTGGTGGAGTTCGACCAGCTGCAGTCCAACCTAAAACTGTTTCTTGTAAAACAGGTAATCCAGGACGTGTGCGTCTGCCTGGACGACTGATCTCGTAGAAGAGGTCTGCTCCTATTAGCAGGTCAATGTTCCCTGGTTGATGAAAATGCTCACATGCCAGCTTTTTATCCGTAGGAATTTTCCAATCAGTTGTATTTAATTTAGTTGCTGGTGTCATGCCTGTTATGTTTGGTAGTGCAGCACAGTCAAGTGTGGTGTGCCAGTCAGTGTGCCTAGACCTTAAATGAATAGAAACGTGCCCTGTGGACGTGTTTACATTTGATATACCCTGAATAGATGTGTGTGTCCTTGGCAATCTCAGACGTTGCACACATCTCTCTGTGATGAAGTGAGATTGAGGCCCACTGTCTAATAATGCTCGACAAGGGACATATTGACCAGATTTGTTTCTTACTTCAACAATGGCTGTTGCTATAAGGTGTGATTTTTCGGTTTGCCCTTCAAAGTATAATGTGTTCACATTTGCATTTGTGACACCCTTTGTGTTTGCAGATTGATTGTTTCTAGTTGGAGAACCATTGTTTGTTGCCTGAGTCTGACTGTCTAAATGTAACAAGGTATGATGTTTGTTTTGGCACTTGTGGCATACTTGCTTTGAACAAGTGTGGTCCTTGTCAAATGATTGCAAACAACTGAAGCACAATCTTCGTTGTTTGGCATGATGAAGGCGTTGTTGAGGTAATTTAAGAAATTTGTCACATTTAAACCTGTGTGAACCATTACACAGTGTACATTGAGTCTGTGTAACAACATTTGAATATGAAGGTTTACTAACCTTGCCTCCATATGTTAGTGGTTGCCTGGGACTGGCAGTAACTGTCTTCACCGACTGGGTGTTCTGCAGTAATTCCAGGGCTCTGCATCTTGATTCCAAAAATGTTATCAAGTCTGATGTAGACGGAATGTCTTCACGTGAAGCTGTTAGAAGCTCCCATTCTCGTTGTGTTTTAGCATCCAAAGCCGATAACAAAAGGTGATTCAACATTAAGTCTTGAATAGGCACATTAAGTGATAATGCCTTTAGTGCATTCATGTCACTAGACACATGATTTATTAACTGACGCAGTAGTGACGCGTCTGATTTCTTAACTGCAGGTAGACAACAGAAGTTCTTGGCAAGCATCATAGAAATTAAACGTTGATTGTTGTAACGTTGCATTACTAATTCCCATGCAACAGAAAAATTCTCATTAGTAATCTGTAAATTACTAATACACTTGGCTTCACCTTTCAAAGAAGCGGTAAGATAATGAAATTTTTGTATGTTAGATAAGGCATTGTTTGTCACAAAGCCTCGAATGATATCTCTATAATGAAGCCAACTTGTAGTTTCGCCTTCAAAAGTTGGTAGCGAAATAACTGGCAGTTTTATATGAGTGCTGCTATGATGTGAGACATGTGTATGTCTTGAAGAACTACTGTGTGAGGAACTGTGCCTCGACAATGGTGGGCTTGGAACTGGGTGTAGTAACTCATTAAATTTTGCCTTAACTGCAAAAAATTGATCTTCATACTGTTGCCTGTCAACTGAATGGTCTACTTCATCAAATAACTCCAATTAACTTTGATCAGTTTCAAATTTGTTGTAAATATTTGAAAGTTCTTCAAATCTCACCTGCATCTCATTTAGTTTACGATCACCTGTTTCAATGAATGTCTGAATGCGTGTAAGTGATGCCTTGGCAACAGCACGTTGCCTAACAAAGTTGCTGCCTTCTGAGAGCGTCCATTGCTCTTATGTTGTGGAACAGCTGTGTTGGGTGAATGACCTTGTTGCTACTCGCTTGACTGCTTGAATATGAATGACGTCAGTGGCCGGTCGAGTTCCCCTTCCACCTGTCTAGTTGTGGCGAACCGCCGAATGTGATCGGGAATATTCGGTGACTAGATTCAGACTCAAGATGGCGGACGTTACATATACGTTGCACCAGTTACGTGATCCTCTGCTTTATGCTGTTACGACACTATTGCATAGTGTCTGCCCGCAAATAATGCGGCGTGTTGCAAACTTATTTTGTATTTTACGTTAGTTGTTTGTAGTAATACAATTTGCTTGTAATCCGGCCCGGAGGACCAATAAAATGTTCTTGCTCTGGTTCACCAACACTTTAAAATAGAATAGTGGTGCCAATAAATGTCTCTAATAATTTGAAATTTAGATGAACAGAAATAATTAATACTTACGCCGGTCTACACAGCAATCATGGATATACTACAATTCAAATTCCTAGGTTACACTGATTAATAGTTGAAGTATACAGTTAGTTTCAATACACACAAAGAAAAATAGTTTGCAACACAGTAACACTAAGTTCACCTTGTGTGAATATTATGCGTAGCACCAATATCACCTTGTATTAACTTGTGCGTCCTTAGAGATTTAAGTGACAACTTCAAATACAAACTTGTGTCCTTAGAGGCATAAAAGACGGCTTTGAATACAAACATGCGTCCTAAGAGGTATAAGAGACGGCTTCAAAAACAAACCTTTCGTCCTTAGAGGTATAAGAGACGGCTTTGAATACAAACTTGCGTCCTAAGAGGTATAAGAGACGGCTTCAAAAAGAAACTTTGCGTCCTTAGAGGTATAAGAGACGGCTTCAAAAACAAACCTTTCGTCCTTAGAGGTATAAGAGACGGCTTTGAATACAAACTTGCGTCCTAAGAGGTATAAGAGACGGCTTCAAAAACAAACTTTGCGTCCTAAGAGGTATAAGAGACGGCTTCAAAAACAAACTTTGCGTCCTTAGAGGTATAAGAGACGGCTTCAAAAACAAACCTTTCGTCCTTAGAGGTATAAGAGACAGCTTCAAAAACAAACCTTGCGTCCTTAGAGGTATAAGAGACGGCTTCAAAAACAAACCTTGCGTCCTTAGAGGTATAAGAGACGGCTTCAAAAACAAACCTTTCGTCCTTAGAGGTATAAGAGACGGCTTTGAATACAAACTTGCGTCCTAAGGGGTATAAGAGACGGCTTCAAAAACAAACCTTTCGTCCTTAGAGGTATAAGAGACGGCTTTGAATACAAACTTGCGTCCTAAGAGGTATAAGAGACGGCTTCAAAAACAAACCTTTCGTCCTTAGAGGCATAAGAGACGGCTTCATAAAGAACAATGTAAAAAGACGTCCTCTCGCATGAGAGGCGGTTATTCGTGTGACATGGCGGATAGACGCTAACTCAAACCCGGCTTGCGTGGCCACGTGACTAAAATGTTCTGGAACATTCTTCAACACAAAGAACGTAACTGGAAAAAAACTGGAATTATGGCGCGTACAGCTTACCGCGTGACACAGCACAGAGTTTTGATATTTACATGTTACACAATCTGACGCAATGCAAAGTGTTGCCATGTCATATGTTACACAATATAACGTACGATAGAAAGGTCCCTACATGTTACACAAAATGACGCAACCACACACAAATGTAAGAAAATTCAAACCACACAAAATTTGCCCTAAACGTGTACAATGATTATTATTATTATTATTATTATTATTACTATTATTATTATGTCTCTTGTCACATGCCTATTCTTCCTGGTAATTCTCTTGAACCAACAGTGATCCCCACCGCTCAGGCTTCAAGCTTCACACTGCAGTACTTTCCGTATTATGTGTGATGTTCCAAGTATAGCTGTCTTTT
>Ga0268261_10002709_pt1 | contig 12775 bp, 7 predicted proteins | sample TergutNc150P1_FD_190353 | JGI IMG/M metagenome (GOLD analysis project Ga0268261, IMG submission 190353) | Nasutitermes corniger P1 segment gut microbial community from laboratory colony in Florida, USA - Nc150 P1 (SPAdes) (version 2) | ecosystem: Host-associated > Arthropoda: Insects > Digestive... | reverse complement strand
GTCGTTGTGTGTGATCTAGAAACATCAAGAATGGGTGCTCCATATATATATATATGACATTAGTCGCCTAAAGGTTAATAATTTAACCCTTATCCTGCTAACGTGGAGAAAATGGTGAGCTCCTAAGAATGCCAGCAAATAGCAGATGGGATTTAATTTGGGATTTAAAGGGTTAATACCAGAATAGGTAATTTCTTTCTGAATACTTGTGAGGTTTGCAGTTGGAATGAAAAGTTGATTTTGACTTCTTGTATGCGATTGCCTGTATTCAGAAATCTACTAAGATAAAGCAGTGACAGGTATTATTTTAATCCTACTCAAATGAGTTGTAACATGAACTGTCAGTGACTGTGCAAAGGGGAATTTACTCTTAAGAACTGTTTTAAAGCTTCTCAACCTACTTCCCTTAATTTTGGTCTCTTTTTATTGTGTATTTTATGTGAAATTAACATAGCTCGTACTTTTTTTTCCGATGGTTGTAATGGAACAAATTAATTTTATGTCCATTCTCTTGTTAATAGAAACAATCTGAAATGTATATTCATCCACATCTATAACATCCAGCACTCATTAAAGAGAATTAGGAGGGTGCTCACTCTTTATAATACTTGCAAACAAGCCAGAATTAAGCTGAAACACGGAAGTCATACGTGTATATATACTGCAGTATTTTTATTTCACTAATCTTGTTCATTTTGTGTATGTGGCGCAGCATTAAAATTGGTGAAAATGCTACAGCTGACACAGGACATAACTCATGACATCCCAGTGCATCAACTGAGTAAAAATTCAATTGCATGGATAATTTGCAGGTTCTTCCACAGAGGAAAAATTGTAACACTTGCAGTTTTGGATGAAACTGTTTGAAATCTTTACAGCAAAAGGCTGAAAATAAAAAATGGAATCATCTACAACAGTTAAAATGGCATGTTACAATTAATAAAAATCTCAACATTTAATGTTTCCTTGTTTCATTATTGATAAAAATGTTTGAATAATGTTACGGGAAATAAAATGATAGGAATATATGAATGTATACTTGTATAACATTAATTTTATGTTTTATTTTTAACAGTTTTAACAACATGCCACTGCATGAATTATAACTGTAATCAAACCCTTGTATGTGTGCGTACTCCAAATATGGTACACAAGACAATGAGGAAGAGGAGTAAGATGGAATGAGTCTAATCTGTAGGTCACAGACCAGAAAAGTGACTGGCTCTGCAAAACACTTACACAATGTAAAAGTACTTATGAAGCATTTAGAATTAAAAATGAAACCAAAATAAATGAGACAGAAAGCATCACATGTCATTTTATAGATCATATTTTCTAAAAAACATCATGTCACTTTATAGATCATATTCTGCCCCTCTGAAAACATGTCTGTGAGAACCTCCTACCAAAAAGCATTTTGCTAGAGGCTGAAAACATTGTTATACATCAAAGCCTAAGGTTCTTTTATGTCTGTACCTAGAACCAGTATGAGGCCATTACTCTTCTGCAGTTTTTCTTAAACTAGTTTGGAATCCAACCATTCAAAGCATCAACTAGAAGACTACTGCTGCCATCACAGTAATAAGTCAAGGTGTGATAGCCTGTTCTAAATTCAAGATTTGTAATGTATTCCAGACATAGCTGAACACTGCACTACCCTGCAACAAAAAATATGGTTCAGTTACTGGAGCAGACAGTATGGCTAACAGAGTTATCAGAAAGTCTGAAACAGAACAAAAAATAACTGAATGACTGCTCTCATTTCTGTGCTGTGCATATTAGTCTCTTCATTCTGGACATATAATGCTTTGATGCAGATCATACATGTATCATACAGAGCTGGTCACTCTCTTGTCATACTCTTGTCAATCAGCCTGAAGTACTAGTATAGTGAAGGTATTTTTAACATGCCCATAGAAAATTTATGGAAAGACTATAAAGACATACTAAAGTCTGGAATGATGAAAAGTGCGTTGAAAGAGGATACTTTTTCTCACAATATTCTGAGGGCTGTGCATCAACAGTGGATAAACTGCGGAGTTCACAGTCATTACACCACAGTTTGAATAAAAATGTTACCACTAATCAGCTGAAGAAATATAACTGTTACTATGGGAATGGTTATTTACTGACTAATTTCATTGAACTGAGCAGATATTGACAAAATAATGCACCAGCATACTTACTTACTTACTCACTCCACGTAGCAGAGTCATTCTTGAGAAGCTAACCAGTTCCCAGCTACTCAAGAAATTCCCCACATTTTATGGAACTCAAAGGTTCATTACCACATTCACAATTGCTTGCCATCTGTCCCTATCCTGAGCAATGCACTTACCATTCCACTGTCATTGCCTGCCAAGTATCAAATTGATTATGGAGGTCACATTTCATCTACAATATAAGGTGTAACTCTCTGAATTTCTTAATTTTGTTCGTGCAATTTAAAAATACTGACAGGAAATATATTTACATTTTCACAGGGTTAGAATTCATCTCAGTTGTGTTACCTAATTGTAAAAATTTTCAATCAGAAGCTATGTATCCCTCTTCTGTTAGGTGACAATAGCGATATAAAAAATCCCAATTTTATGTTTTGTGGGGACCACCTAAAATGGCATAACCGGGAAGCTTTGTTGTTATGGGCATTTGGATGGGACTAAAAAAATTTCATAAAATGCGAAAAACTCAAAATGTGGGAATGTAAAATTGGCGACTTACTGCATTATGTTGCAGTTCAGTACTCTGCAGATGGAAAACGGAAGAATAAGGGATGACAAATGCCACAAATCGGTAACTTGTGCTAGCAGCTGGGTATCAGGGGGGGGGGGAGTAATGCATGTATTTTAACCAATAATGCATCAAGAATGGCATTACTCCAAAAATTAATTGTGTTGAAGGCGTAAATGACTATTTTGTAACTTGTGCAACACAGTGGATGTCTAAGATAAAAAAAAAGTATGATCAACTTCTTGAAGTCAGACATGTTGAAACTGTGGAATTACACAAAAAAAAAAAAAAACCGCTAAACCTGGGTTAGAATGGTTTAATCAGTACAGGGCATCAAGGACCCCTGCTTCCCGTGCTGACACCAAACTGTTTCATGCATTAGGAATGAAAATAGTTCACTGTTTCCTCAGATTGGTGAACTTGATTTAAGAAACAGCACAGCTGGTGCTCCCACACTATCAATCTAAAAACACTAATGCACAGAATATGGTAAATGGTGACATAATGGCACTGAATCTATGTAATGATTATCTTAACCGTTTTGCTGGCAGTGGGGTGTTTAAATTTCACCTGTACTCTGGCAGGCCTTTTAAATTATATAAGTCACAAATGCAGGCAATATACATTCATTTGTTTACATCAGTGCAAATAATTCATGACAGAATTTTAAAAAAATATATTAGGATTTGTCTCAAATTATACTACATATTTGCATACCTGTTCTGTAATTTTTCTTCATGTAATTGCTGAAACACGGAGTTTTGCCTAGTGCCACACCACAAGGAAAACACACAAAACTAGTTTCTTTTTTTCCGTTCATGTGCTGAACAAACTCGAACACCTTCTCAGTGCCATATTTTTGTGTCCACTCTGTAGACGTTCAGCTGGATCCTTTACCGGCAGCTGTGGTGCCAATGCTCTTGATGTCAAGGCTAGTAATTAATCCTCTGTGCTAAGTTTCTCATCTTCTCTCCCTTCTGGCTCTGTCATATTCCAAACATAGTCAAATATGAAATCCTTCACAGCATAACCTTTGCACTTTTGATTTTGGTTTGTGGTGTATTTTTTGACCAATGTGAAACTGTGCGGGGAAACCATGTGTAGCATAAAGAACACAAATTTCTTAGTACATTTCCTACCTTTCCTGCAGTACGGGTAATAGCGGAACATTTGGTCTGTCGTGTCCATTCTTTGGATAAATTTGTTAAGTCCTGAATTATTTCTAGCTTCTTCATTGTTTCACCCTCCCCTTCCATTGTGTCTCCACAATATTTGCTCTGTGTAGTGTTGAAATAAGCTCTATGTCCCTCTTATTTCACCATACCTGTATTGGAACTTGGCTTTTACAACAGTAAGTGGACTGCCCTTACTTCAGGTATTTTATTTTTTCCTTCATTTCCTTAGTAACTCCAATGTCTAGATGCATTGTACCACAGAAGTGTTTTCTTCCAACTGTATTTCACTGTTCAGCAGCTGTCCTGGTATTGTGCAAGTGGTATCCTTCACTACGCAGCTGTACACCTGGCAATTCTAAACCCAGGATTTTACTGGCTGTGATTTACCAGTATACACCTCCATATTACATATGTAGCCACTCTTGGATTCAGAAACCAGGTAGGCTTTGATGCCATACCTGTCTGGGTTATCGGGCATATATACTTTGAAAATGGGCTGGTCCTTCAATGTCATCATGCCCTTATCTCTCATTTTCATGTTCAGTGGGCTTGACATGCCCTTCTTCTTTCTTATGTGAAGTTATGTTGAAGCACTTCCTACTCACAAGGTGAATATTGCAATACTGTGTCATATTTATTGTGATACCTTCAGCCAACTAATAATGCAGGATGTTTAGTAAGGCAATGAATAATCTTGTTCAAATATGGCTATGAATTACGAGACCTACATTCAGTTAGCAAGTTGCAGGAGCAGTCAAAGTGCAGCACAACATAAATACGTGGGCAGTCCATAAAGAAACCGAACTTTTGAAATAGCGAGCCAACGGGCGCGCATAGCATGCTCGCGATGGTGGCGTTGTGTAGCGGGGACTTTAAGCTTTATTCTGACACGAGCAGCATCACGCCACGTCAATTAGTCATCGAGCCACAACTGCTTGAATGAGTGTGTGTTTAGTACCCTCGGCGATTTTTTGCAAGTTGAAAAATGAAGGATCTTAAGGAGCAACGCGTTTGCGTCAAATTCTGTTTCAAATTGGGAAAAAAAACTTTTACGTAGGCTTTTCAGATGTTGCAACAGGCTTATGGAGAGGACTGTTTGAGCCGTACACAATATCACGAATGGTACCAGCGTTTCAAATCGGGCAGAACGTCCATCGAAGACAACCCGAAATCTGGAGGCCTTCCACGTCAATGGACGACGATCACGTTAAGAAAGTGCTTGCTGTGATTCGTCAAAATCGTCGCCTAACTGTCCGTGAAGTTGCCTAAGAAGTAGGAATCTGTAAAAGTTCCTACCACCTGATTTTGACCGACAAACTGAAGATGCGTCGTATTGCCGCAAAATTTTTGCCGCGTCTGCTGACGGGTGCACAAAAAGAGAACCATGTCACAGTCAGTCAGGAGCTGTTCGATCATTCCAATGCCGCCCTACTTTCCAGATTTGGCACATGCGGACTTTTTCTTGTTCCCGAAGTTGAAATCCTCACTAAAAGGTCGCCGATTTCAGATGGTAGAGGAGATAGAAGAAAATTTGACACGGGACCTTCGTGCCATCCTGCAAAACGCGTTCCAGAACTGGAAAAAACGTTGGGAGCGGTGTTTCAAGAGTGGAGGGGTGTCCTTTGAAGGAGACAAATTTGATTAAGTTGTAAGTGAAGCAATAAATTAAAAACAGAAAAAGTTCGGTTTCTTTATGGACTGCCCTCGTATAGTTCTTGAAACAGCTGATACTAAGAACTCCTTACATCATTTGTTATTCTAACAATCTATATCATAGCAGCTAACTAAACAGAGTTTCATGTTCAAGGTTAGACCCTGGATAATGCATAGTGAAGATTTCATTATTGTGTGTTCAGTCATCACAGGTCAGGAACTGGTAGAGTAAGCACATGAACAAAGTGGAAAAATACATCATTGCCAGGCAACACTTTGAAGTGCCTCGACAGAAAATTATGTCAATGCCAGTGAAAGAGTTAATATACACATTATGACTGGCTCTGAGAGTTGTTCAGATGTACAGTGGGGAAAAAAGTAAATCTTTTATTTGCATAAGGTACACATGCAATCATAATAAACAACCAACTGACAAAACACATTTATTCTTTATCCCCCCCTTTCCTTACAACTCTGCAATAGTCTGTTTATAAATCTCTGGGCAGCCAGGGCAGTGCAGTCAGAAGTCACTATGCTATAGGCTGGACAACTGAGTGAATCATGTTTCAATTCCCAGTGAGGGAAGCATATTTTCCAATTCTTTAAAAAGTCCATATCACTCTGCAGCACATCAAACCTCATATTCAGTGAGCAATTCGGGCTCCTCCCTGGGAGTTCAGTAGCTGGTGCGTGAAGCTGACCACTCACATCTATCCAGCGGTGAGGTTAAGAATGGATATGCCTTCATGGTGTGTACAGAAAAAAATTAACTTTTTACTTACTGTTAAAAAATCAGTCATTCAAGTGAAGTACTAACTGTAAGTGGAAGCAGCACACCAAGATACAGTCTTAAGCTTGTAATCTTGTCCTGCAAATAGGAAAGTATAATGCAGTAAAACTGTACTGCTAAAATAGTTTTAAAATATAGGAGAATACACAATTACGAAAACAGACTGAACATATAAAAAAATTCTGTATTCCTCATTATGTCAAATATCATACAGACATGTTAAAATACTAATATGAAAACTTAGCACAGATCAGTGTTCATATAGAATTTATTGTACTAAATGCTTTTCTCCATCTGCTAGTAGTAGTTATGTAAGTAATTTTGAATCTTATGATTTTATTCAAGATTTCAGTATGAATTAGAATCAGGCATAGAAAAAACATCATCATCTACCAGGATCAGCAGCTGTTAAACACCTTGCAAACTCATTGGCACTACACGCTGCCAGCAGATACTAGTTTTACAGGTAAACTATTTGCAAAGGTGCCAAATTTTATCACAGACACATGTATTATATTAAACAGGAATATCAATTTTTGGACTGTTTTCTATAACACGTCTTACATACCTCACACATAAAAACGCAAAATTCGTCACTTTCATATACGCAAAGCATTGAAAGTGGAAAATAATTTACCAACAAAAGAGGCAATGTATGTATATACATAATGCTCAGGCACATTCATGTAACCATTTTTGCTATGAAAAAGCCATAAGTATTACATATGATAAGTGTGTGTCTGTAACCTTAGATATCCAGCATGCCAAGTAAAAAGCAATCCAATTACAGGCCTGGACAGGCCCTGAGGGTTCCAGGAGGTTGAGGCTCCCAGATTTCAAGAGAATCGGCACATGAAGGTGGCAAGGTTGTCAGCCCTACACACCGGCCACCTTTACCCCCAGGAAACATTCCTGGTACTCATTTGTGTTAGAGGCTAAGTCAACCCCAGGGCCATAGCACAGCTGGAAGGATTATATCAATGAAAAAATCCAATGACACCATTGGGAATCGAACACGTGACCTTCCGGCTTGTAGCGCGGTGCCTCAACCAACTGCGTGCCCTCAGCATGCCAAGTACATGTGCTAATTACATTGTCTTCTGCAGCAATAAATATTAGATATTATTAGTGTGTGTCTGTATTCTCGCCTTAGTTATAGGGCATGCAAAGCACATATCTTCTGGGCAGCATTATATTGTTATCTATGGTCTGTCTGGCTGTACCATATTTTTCCACACTATCTCATAAGCAGTACAATTTTTGGAAAAAATTATTGGACATAAAATGCGTTATTTGATTTCCTGTACATATTGTGTGCAACATTTATATTTCTAAGTATAATTCTGCAAAATATGGTCACAAATGTAAGTACGTCTTTATGTAAAGTACCTGTTATTCATGTCAGATTTTAATGAAACTTGAGTTTTCTCAAGAGATTTTTTAAAAATCCTCAAATATATCAAATTTCATGAAAAACTGTCCAGTGGGAGCTGAGTTGCTCCATGCATACAGACAAAAGGACAGGCCTGATGATGCTATTATTCACTTATCACAATTTTGCAAATGCGCCTTAAAAGTGCGTGATACGGGAACTGTAAAACCCAACAGAGTTTTGTTTCAAAGGGTCAAAAGCCAGGACAAAAATTTGCACGAAATTGACAACAATGTATAAAATGATAATGTATAACTGAAGATAGCCACATAATTACCTACACACTAGTAAGAAAATAATATATTTCCCTGAACATAAAGACAACTCCCATTCTTAAATTTCTGTCTTAAAGAAAACACATTGACCAAGTCTCTGTGTCTGATTACAAGGCAGCCCCCTAATTTTTCATGTGATGAATTAGGGAAAGGTTTTTTTCTTACATTGGAGCAAATATGGTATTGATGTGAGATGTCAGACCTTGATATGTACAAATTTACACTGGTGCAGATTTTAAAACTTCACTATTATAAGTGGTGCTGAAAGTATCTAACACCAACATGTGCGCATGTCTCCATCCCTCCATATGTATTCAAGTAACATAATTTACAAAAATGCCACAACTTTCACCATTCAGTTCAAATGAATGGAACACAATTCTGCTCACCTGGACCGTTTCCTGGATATCAACCAGTCTTGCAGATGAGCCACTAGCAGTCCTCCCATTATGATCTGAGTAGGGTGATACACTAGTAGTGGTAATGATATTGTGGACAGGTGAGCATAGCCCCCATACAGGATACGTAACATAGGAATGCCTGTAAAAGCATGCATGTACTGTGGAATTACGGCTCTTTCACCTACATATTTAACACGTACTGAAAAAATTCAATACCATATTCACTTATGCAGCATAAACACCTATTTTCTGAAACTGGGGCCAAAAAATGTGACACTTCCTGTGCAGTCAAATGGGTAGCTCAGTATTCAATTTTGTCACTGTTACAACAGACTACCATACCACCCTGTCCTAATTCACATGTTCATAACTTAATCCCATACAATTCACTTTCTTATCGTAATCCTGGTAAGTATTAGAAATATATTTTGGAATGCAAAACCACAGAAATTTTGAATTGTAAATATTCTGTACAATAATGTTATCAATGAAACTAGCTCATAAAAATCAACTGCATGGGTACATCAAAGCACAGTTTTTTTTCCTTTTTGTGTAAGTGTTAGTGTAAAATATTTTGTACAATAAATTTATTTAAAAAAAAAACTCATAACAATCAAATGCGTAGTTAAATCACAATTTTTTTTTTAGACCCATCTCTTGCAAGTTTCAGATATTACATAAAAGTTATTACTTACCAAGTGTAAGAGACTTGTGGGTGCAGCAAAAGATTATGGCAATGACATCTTCTGGACAAAATGATCGAGTCATCTTGGAAGAAATCCAGAATACCAGCCACATGAGAAACATAAGGATCAAAACCACTGCAACACATTCCTTAATATGACATACAAAATTCCATAGCACTGGTCATAACTAAATATTACAAATGCTGCATGAACTTAATGTTTATGTTCGTGGACACTTATTTTAAAAATTAAAATTGTGTTGCAAAATGAGTAATCAGTAGTCACACAAATAGCAGACTGGTACTTAAGAATGTAAATTTACAAAATATAAAACATTCAATGATGAGTGACAAAAATTAACTCACCTAGTAAAACTGTTGTTAAAATATCATGTGCATTCATTTGCATATCTTGGTTTAGGAATGCCTGGCAGAAGGTTATGAATATTATAAAGAGAAGGGCAATTTGTCCAAGTATTCCAATAGGATAACTTGAAGCTTCAAAGTTGGTAAGAAAACGGATCAGCTGTCCTACTGCGAGGGGTACCACCACTGTCACTGCGAGCTGAAATATGGTGCTGAACACAGGGACAAGTGTTGTGGTCCGTAGCTGCAAAATGGCCCTCATATGATAAACAACATATCCAATAAGGAAATATGACTATATTAACCTTCAATATCTGATACATGGGAAAATATTAGAATACACAAGGACTATAGTGTTATTTAACAACATCATCAAGTACCATGATTATGCAGACAAGTACAGTGTAACCCTCTGTTGACTAAATATCCATGTGTATATGCCCTAACTTTGCCTTGGTCAGTACATGCATTCACTCACAGGACAAGGACCAGTGACCTATGATTGTATGATGAAATACACTTTCATTTGCCTGTCACAAAAGAAATACAACAGATTTGTGAGATATGAGGTTCTTACAATAATGGTGATGCATATTCCAGTACTCTGGAATATGAGTACACACCCTGAAGATGTTGGCAGCAATCTCCTCTGAAACGTGTGTACCTATATACCAATCAGTACTTTTGTCATACTACAGAAGACTGGAACCTTAAAAAGAAATATGGACACTTCCTGTGACTGTGGCAGCTCAAATCAAACACCATAAGATAGATGTGAATCACGACATGAAAGTCAGGTCTAGTAAAATGGTACAACGCCACACTGTGCACCCTTCTGCTAGACCTGAATTATGGATCAGAATTTGTCACTGCAATGAGAATGTTACTACACATGTTATACATTCTGGATATTAGCCACACTGTTGCATTTTTATTTGGCATCTAATGACAGATTCACTAACTCTAATGCACCCCTCAGGCACACCTGGTAACAAAAACAGACCCACTTTTAAAACAGTAGTTCTATGAAAATCCAAAATAATGTATCATTTCCACACTTAATCATAATACACTTTTGACCACAAACATTCATATATAAGAAAGTTATTACTGCAGGAGTATGAAGATTTCTCCCCAATATTTCTTAATGTTGTACCTCTTAAATGCAACAGTCCAATACACACAAATTTCACTACCAACTAGTTGCACAATGTTTTATATTTATTATACAAATCTCCTACATGTTTTGGCCACATATCCTGTCCTGGCCATCTTCAGGGAGCTACGAGTCTGACCGGTGTGTACAGCGTATATGGCAACTTGTCATAGATAACTGACAGACTATATACATATCACTCATTTGCGACAAGTGTGTCACAACTCAAAATTTGTGATTTTTTTCAGGAGAAACTTTTAAGGGTTTTGAAGTGTTATAATTTTCTGCGAATGCAACGAAGACACAACTGCTCTCCAGTGGCAAGTTTTGGAAACTGCGTTATGACACTATACCTGTTAAAAGTGCATCTGCAAACATATCTTTCTATACCAATAACTCAAAAATTCCAAATTTTGAGTTGTGACGCTCTTGTCATAAATGAGCGATATATACAATAAAATGTAATAAGAATACAATGATGAATGTCACTATATAAATCATCAATATATAAATAGGTAGTTATAATGTTATGGCTGTATTTTAATCAACCTTGTGCACCATGAATGAACTCACTGTACTGAGTGGGCAACTCAGGACAGTGTGTTTATTCATGGTGCACAGGATTAATTAATCTACAGCCTTAACATTATAACTACCCATTTATATACTGATGACTTATATAGTGAAAATTTCATTTCATTTCATTTATTCACATTCCGTAGATCCATACAGGATAGCAAAATCCATGTGGATATGGACATGGTCATATACAAATGATGCAATATACAGTGAGCACTAATACTAATTATAAAGTCTGTTACAATATTGATATTTCATCATAACATAAGTTGTGGAGCAAATGAGTTCATAGCAAAATATAGGTTAGGTTCATAACTCATGTAAAGAAATTTATATAAGTTTATCTTCATTGTGTTCATAATACTCCTTAATCGTATAAAAAGAGTGATGACATAAAAATCTCTTAAGAGATATTTTAAAACATTTCACATCGCTGGCCAAAAGTTTTAAGTGTCGAGGCAGGTGATTAAAAGCTTTAATACCCGATATGAGTGGTCCTTTGTAAAATTTGGATAGATTGACAGCTGGCAGGTGTAGATTGGCGTTATTCCTGGTCCTGGTCATCACTGTATTCTTATTTCATTATATATATGTATACATTTTGCCACTTATCTATGACATATTGCCATATATGCTGTACACATCAACCAGACTCGTGACTCCCTTAAGATGGCCAGGATATATGGCTGAAACACGCAGGAGCTTTGTTTTATAAATATAAAAACAGTGTGCAACTAGTTGGTAGTGAAATTTGTGTGTATTGTAACGAACGCATAATTTATATGTATAGATTGTAATATTGTAATTTCTTAGTTACACTGAAACAGTGCACAGCTACCAGCGTTAACCTTAATAGTGCTTAGTTGAGAGTTCAGTGCACTGGGAAAAATGTACAAGTTAAGACAAACTGGCAGAGCCTTTGAACTCTCACTACCGTCAGTTCACTGTATCTAAAGGATTTGCTACTCAGTGCCCTTACTCTATATAACCCTCTTCAAACATGCAAACGTTCTCATTCTCGTTATTTTATTCGTCGTACCTATGTCAAAATTACACATAATTGTGGAGATAGTTGTGACTTCGAAAACTGCGAAACAACTTTACTATGTGTGTTGGAAAGCTGCTACTGCTGTTTATTCAAGGTGAGTTGTGCTGAATGTATTTAGAAAACGTTTTAATATTATCTCCACGCGAGTTGAGCAAGTTTGATCAAAAGTAATTAATTTAAACTATTCCAAATTCCAAATTATAACGAGTTATATAGAGAAGGTAAAGTGATTATTTGTGTAACGACTAAATTTGAAACTTTCTCTTTTGTTATACCATTTGTGTAAATTGTTAACTTTATTAGAGCTTTACTTTATTACCTAATTAAAAATCCTAACTTAATATTACTTAAACTGTGTAATTGACAATTACACAACGATTTAACCCTTAGGCGACTAATGTCATATATATATATGGAGCACCCATTCTTGATGTTTCTAGATCACACACAACGACGCAGCACAGTCGGTAGGACTCCTCTGGACG
>Ga0268261_10002708_pt1 | contig 12776 bp, 10 predicted proteins | sample TergutNc150P1_FD_190353 | JGI IMG/M metagenome (GOLD analysis project Ga0268261, IMG submission 190353) | Nasutitermes corniger P1 segment gut microbial community from laboratory colony in Florida, USA - Nc150 P1 (SPAdes) (version 2) | ecosystem: Host-associated > Arthropoda: Insects >... | reverse complement strand
GGAAGGATCCTCTTCAGCAATGTGGCAGCCAAAGAGGAACACGTTAGACGAGGACAGTTAGCAGATGTGTGTCTGGACACACCCTTGTGCAATGGACATACCACAAGTATGGATGTTCTTTGGACTGGCACACCTGTGGTTACCCTTCCAGGTACAGTAAAATTCTGGCACCCATGGGACTGGACAGGTGCTTGATTATAAGACATTCTGGATAATTAGAAACTCTGGATTATCAGCTGGTCCCTGTACTGCCCTGAGTTCTTCCAGGTAATTTTTGTTATTGCTTCTGTACTTAGGCTGCACAGTCAATGAGAAGAATATCCCATGTGGATATCTCCTTTATCTGTTGGTTCAGGGTCCTCTTCTGTGCCTTCTAGAGTCCATGTAGCAGCAGACATTCGTGGAATGGGAGAAAAGGGGTCAGGAAATAACCACAACAGTAGATGTTCAAACCCTCTTGAAGGCCTTTTTGAACGTATCCCAGAGACTTCCCTCATGTATTGATCGAAGCTTGTTTGTGGTATAGCGGAAAACTTCCAGTCTTTGGACTACTGCACCACATTTCCAGATTATCAGATAATAGATTAAAGGAATTGTGCCATATGTTGGACTGCAGGCTTCATTTGAGTTTGACTTGTCCCTTAATTCTTTTGCTATTATCCAAATTATTCCATTCAACTTTCCACACAGTTTTGTTATTAATCCTCCAGTACACTCCCAAATTTAACATTATAACTTTGCATGTGAGTGTATTTGTGCATTTTTGTATGATGCCCACATTAGACACCCATTACTTCTCTAACATCATTATCCAATTTGTCTCTGTAATGGAGATAGTGTTCTGTGTGAGGTAGGAACTGAATATTTAAATATAATTCTGAGTAATTCTTCAAAAGGTTAACCTACTGTTTTAAGGAAAAGCAGGCTTATGTTGTCATCCTCTCTCTGTCTTCATACTTCCTCAATTATTAGCTTTTGAATGAACTGGTGATATTTTCATGCAATGTACTGAAGACTATCCCACCTTATTTTTTAATTTTCTGCCATCAATAATACCAATTTGCCACCCATGCAGAGATCACATGTGCATGTGTGTGTATAGCCCTCATTGCCACTGTCAAGGGTTTGGAATTTTATGTATGCTCTAAAACTGATCACATAATAGCTTCACCATTAATAACTTCCATGTGCATCATGATAACTGGTAAATCATTTCATATATATATATATATATTTACACACACACGTGAAATTAGTTTGGGGTTATAACATAAATACACGTACAAATTCTGCAAGAGATTTTGTCTCAGTTGAAGGAATCTGTTCTAGTGGATACTGTACAAGGAAGTATGGGAGAACACTTATACTCCAGAAGCACCTACTCCAAAAATTCTGATACTCTGACAGTTGAAGAAAATAGTCCCAAGACCAGAAGGTTTAGCATCAATAACATCCAGTATGCCTAGTGATCTCATGATATTATCTTGTGTTATTTGTACTGACCCCTTGTGTCCTGCTCCATTAACTTCTTGGGCTATGAAGCCCCCTGATTCACAAACTTCTTCAGCGTCCCTGGTAGAAGTTGAAGGGACTCCACAAAATGTAGAAAGGGGTCCTGATGCTTGTGAACCAACAGCTGAAAGAGATACGCAAATGGAATACTCTTCCTTATTAGTTGTGGAGCCCAAATGCAGGAGCAGGGCACATGGAAGCTGCAAACTCTATTGATTGAAGGTACATTCAAGGCTGTGTGTTGAAATTCACTACCCTGAAGTCCTCAACTTTCTAATATGTGTAAGGCCTTTCCCTGAACTCTTCGTTACAGACAGCTTCAAAAAATATTTTTGTTATTTATGCCATACTAAACCCATGATACTGAGTCGTCTTGTGCAGTTTGTGTTAATGCAACTGATCAGTAAATTCTCTGTTTCTTCATATTGAACCTAAAGGTTTGTCATTGAATTGATACAAGCATATGAGTGGCTCCTGTTCATTGTCAGCACAGTCAGTAGCACATCTTCAGTCCCTGTTCTCTCAAAATTCCAGTTTAATACTATACTAGCAGTGCTTTTCCTTTTTTACTGGCAATGGTGCCATTATCATGTATTACACGTTATCTGGGCAGTGGGGTTTTACTGACAGGCCTGTCATGTTTGTCATTTGGCCTGTGCTGTGTAACATCTCATTTTCTTGTTATCATCTGATTCACTTTGTGTTATGTGCATTTACCATATCCTTACAACAGTGCTACAATTCATAAAGTTGTTGAAATGGTAAGAAGTGAGAAACTTTCATGGGATTGTCTCTCCAGGAACTACATTGTCTTCCTACCACACAGAAAATCCTCCCTCTGAGCTTTCTGTGAGCAGCAAGCTTGTAATGAACAGAAAAAATTGGAGTTTTCCACGTATTCTAGGAATGGCTGTCATTTGGGTTCCCTGTAGTTGATGTTAGAGTTTTGTTATTTGGGCATACAGTGCCTAGATTTTGAAAGGGAACAAGATTGAAGAAATTGCTGAAGTTATCTGTCCAAGAGGAACAGGTTTTTGTTGCCACCATCTCTACAGCTCCCCTTTTTGGAGGACGGGTTGGAACAGATGAACAGGCACTTAGTTGTGTTTCAATACAGATATAGATACAGATTCCCTCCTTACTTAGTTCACCTCTGTGGTGACTTTCCTATAAGAGTACACCTTAATAACATCATTAATTTGGTTGTGTTTGACTGTATTTTATGTCTATTTTAAAATTCTATACAACACAATGGGGATGTCTCACCTTAAATTTTCTTTAAATCATAGACTTGTGTAAAGTTGTAAACATGCACAGTATTGATTACTGAAGTATAATTGCAGCAACCTAGTTGCATAAGAGTCTGACACACTAAAAATAAATTCTGACAAAATTAATCTTTTGTGAACACTGGATTTTCTTGAATTGTCATCTCTCAACAGGGATAGGAATTGTATGTAATTGAAGATGCTTCAGTTGACTTATGCAAAAATGTTGAATACCATGCATGTATGATATTGTTTAAGAAATTGTGTATAAAAGACAGGTGAAAATGTTTTGTGTAGGTGATTTTTCCCTTCACTGTAATTCAGCATAGAACTAAAGCACAGCTACAAGTGATAGGAGTGTGTAGTGAAACTGACATTCCTGTTTTGGCCACTTTGTTTTAGGCCCTTACAGAAGTGGGTGCCACTTTTAGGCCCTTACAGAAGTGGGTGCCACTTTTAGGCCCTTACAGAAGTGGGTGCCACAGACACATCCATGTATCATTGTTCTTTGTCTTTTTGCCTCCTTTAATCCTGAGAATTTTTTCGTACTTTTAATTTCAAATATTTTGTGTCCCTTTTAAGGTCTGCCATCTACCATTGGTTTGCTCATAACCCCACATTCTGTCCACACTTTCATGTATTTGTACATTCCTTTATGGCATTGCTTGCTCCTTTGTCAGGAAGACAACAGGTTGCTTGCAATGTTGGTACTTTTATACCAGACTACACAGCACCACATCCCAGAATCTATGCTCCCAGTGATAGAAATCCCTGCACTGACTCTTATGATGGTAGCTTGCAATAGGTGCAGCAAAGGGCTTTTGTGGGATTGGTGATGTAATTGGTGGTTTAGTAATACTGGCATGTACCTGGTTGTTTCGGAGTCATAACATGTCATTTTATGGGAAAATCTTGCTGCAGGAGAAACATTGGCATCTCGTGTTGCTGCATCACAGTTGGCGACACTTGGTTGTCCTGAACTGGTTGCTCGCACCCGACAAGAATACCAAGACATTGCAGTACGCCTGGGTACCGACAGAGAATAGTAAGTGTCAGTTTCATATTAAAATACATCACTTTGGCTCTTCTTCTTTTATGTGGTCTGTTGCTGTTTCTATCCAAGTTGCAGAACCTATGCACTGGTATTTCACAGCAGCTGAACAACAGTTTGTTTCTCTTACTAATCATTATCACCAGCGTAGGCTTTGCCATCTGTTGCTGCTCTGTCATCCACTTGTTTTGCATCACCATCACTTCATCACAGCATCACTTCTCTCCCAACCACACCTTATTGCCCCATCCCAACCTTGCCTTTGCACTCACCACTCCAACCCACTGTATCACCAGCACCATCATTACCCTTGCACTCGCCACCCCAACCCACTGTATCACCAGCACCATCATTACCTTTGCACTCACCACCCCAACCCACTGTATCACCAGCACCATCATTACCTGTGCAGTACCACCACCATCATGTTTACACATCACCGCACTGCACTGCCATTGCTTTTACAATCTATCTTTTAATTTTCACTTTTGGATTTTACATTTTACACACGTTTTGTTTTATCCTGACTGAAGACCTGTAAGAACAAAGTTAAATCTTTGCCATTTTTTATTTTCCCCAAATATGCACTTCATTTTTCAGGGCCTGGTATTGAAATGGTTGTACCCTTCTGTTTGTGGTTGGGGTGTGTCTTAGAGTGAAATAAGCATATCCTCTTACTTCACATAAGAGCTCAGTTCTCTCTGTCACACACATTTTCATTTCTGTCAGTACACTTGTTAAGCTACAGGCAGTTGTTGTACAACTTATGCAGGACACTAAAACATTTCACCTTCCATCCCAGCCCCCCTCCTTTCTCTGTGCTCTTTCCTCACCACCACCACTGAGAAATATAGATAAAGCAGATTGAAAATGTGTACTTTAAGTAATTTTAGTAGTATTACAGCATAAGTTTATATACTAATAGAAACATATCAAACTGACATCATGGTTGAGGCTTCCAGTGGTTAATAGCAATGTCTGCCAACTGTGAACCTTGCTGCAACAGCAGCAGAAATCTGTGCCATATTGACTAATACTACTGTGTTCCAACATGTGTACCGTGAAACTCATTGAAGACTGACATTGCTGCAGAAGTTCTCTGCTGTAAACATTAAAATAATTTGGTCCCAAATGTATATTTTACGTTTAATGCGTTTAGAAATATTTTCCACCTAAAAGAGCACTTGGCAGATGCTACAGTAGTAACATATTACTCTTTATTTATTTATTTTCATCCTTACATGTGTGTTTATCCTCCCAGTTTAGACTTGCTGCTTTATTTTCCTACAGTGCTGTGGCTTAGCCCACAGAAATTAACATTTGATATGAATGATTCACAGGTAAAATTTTCATGGTGTTATTACCCCATCCATAGCAGCAGTGTGTGTGATAGGTTGGTAGGTAACTGTCACTATGATGCAGTTATTTCACCCAAACGAGTTAACATTTGACGAGCATGATTCACTAACAGTGTCCCGTTGCATTATCATCTTGTTCACAGTAGCACAGTGTGATTTAGAAATATCAGTGTGTCACTAGATATGCTGTCCTGTTTTCCTTGTCACGTTTTCAGTTTCCTTTTCATTGGTACATAACATAACATTGTGTGTGTGTGTGTGTGTGTGTGTGTGCGCGCGCGTGCATGCGCACATTCTTTAAAAAACAAGGAGACAACACTAATTAATAGATGAACTCTTGGAATTGGTGCTGGGCACTGCTGGTTAATGGAGTAATGAAATGTAATGGGCTTCTTAGTCAATTTCCAGTTCATAGGGTTTTGTGGCTCATCCAGTGCCAGATATTGTAGATTTTACACTATTAACTTTTCCTGCTTAATAAGCTTCATTTTTGTCAGATTCCCAACCCCCCCTCCCCCCAAAGTTTCAGGGTACAGAATTCAAATGCTTTGCCAAATTTCCTATTGTGCTGTTTGATGCTGTTTCAGCTTGAAGGCCACACGTGCTAAAGTGTGGCGTGCACGGACAGAGAGCCCCTTATTTGACTGCTTGCAGTATGCCCAGGGTATGGAGAAGCTGTACAAACAGATGTGGGAGCGACATTCCCATGGGGAGAAGCCTGACCATATTGTAGACAAGTAGGCCTTACAGGCACCCAGCATGCTGTGTCTGGAAGTTTTCCCATCCAGTTATCAATAAAAGTGATATTTATGTTATCAGTAGAGTTTCGACTTGTAGTACTGTTGTAGCAGCTGCATAACTGAATGTTAAATTTTTTAATCTTTGTTTCCTGCTAGGTTAATTCGTAAAGGAGTTGTGACCAAATAATTAAACACGTTATATACCATTATGTGCTTCCAGACACAGAACACTATGCAGGTAAAATTACCCTACCATTCGCTTAAAGTATTGTGTGTGGCATTTTGTATTGCTGCTAAATTTTTGTTTCTTATGTACTGTAAATGTTTGCAGAACTCAAAATTAACAGCATATAGCTGCTGGACTCCTTAGGAATCATCCATGCACTTACCACACAACTAAAATATTGGTTTTCTTTTTTTTATTTCCTTGTAAATTTTAATTATTCTCAGAAAACAAAGACAGTTGTTCATTGATGATGGAATTGACCCTGTTTCGAGTGTCGTGATTTCACAGCCACGGACTTAAATTTCATCTGTCGAAAGCTTATAGACACTTATATTATTGAAAGATTTGACCTCAAAACAGTCCAATCTGTAAAGCAAAATCACTTATTTAAGTTTTTAAAAATGTTGTGGCAACCAATGCCTATAAGCTGTGAAAGAATTTTCTCCCTGTACAAATTAATAAATATTGGTAGTATTGATGTTGGAGATGGAAAGAGGTGTGTTTTATAGTCTGGAACATTGTATGTGACTGATAGATATTCCCACCCTCACCCCTCAGGCCTATGCTAACTTTTATCTCTGTCAATTGATGATTTACAGCTGTAACTGAGAATTGGTGTATGATGAATGATAAAAAAAATTCTGCATTAAAATGAGCAGAAAGATATACTGTATTCATCCTGTAATACTGTTCTATTTGGAACACGAAATGGAAGAGAGGAATGTTGGACACTTCTGAAGCAAGACCTTTGATATTAGTATGATAATGAGTAATATTTAATTGTAACTTTCATTTGTGAGACACAAAGAATTAAACATTTCCTCTGCCATTGTAAATGTTTTTTTGATTTGTGTAGCAGCTTCAGCACAGAATTTACCCTGTATTTTGGCCTTTAACATTACCTTGTCCCAATAGACATTGATAGCTCATTTGTATGTTTTGGTTATGGATGTGATGCTCAACGGTTAGGTAAGTTTTGTCAAGAAAATTTATTGTTCCTACTTTCAAGGATCATACACTCCTGGGAAGTAAATGAAATTAATTAATCCAAATTCTGATTATTTGGTACCCATAATGAAACATATTGCTGCTGTATTAAGGGAGAAGTGATTGTGCTCTGTTGTATGGCTCTTTCTCGAAATTCACCTCAAAAGACTGAGGAAAGTAGTGGCACCTCAGCCAGTATGGTCAGGTCTTAGGTGAATGCCAAGAAGAAGATACTGTGTTCTAGGTAGGTGAACCATAACATATTATTTGAAAGGATAGTCGTCTGGGTTCTTACACCATTTAGGATAACGACGAAGGTAAATTTCTCCTGTTAAATGCCAGTAAGGTAAAATTCTGCACTGTATTTACCAAGCCAAATGTATTGGGTCTAGTGCACATGGCTTTTGACAACTGCAGTTTTAGTGTTTTGGACTGTGCTGTGATATATATTTCCGATTAGTCCATTTCTAACGGAAGAGTACAGGTAAAATCCTACATGCCAGAGTGTAGTTAGGGATGCGAGAAGGGGTTCGGGCCCAGGTAAAAAAGTTTTTTGGTCCCATCAGCAACAGTGGAGCAGCTAAAATCCTTTCTACTAAATCGGAAAGAGTGACTCAGTTGCAGTGATATGGACTTGGCTGGAAAGGATTAATATGTACAATCAAATAATGATACTGCCGAAAAAGACAAAAGCATGTACAACACGCTTCCTCCCCCTGTAATTTGCAGCGGCTTTCCCGCACCCCCTGCCCCTCAAGTCAACCATGAGTAATAAGCAACGATGCGTTATCGATCACTACGATTGTTAGTGTTCCGTGTCTGAAGTAGTACTTTTCATCGAGTGCGAGGATAAATTGTGGTTTATGGCTTTGTTACTGAAAGTATTACGAACAGGAACGTTGTGTCCTGTAGTCAAGTTGAAACATATTTTCGATTTGCATAGTTGCTGCTAGATGATCTGTGGTGGCAACCAAAGGCTAAAAGGTCATATATGATCTGTGGCTAAAAGTAACATCGATAATGTCAGAGAATTTCGATGTCGAGTTATCCTCTTCAGCGCTTATAAGCAAGGCAAGTGGGTCGGCCGGGGTGGAAACTTGGCGGCTTTGAATGACATTTTTTGACTCAAGTAAGTTGTCACTTCGCATTTTTCACAACAGATGGGAGGAGTGCAGTTAACATGGGTCAGAGTTGCAGTCAACCAATCACAGACCGACTTGTATTAACTGATATGAATTTGGCACATAACGTATTTATCGCCGACATATTGTGCCAGGGAGCGGTGTATTGCGCTCTAAGATTTAAGGCTTTTGTGTTTTGTTGCATATTTAACGTCGACAAGGTAAGAGAATGTCATCATTATATCATGTATATAAAGACTGTGTTCTATTTATTGGAAATACAGTGTTTAACGTTTTAAAGCCTACTGGTTACGTGATGCACCAACCAATTTAACATTCAACAACTGTACGCTCTGCCGACACTGTATTTGTGTGTTTTGTATTTATCTGAGAACAAACAGCAACTTGTGCAACTTACAGCATAAACTGATTGGTTTTTATAACCGAGATGAAAAGTGTTTACAGCGCGGTACGAACTGGGTCTTTAAATATAACAGTCTGCGCTTCGTCTTTAAAGGGTTAATGAATATTGAATTTGTGAAGGTCCATAATGAACCGAAAACAATACTGCTGTGTGCCTGGATGCAGAGGAAGCAGCAGCAATCCAGATTTGAAATTCTTCAGATTTCCAAACAATCCTGTACGGTGAGTGTCATAATTTGTGTTAATAATATGCAAAGAATGCGGGGTCGTGGGGTCTGGATGGAGTTGGCTCAGGATAGGGACAGGTGGCGGGCACTTGTGGGTACAGTGAGGGACTTTCGGGTTCCATAAATGCGGGGAATTTCTTGACTAGCTGTAAAGTTTACTGGTTAGCTTCTCAAGAAGGACTCTGCTCCATGGAGTAAGTAAGTAAGTATATGCGAAGAATGCAGCTGTCTGTTTATAGAGCAAACAGTATCATATAATGCATCTTGTGCACTAAAAATAGTTATTTAATTAAGAATTCAGTGATAGTGTACTGTTATTTGGTATTGTTATTTTAACTGTGCACATACTTTATGCCTTATTAATCTCTGTTACTTTATGCAGTTGCTTTTGTAGAACTGACAAAAGAATGTGTGTAACTGACTACACACACTGTAGTCAACATGGCTCACTACCTGTAATTTGAATTACAAATCAGCTAGCATGGTAAATGCTACGTAGGATATTAGCCAATGAATGACACTGTAATTATATTCTGTGCTTTTTCTTTTACGTGCAGGACTCAGCTGTGAGCAGACAGTCTGGGTGTGCCATACAGTGCACAAACCTGGAAGGTTGTATGCAGCCAGCATTTTTCAGAGGCTGATTTTACATCTCCCGAATGTATATGCCTGAACAGAATGGTAGTTCCTACTGTCAGTGAAACATCCTCACACTCACATTCAACACCAACACCTACAGAACTTACCCCCCCCTCCCCTCCCATGAGTTCCTCGTCACCTCTTGTTGCCTGTCCAGATTACCTTCCTGTCCAGAAACCAGTTAAAACCTATTCCAAGTTGTCCATAATGGCATCTAAAACAAAGTCACAACCATAGTTCAGTTACACACATTAGTGCATGTACCTCTTAGTGTTTCTGCAGTGTGGTGTAAAAAGTGTGGCTGTCAGTGACGTTTGTTTGCAAGTGTACAGTGATTGAATTCCTGGTGAAGGAGAAATGACTCAAGTGCAGTAAGTGTTATGTGTATGCATTGGTGCCACTGGTATCAGAAGGTGGGTGACATATGTACCTGAACATGTCAAGACATGATACATGTAACAAATACAGTGACTTATAACTTGGCTAATGATGTTGAAAACTTCAACAAAGAAATGGCAAGTGACAGCTCGGAATGGCATGTCATGCAGTCTCCAAACAAGAACACTGGAGTTGTATTTTGGCCAGCAGGGTTATGAAAGTCTATGGATTGCATATTGGCTGTTTTGCGGCCTAAATTGGGAACCTTGAGCACAGCTTTCTTTTTCTGACATGATGTGTGAACTGTCATGTCCATTTAGTGAAAAACCACCTATTGCCTATTGAAACAGATCTGTCTTTGTGCACCTCACCACCCAACTTAATTGCATGTAATGTGCTCATGACTTTTGTATGACCTGTACAACAAATGCATCATTCTTTATTCTTCTCTTTGTAAGTACATTTCTTGAATTCTGTAGCTTGTATTGTATTTGTTTGGGGGGGGGGGTGTGGATTTTGCATTGTTATTAATATTGGTGCAGTGCTGGACTGTAAATTTGTAGCCACTCTTAGAAATTAAGTTATGGCTGTTCATTCATAGTTATTACATTTTTAAATCTTGTAACAATGTAAAATTTGTAGTGTGTGTGTGTGTGTGCGGTATTTGAACATAATATCATTTAAGTAGAACTTAAAATTCTACACATATTGTGTTCACCAGTAAATTTAAGAGCATCAAGTAAGATGTAACAACTGTAGTTATCAGAATTTGTTATGTTTGATGGTAAATGTAGTTGTATTTGTTTTATTCATTTTTGAGAATTTCATAAATCTTTGACACTTGTGTTGACTGTAAATCCATCTACATATTTTGCATTTCAGAAATGCGTAGAGGTTTGAATTTTATTCTATCTCTTTCCTTTCTTGTTTCATTTGGGGCAGTAAAAGAAACTGTAACACAGAAGTGGTGCAAAGTACTGCAGCATTAATTATGTGTTGCTAAAGAAAATAATGTGATACTTGTCATTCAGTTTTCCCAGCATGAACCATCCACACTACTGTCACTTATGTTTCGAAATTCTTTACTTCAGGTTTCCTCAGTGGTGAAGAAACATAATATGGTCTAGGTTAAAATAACGTGTGGTCTGGGGAGCAGTGTTTGAGAGTAATGTACTGTTGTGTGCTTTTTGGTATGGAATAGTAGTTTTGGAAGTATGATATCCCCTTCTGTAGAAATAAGGATTTGTTTTAGTCTTTAACACAACTCCAGTTCTGTATATACTGCCCTTTCTGACAACTCTACGTGTTTTAAAGTGTGCAGTATATACGGAATTGAAGTTGTGTTTACGACTAGAATTTTTTTTTTTAAATTGCAGGGTTAGTAATCAATTGTGTTATTGACTTTAATATGCATGGTGCTCGGAAGCCGGTAGAGGTGCTGTTTACCAACATCCCAACTTACTCGAGTTAATGGATGGCAGCACTAGTAGTTGTGTTGCCACGGATTATCATTGACTAACTTATCTTAACTATGAGCCATGTTATAATCCGAGACTTGGTAGCCAAATTTTCTCTAACTGGGGTACATTGAAACCTAGAGTTCCCCAGGGATCATTTATAGGGCCTCTTTTTTTCATACTATATACACATGACCTTCCTTTGCTGATGACACTGGTATCGTAATTGCAAGCTGGAATTGTGAAAATTTCTGTTCATTGTTGAACTTATTTTTTATATATGACATTGATTGCTTCCAGTAATGTCGTCCCAAAATCTAGATTAAACAGTTATAATGAAATCTGCGTTGACTTGTTTTGTTTTAGTCAAATTTTGTATGATTAAGGTGAAATAACAAGTAACATTTTTGGTATTATGGAGTATATGAGGGAAAAAAATGAACTGTTACTGTTTAACAGGGAATCTTAATATGTATATATGTTTAAAGTTTTTAATTTTAATATAAATGTCTGTGATTGAACGATGTTTCTCATTCATGGTATTCCTAGATCACCTGTTCTTCATCATTAGGAATATTGAATTGTCTGTACCATAGTCCAGTAAATTTCAGTAAGGGGAGTATGGAAAGTTCCTTCCCCTGTGCACATTTTTGTCCAATGTATGCAAAAGTCGCTCTGCAATGTCAGAATTGCACATTTATGAATGGGTCTGATGATGGTGAATTGAGGGGGCAGAGTTGTGAAATTTGATATGCATACCATTTACTTAGCATAATTTTATATTCTATTTGCTGACACTCTTCAGTAATATGTGTCCTGTGTACTGACAGCATTTTGGTGCTGACATGCATTATCTTCCTAGCTTACACATCTTGCCATTTGTAAGTGGTTATATTCATTCCATTTCCTGTGTCTAGGTCTACCATACTCCGAAACTTAAAAATGGGGACACTATACCAGTCTAGTCATTCTAACCACTAAGTGACATCTAACAAATGTAAAAACATACAATGCAGCAAATTAATTTAGTTTAAAACAATTAACGTGAATTAACATGCTTTATATCCTGCAGGAAGTTAGTATGCATTATAATCTTGGAAAACATAAAAAAAATATAGCAATACACTTTGCAATCAAATTCCAGTCACTACAACAATACACTTATAACTGTTCGGACACATTTCAGTCACTACAACAATACACTTATAACTGTTCAGACAAATTTCAGTCACTGTGTTCCAATTTAAACCATGAATATTTTTCTGTTGACCTGATTTTTTTAAAATGTCAGGATGTTTCAGCAAGTATGAATGAAATGCTACACAAGTGAAATGGCGAAAGTTGTATTTTACAATAGCTAGTCCTTTTACTGACTCCACAGCAAGACAA
>Ga0268261_10002707_pt1 | contig 12779 bp, 5 predicted proteins | sample TergutNc150P1_FD_190353 | JGI IMG/M metagenome (GOLD analysis project Ga0268261, IMG submission 190353) | Nasutitermes corniger P1 segment gut microbial community from laboratory colony in Florida, USA - Nc150 P1 (SPAdes) (version 2) | ecosystem: Host-associated > Arthropoda: Insects > Digestive... | reverse complement strand
GGAAGATTATTGGAACGTGGTATTAAAAAAAAAAACTAGGTGCGATCAATGGTACGTGGTATGAAAAAACTAGCTTAAAACTCTAACCTAACGATGATCAGAGGAATGTGTAATCAGTGGTACGTGGTACTAAAAAAAAAACTAGCCTAAAACTCTAACTTAACAATGATCAGAGGAACGTGCGATCAGTGGTACATGGTATTAAAAAAGAAACTAGCTTAAAACACTAACCTAAAGATGATCACAGAGGAACATGCAAGCAGTGGTACATAGTATTAAAAAAAAAAAACTAGCACCTGGCCCCAGAAACTGTACCAGCACACGCTCTTCGTACTCAGTAAAAACTTGAGTTAAGTGAGCCACCATTTTTGTACAAGATAGAACGCAAAGATGCGAGATTTCTCCTGATTTGTCTTGAACCGACGCTACTACCTTCCCCCTGTAGCTGCTACTTCCCCGCTGTAACTGCTACTGGTAAACAGAATGCGTGGTGCTTTGTCATATATGATCAGTGATTGCAGGTGTTTCACTTGTATTGTGGGTGTATCATGCAAAAGGCGGAGACATGGGAAAACAAAAAACCGAAAACCTGAAGTATGGAACGCAGCGACACTGGTGTTGGTAAAGGAAAGATTGGAGCACGAATGGTGCAGCATAACCTTGTGAAATAATTCTTAAAATTTCTTCTTGTATTTCACACATTTACTGAACGTATGTTTGTTAAAACATGTTCTTACCCACTATATTTATATACAAACTTGTCCTACAGCTTTATTCTAATTGGTCAGCAAATCAATTAAAATTTGCAGTGTAAATGAACTATTAACTACTATAGGATTGTAATGTATCTGGAACAAGAAATGCATGATTTAATCCCCTGTGCATAACTTCCACATGTAGCGAAATTCTTCACTGGCCAAAGCAGGGCATGACGAAAGCCTGAAATGCTGTGATATTCTAATCAAATACGTAGAGTTTTGTAATTTAAAGCTGGCATGTGTAAACTGTGTATATTTGTAGGAAGTTGCTACATCTTGAACAGCTACAAACACTACAATTGTCACCTTACTGCACAGTGCAGCCTTGAACAATTTAACCATTTTTTACATAAGTCAAATAACGATGGGTGCTGAATGTCCGGCATCTTCTTGAAGACTCACTGACATGTTACAAACACTACAATGTCACTTTGTTGCCCAATGCACTCCTAACTATATAACCCTTTGTTACGTGTACGACACGTCCTACTTTTCAAGTCTCCACGGTTAGGATATCATGCTAGTTCATCGTCAGGGTTCCTTATATTTCGTCTATCCATATGAAGCACAGTATTCCACTTCCTCTGCTGCTGTCTGTCAGTCCAGAAATTAGTTCTTTCCACCTGAAGTCTTATGTGCGATTTATGTGTCCGAACTATTTCAACTTGCTTATTACGGCTCAAGTTTCTGGGGAAATGAGTGGGCTTAATTTGATTGATCTTTCATGTGTTCTTACTTAGCCCCCAGCACTTTTGACATAGGTGTGTGTGTGTGTGTGTGTGTGTGTGTGAGAAAGGGAATTTCGTAGACAAACAGGGAAATCGTACAGAGTTGGTAGATATTTCGTGTGTGTGCACCGTAGGACTGCCTGAGTCGATGCTGATCCATGTGGTGGTTGGGTGATGTTCAGTTACAGGAATTTGAGGTTAGAGCGCGAGGAAATATGCAAGAAGGTGTTTTAGTAAGAAAATTTGAAATCAACAGTTGTGGCAAATCCTTAACGTTGTGCCAGAAAGAAGTAGGAGATGTAAGTTGTGTCGTATGGGATGCTGCTTTAGTCCTGTCAAAGTATTTGGAAGCCAGATGTAATGACATGCAAGATTGGCTTCGAGGCCGATCAGTTGTAGAACTTGGTGCAGGAATGGGATGTGTGGGCCTAACAGCAAAATGCTTTGGGTAAGGAATTTTGGCGAGTATAGCCTTGTTTCTTTTGTTATATTATTTTTACGTTAATAGTGAGAGATGTACTTAGTGAAATTTTATATTTTTGTGACAGGGCATAAGTAACGATGATAGGTCTTTCTGAAGTTATGCCACTCCGTCAGAAAAATGTAGACATAAATGAAACTGTGTGGAATTCTCTTGGAGGCAAAGTGTACACTCAAGTTATGCAGTGAGGCTCAGACCTTAAGGATTGGAACACAGCAGATGTTCTGCTACTGGCCGATTGTGTGTACTATATGGAGGTATCTGTTTTAACCATTATAACTGTAGAATACAAAATTCGAAAATATATAGAACATTAAGTATCCTTTCTCTCAAACCTAAATTTACTCCTTGTCTGCATGGCATAGCAAGACTCGTGTTTCTTTGTTCCTGAATGCTGAGAATGCAAATTTTTATGATCTTCTTCTTAAGGCGCTACAACTTCAGAGAAGTTTTGGCTTTCTCAATGAATTCTTTTTATTTGGGCCTAGTTTCTGATGCAGCCCTTCTAATTTCTTATCTTCATTTTTGTTATATCACTTTTTACATCATCCTCCCACCTATATTTAAGTCTTGCTAGTGATCTTAAGTTCTGTGATCATACACATAAATACATTCCATGAATCAAAATGTTAGTCAAAATATCTATAGGATTTGAAATGAGCTATACAATACAAAACATGCACATAAGTAAAATTCACAGTACAGTATTTTTAAATTCAATTTTTGCCTAAATTCTTATACACAAATACATACATCAGGTGTGGTATGTAGGATCTTTATATTATTTGACCAGTATTTTTTTCACTGCCAGTCATGTTGCTTATCGAATGAAGAGTGGTACTGTAACCCACTACCCAGCCCACACACACACACACACACATTGTCATCCAAATCTTGTTTCCGTATGCATAATCAGTTTTTAGCAATGAAGTTTTGTTTTATCTCATTGAATATGTGAACTTTCAGAACAACAGGTAATGGTCAATAGAAAATCCTTTGTTAATACATGAAGTGCCCCTTACGTGATGTTAAGGTTGGTGTGCTGTGAGTGTAACTGTGATTATCAGACCATTTTTTCTGAGAACACATATTCACACAACTATATTAGGCAGATTCTGACACCATATTTTAGACATGTGTCCTATAACAAGAGAACCTGTTCTTACTTCAAGAAGAGAGTGTAACAGCAAACACTGCAAACTGTTCAGAGAATGTTTTTATTGACAGAATAATAAGCCTGAGAATGTGGCCTGCTTGTTTGTCATGTATGAACAGGGGCAATTTCCCTTGTGAGGCACGTTAAGGGATAAGATCTATAAAATGTACGATAAGAATCTCTGCACTAAAGATAATCTCAGGGAAAAAGAAGTAAAAAGGATTCCAAGTCCAGTGTCTTCCATTTTACTAGCAGAACTTTGATGTGAATGAATAATGAATATTTTAGATGATGTAATGGGTCTGGAAGCTGAAGGATACCTGCAACTGAACACTGATAAATCCACAGACACATGAGCCCCTAAATTACCACAACAATGCATGGCCAGATGGCATGGCTGATCCTCCTTCAATCCTGGTTGGGGATCAGCAATGTTTTGAAGAATGGATCACTCACATTGCCTAAACTTACTTGGTGATTTGTGGTACAGTGTGAGACTTGTATCAGGTAACTGTTGTGTGATGTTTCCAAGGGAATATCGCAGGATGTTTGATTAAGCAGCCGTGTACGTTCAGTGTGCAAATTTTATAACCACGATTTTTGTTTCAATTATTATTAAATGATAAAACATAGAGTGTGACACAATTACTTGATTGCCGTCACTATAATTAAGTTTATCAACACTGCACTTTAATCAATATACAAAAATTGTCCAACCTTCAAACCTTTGGTTAATCTTTTATTGAGTATTACTCCAAAATTAACGAAAACAGAATATGTCAACTCTGGCTGAATTCCAAAGATTTATTACTTATCAACGCTACTGGTTCAACTTATTTACCCCTTTGCACCTAATTCACACCTGCTACACATTTTCTGTTGGTTAATATACAAAAATATTTTTACTCCTCGCAAGCAAAAAATTCAAATGTTCAAAACTAAATTTTTAATTTCCTTCCCAATCTGCACGTTAAAGTCTCTGAAACAGCACAATACATCTCCGCTAGCCTAATGCTCGTGGTTATACAACTGAGGTTTCTGTCCCCAACGTAACATATGTATCCGGAAACCACTTGTAAATTCACAAATTCCTGTCATTGCGGCTGTTTTGTGGAGACCAATGCCAAAACATCCCCCTTTTATCAAACTTTATTATACTTAGGCTAGGGTGACTTTCCTGCACATATGTTACCAACATGGCAACTGTAATGTCTAATTGAAGTGACTTTCTGATTTCCCTTAAATATGTATGTTTGTTCAGTCATAACCATTTCCAGGAACTTTAAAATATGGTGAGAAAAATTCTAATATTAACTGTGATACGTTTAGTTAAATCTTTCCAGCATTTTCTTTAATATGGTGTGTAAACTGTAATGTTAACTATAACACACTGAACTACAGTTTGTGGACCCCATCTCATAGCAGATTGGAAGTCACACTATATTCATCAGATAAAATGCTTACTGTGTTTGATTAGCATGTACTGTTCTTTAAATGGTCCCATGCATCAGTCTATACTCACACCATTACATGTGATGGCAGACAACACAGCGATTACCACTATCCAGTGTATTATGATCTTTGGTCAACATGTTTTAAATTAGTCTGTTGCCATTACTTTCAAGTTCTTACTAACCTTCCTTAAAGTATGTGCTGGAATTTCACATTCTGTGGATTGTTCATCGTGATATACTTGCATAATAAAGACCAACAAGATGCAATTTTTGCTCTTAGTTTATTTCAATAATCTATCCTGTACTTGTTTCAAATAGAGTAACTATTCATCATCAGGAGGCAGTTACTCTATATGCAGCACATGGTGTTTACCATGCATCTACACTGACTAGCTGCTAACACGATCAGAGTGGAAATGTGTTCCACTCTGATCATGCTGGAAAGGCTTATGTTGTGAGTTGCTGCATTTTCTTGCTGAACAAAGACACAGATCCTTGTATAATCAGATAGTTGAATCAAACAGTGTCAGAATATGTTAGTTTTTGGTGAGAATTTATGGTCTGAGAAAAGAGAATGGCCCCAATAACCCTAGTTGCACTTATAACACATCGCACGCCAAATTTTAACTTCACGTAACGGCACTCCATGGATTAACATGACAGTTAATATTATACTGAGAAGTCATGCGTATCAACTGTTATGAAACCAGGCTTTGTCACTAAACAGAACAAGCATTAGGTTGACCCTCTGCAGGTGCCAGTTCACAAAATTCAGTTTTACTGACAATCGTCATAGTTTGTAAACCACGGTTGTCTTATATGGATGCAAATAAGTCAGTTTTATTTTATTAGTGATAATGATGATACAGTCACACTCTTTGCTGTGCAAGTGAGTCCAGTGATATCCTTGGAGATGTCTCCAGTCTAGCACAAATTTTGTCCAGTTTCTCCTCAGCACATGTTCTCTGTCTAGCATGGTACCTGTTGCTCAGTATCTCTTCACTTGTAAATTGTTTCCCGGTATATATCTGGTGCATCTGGAAATTTTATCTGCGTTTTAATGACACTTCGTGTAGCATCTGTGTGGAATGTTTGTACTAGAGAAATCCATAGAGTGACTGCAGATGGCTCATAGAGACCTCACAGCTTCTCCAGCAAACAGTGTGGGAATGAGCTGTTGAGTAGGAATGGTGTGTAACATAAGTGACCTAACAGGTTGTGATTAGTGGTTGTGATAATTTCAAATGTGTGATTGCATTGTATAGAAACCTTAAAGTGATTATGGATCATTTTAAGTATAAAGAATTTACCAAAGTAGTAAAAGAATTGTGTATATATTGTCTTTTTAATGCTGATTTGACATATTCCTTTTCACCCACATACACCAACATGTGCACACACTGTATGTAAAATCACAAATCATCCATTTATATAAACCCTTCTACATGGCAGCTATAAATATGTGTGCTGCTGCTGAAATACTGTAAAATAAAATTCATTGATATGCCACTGTATGTGGTTGTACGTATAAAAACATCTGGTATTGAAGTTTTTGATCCAAAATGAACAGGTCCCTGTACTTTGTATTTATGTGTCTCATGTAGAAGAGTGTTGTGTAGGGACTTGATTATTTTGGGTTGAAAACTTTGCTATTGGATATTTCTATGCGTATAACATCATACAGTATATATAGTGGCACAGCAACGAATTGTATTCAATAATATGTCAGCATCATATAATTTATATTTATAGCTGCCATTATTTATTTGTAACACCGTATATGTGAATTTGATATATTAATTTTATATATTTTTTTGTATTAATGTGTCCCTGAGGATGCTGATTTATTGCTGAAACATATAGAAGAGCTCATGTATGTGGATGATTTGTGATTTTTATATAAATTGTGTGCATTTGTTGGTGCTTGTGGGTAATTACAGTCACGATGCATGGAACGAATAATTTAGAAATGTTCCTTTTTGTTCGTCATTATGAAACTATGCATTTGTATGTAGTTTCTTAAATAGACTTTTACGTGATTTTCCAGGTTTGACATTAGCTTTTATTCTAGTAATTTCCCTTTTTTTAAAGTAGACATTGTTTTACTCTTTATGCTTGTTTCCTGTGTAGTGTACAGTCCATCTTTTTATGATACATCAGAACCCTCTTTATCTTCATTCAAAGCTCTAGGGATTGTGAAAGAGAACAAGGCGTATTTCACTAAAATTGTTTACAGGGTATTGTTTTCTATCATTTTGTCTATGTTGTTCAAACACTGAAGCATGAATCATGTTCTTCCACTTCTAGTCTGTGGAGCCTCTAATGAAGACTCTTTGCCATCTGGCAGATTTCAGTACTGAAGTCTTTATTAGTCAGGAGGAACGAGATACAGAAAAACAACAAACAGTGTGGAAGACTTTTCAGGAGTTGTTACAGAGGCACTTTGAAGTAACAAAAATCCCAGAACAAGAGTTGCACCCAGACTTCTGCAGCTCAGATATTATCGTCCTCAGGGCAATGAAGAGACATCTGGTGAACTGAGGTGCATCTGTTGTTGCTGTCATGCACTGTTTGTATAACCAGTAAACGTAAATGAATATGTTGTTACTTTTATATTTCTGTTTTTTGATTTGAGTCACGGCATATTTAATAAGACGAGGAAAAAAAAAAGGACTACAGGTATGCACTGCATAATGACGGATCGCATGTATGAGAATGGTCCCATTTTATTCTAATATTATAATACTTACCATTGTGTTACAATTGCCTACAGTATTCAGTACAGGAACATGCTGTACAGGTTTGTAGCCTAGGAGCAATAGGCTATACCAATAGTCTAGGTGTGTAGTAGGCTATACTGCAGTATTTAAATTTGTGCAAGTATACATTCGCACGATGACAAAATCGCCTAACGCATTTCTCAGAACGTATCCCCGTCATTAAGTGATGCATATCTGTAGTTACCACACAAAGGATTTCGAGAATAATAGAGGATAAATGTAGTGTCTGCCATAAAATATTCCATGAAAACATGGTGGGGAGCAGTCGTATAGCTTTGTATTCACAAGCTCTGCTGGAAGGGGGTGGGTGGTAATCATCACACCCCAGCTTATTTACCCCTAGAACAGACACAGTACGCATTGTACAGGAAGTTGGATGGGTCTCAGGGCTGGTCTGCACAGATGTTAAAATCTCCTCCCCACCAGGGTTTGAACAGTGTACCATCCAACCCTTACAGAACCACCATACTGTCCCTGCTACCCTGACTGCCTCATAGACGATAGTGAAGACTGAACCGTGAATTGAGGAAGTCTGTGAGAGTCTGTGTTTGTGATTAATTGGGACCAATTAAACTGTCATGAACATCAAAATCCATTTTCAATGTAAAATGCATATTTATATGGATGCACAAAGTCTGGGCACCTGGTCACTCCGGCAGCAAAATTTTGTGTGGCGGTACCTAATAATTTCAGAATGATTATTCCAGTTTTTCCATCAAATACAAAAATATGTATCAGTTCAGTGCTCTGAGCACAAAGTGCCACATTACAGTCAGGTTTACAGGTTACTCCAGAATAGTGGGTCCTAACTTTGGGTTATCTTGCCAGCACATACAATTTGGAGGTGGCTTCTAGATTTTTTGTAAATTTGTGTACCCCTGCCAGTTAGGTTCCAAGAAATCACAAAATACCAACAGTAAATACATAAAATAATCGTACCAAGCACAAGAATTTCTTTAGTGATAATATAAATCAGTGCTTGTGTTATAGCATTGAAGAGCCCTTCTGACTTTTATTCATTCTACCCCCTCATACCTTCTGGCTGTTGTGACTTTTCTGCAGGTTTGTGGAGGTGGCTTGCACCACTCTGCTGCAACATGGCTACAAGTGGTACAGCGCATTATGCAGGAGTTACTGTATGACATTGTGCACTACTTCCAGCTACACTATGGACATTGCCCTTGCTTGTAGTATCACTCATCACATTTTCATACCTGTGAACTCTCTGTCAGTTCTTAAGTTTCCATTAAGTGGTAAATTATTGCAAACAGTGACATTACTAACTTGTGTTAGAGAAACATCATCCAGTTGAACCACTGCTTCTCAGCCCAAGGACAGTAAATTACGCACAGAATGTAAATCCCGTGACAGACTGTGGTGTGTACAGTACTGTGTTTATGCTAGCTACTGTTGTCATTATAACTTGTAAACCAGAAATACAGAACATCACAACAACCAACCTCAAGTCTTGACTGCACCAAGAGTAGTCTGTACAATAGCAGGACATTTGGGGAAGCCAAGTGCCAGCCATGTGGTATCATCCCATGTAGTTCAAACCAGCCACAAAAGTCAAAAGGGTAGCACTAAAATGGCTGATAACAAGAGGCCAAAAGCCTGAACATTGAGGTTCATAAACATCAAGACTACTGTAATTAAAAATTGCATACCCATTTGTTTTCATTTTACACCCTGTCTTATTTGCACACATTGTCCAGAATATTTACTGTTATTTACTATGTTCATTGGAAACACTTTCTTTATTAACAGGTGTCCTAATTTGATAAATGCCATAAGAACCACTTTGCAGTACACTGGATATAGTTGGGCTAGCTTTAATAGCTTTGTACTGCTTATCCAATGCACGCCCACCCACGCATCCTTTTCCGAACAGTGTTTACACCTTAGAGAACTTTGTCAATGAATGCCACAACAAGGAATGCAACATCGTGAACACATGGCCACTGGTAGGAACAGGATAAAAGCTACTGAGCTTGCCTGATATTGGATTACCCACCATGCACACATGAATGGCTTTCAAACAGCTGACTTATGTGCAGCCAGTTTTGATGCTCGTGTCTAAAATTCCTACCCTGAATTTTGAAACAGGACCAAAGTCTTTCTGAGATCACAGAACTGCACCTTTTGAACCTCTTTATTTAACAATGACACATTTCTTCAGGCAGTACCAGGACCTGCCACTTGTATCAAAAAGCATTTTATTTCTTCATACAACGCAAACTCTTGCATCTGTGTTAATAACATCAAAATTGGGAAAAGAACGCTTGGACAACATAACTACTGCTCATGACATACTGTTACTATAAAGGTTCACAATATTGCCCCAAACAGCATTACACATTATACAACTAAATGTAAGGAGCTCTTAATGAGACAATTTTCACATTAATTAAGCATTTTCAAATTTTCCTTCTCCTTCCCCCCCTTTCAATTTCTCATATTATGAACACCAGCTTATCTGCCGGACAAATGTTTTAGGTCTTACAATAAGCAGCTAGGTAGGCCTATTTGGCAAGCTTGTGAGTGTAAAACACTTGCATAATAAGCAAAAATGATGAGCAGGTAACAACCATCCAGAACACAACCACAGCCACAGTGCTTTTACTTCAATAAACATTCTTCAGTAACTGTATTGCCAAGGTAACACATTAATTCTGCTCTTGAAAAGCCATGCATATCTAGCTGTATGTGCTGACAGATGGTTACTGATGTTTCATTGATTCAGCTACTCAGATACCAAGTGACAGCGTACAGTAAAGTACAGTACATTACAGTACAGTACGGTTTGGTATGGTACTGTACAGTACACACAGCACAAACAACATTAATTTATACACCTCCCAGCAAGCCAACCTGCCACAAAAACTACAAAAGCCAAAAATAATTATACAGCTTTACCCCAAATTATTTTCTCCTGTGCAGTCAATTTATAATGTGACAGTTATTCTTATATATATATATATATATATATATATATATAAAACTTTAAGAATTTACCTTCTTTCTATTCCTTCTATATCCTCTACAGCTCTCACACTATAATGGAACATGAAACAGCAGCAGATTGTTACATAACGCAACAATAATGTACTACACACTGTACTGTCATATTTGTTACCCAGTAAGTTACTTCTTAAAGAACTATTACTGATGTGCACTTATAGGTTCAGTGCTATGCACTGGAAACTCAAGTTAGTTTTGACAACCAACTGTATTTGCCTTTCAGAATCCAAACATTCTAAGATCCAACCCATCACATGAGAGTCTGCTTGTTACCTTGCATTATTAATGGCTCTAACCGCAAAACAATCCAAACTGAATTTCGGCATAATCATTTCTGTATGAATATTATGCTTACGCTAAAGAAATTCCCATCGCGGCTGCGGACCTCGACGAGGACAAATTAAGGACCACTGCTTAAGCTGCAATAGACCTTTTTCAGTCATACAAGTGCGCTACTCACGCGGTTTTTTAAACGGAATAAGCCACCAGATGTCACTACGACTGGCTGGAGAGAGTGGTATATTTAGTAAAACATGTTGGTAGGTGGGTGCCAGCATAAAAGCCCTCTAGTGGTACTTAATGACAACAGTTTGAAAATGAGCAGCAACGTCGGTAACCGTCATGATAATAGCTGGAAGAAGGTTGGAAATTGGCAATTATCTCAAGTATTGCGCAGTGTGATTTTTTGCTTTGTCACCATCGTCTGAAGCGAGGTAGAGTGCATATCATTTCCAGACTGTATATCCGTGGCATGAACTTGTGTAGAATCATGACCTTTCATTCAGTTATTATTTCAGTTTTGATGTCTGCAAGAAAGAGCAATCTTGGGAAGCGGAAAAATATCCCGCGACCCATTCCAATTCAGTCCCAAATTTCAACAGTACATGATCGTCTTGGAACGGGTAAGGAACAACGGCAGGGGTTTGTAATAATCTTTGTTATGTAAGTTATGAAGATTAAAAACGGCATGCAGCTTCTAACGAAATGTGTTGATATGGTTTATTTTAAAAATAATGTTGACAAGAGCACTGTTTACATAACTGATAAATCTGAAGCCTTTTTACCTCTCTTCCATGATTGGCCTTTTTTAAGGATGCTGTATCATGAACAGTTTTGTGGCTTACTGAAGAATTTTGCAGTGTTATTTTTGCTTTGTCATTATCGGCTGCAGTGAGATAAAGGGCGCATCATTTCAAGACTATATTTGTAGTATGAACTTTTGTAGAATCATGATCATTGATTCAGTTTTTCTCTCTTACTCTCTCTTTCCAGATATGGTGAGGTCTGCAAGAAAGAGTATGCTTGGGAAGCGAAAAAATATCCAACGACCCATTCCAATTCAGCCCCCAGTTTCAACAGTAAAACATCATCTTGGAATGGGTAAGGAACAGTGACAGGGATTTGTAATCTTTGTCATATAATCTTTATATGGAACATCCCAGTTGGTGTAACTTTTGTAATGTATATTGATGCTTCTAATCACACACAACACACTCTTTGTGATTGCTTATTGCCTGGCTACTAGTTTTGACTTAAAATATAGGCCATCTTGAGGCCAATTATACGAGAACATGAATGTAAATGGAAACTAAATACTGTAAGGTAGGAGATCACCTTAATATGTTAAAAATACATTTTATATATATATATATATATATATATATATATATATATATATATATATACTAAGCATAAAGGTACAATCAATTGCAAATGGCCTAAGGATATTATAAAAGAACTGTATAACTAAATATAAATACTAAGTACAGGAAATTTATATAATAAAATAAATAAATTTCTTGTCCTTAGTATTTCATATTTATTTATACAGTTCTTTTATGTCCTTAGACCATTTGCAATTGATTGTACCTTTCTACATTGTATACTCATTTTTAATGTATTTCTAATATAATAAGGTGGAGATCTCCTACCTTACAATATTTAGTTTCAGTTTACATTCATGTTCTTGTATAATTGGCCTAATGATGACCTATACTGGAGGCCGAAACTATTTGCCAGCCAATAAGTAATTACAAGGAGCATGTGGTATGTGTGATTGGAAACAGTGATATACAATACATTGTCATGTAAGCTATCAAGAGTAAGCCTAAACATGCACTTTCTAATGAAACGTTTTGATATTGTATAGTTTCAAAATATCATGACAAGAGCACTGTTTACATAACTGATAAACCTGAAGACTTTTTACTTCTTCTTTGTGATTGACCTTTATTGGAGAAAGCTATATCAGTAGCAATTTCGGTAGTTGACTCCGCCATCTGATTGCTCACCCGAAAATTGTACTTGCCATTAAGGATGCAGTTGTACCAGAAACTTTTAATATGTAAATCAGTGCGAATATATATATATATATATATATATATATATATATATATATATA
>Ga0268261_10002706_pt1 | contig 12779 bp, 5 predicted proteins | sample TergutNc150P1_FD_190353 | JGI IMG/M metagenome (GOLD analysis project Ga0268261, IMG submission 190353) | Nasutitermes corniger P1 segment gut microbial community from laboratory colony in Florida, USA - Nc150 P1 (SPAdes) (version 2) | ecosystem: Host-associated > Arthropoda: Insects > Digestive... | reverse complement strand
AATAATAATAATAATAATAATAATAATAATAATAATAATAATAATAATAATAATAATAATAATAATAATAATAATAATAATAATAATAATAATATAGTAATGCGTGCCGCCTGGTTAGTTGTTGGCAGAACAGTGAATAAGAAGTGCTTGGTCAGTGAGACCTGTACTCTTTTGAGAACCGGCTAAACTGCTGTGAATAAGGAAAGTGATGATGATGATGATAGGTCTGAAGGACTAGATGAGTAGAGCTTTATTGATTTCTCTTGTATCTCTTTCTCTACGTAAGGCAGTGATAAACCTACTACCTCACTCTTCAGAGCAGAGTCTTTTGTGAGAAATAATTAGATGCTTACTTAGTATTATTAGTTTTTAGACTTCCTTTAATTTCTAGTATTCAGAAAAGAGCACACCAGCAGAACCTGTACCTGTTTATTTTGTCAGATGAAAATTCGCAGTAGTGCCTTCTGAGTTTGGTACCACAGAAAGTGCTATTCACGTCATGTTTGTCAGCTGCGTGAGTCCTTTCACCTGGGAGTGTGTTTTTTTTAGAAAGGGTTAGTGTACGGCTACACTGGAGCCTGAAGCGACACAACACGACCGTCAGGACATACTCCAGATAAGGAAGTAGATATAAAAAACATTATGTCAGCGGCTACACTGAAACCGATACGACTGGAATGTTATCTCCCCCAACTGCCTGGCGCAAACAAAGTGAGTTTGTTTCGAGCCGACAGTCTGGACAGATACCTGCTGCAGTGCGCATGGGATTCGAGTGTCGTTGCAATGGACAAAACATATCTAATAGAACTTGTTAGAGTTGTGACACCTCTTTGGGACCAAAGAGACAAAAATTACCATAACGGAGATCTGAAGCCAAAACTTTGGGATGAAATAGGAGAGAAGTTAAACGTTAATGTAATATCCTGATTGTGTGTGTGTGTGTGTGTTTGTACATTTATAATTTACTGCAGTTTAGTGTAGCTCTTAGTTTTGCATGTGTAATTTCCGTTTAGATTGCACTGAATTTTTATAGCATTTACCATTGTGCAAATGTAATTTATGTTTATCCTTACGGCAATAACGAGTACGTACCGAAGAGTGACAGTAAGATTCTCTTCTTCTTCAATGCACTTTCTGAAATTAGAATAACCCTGCAGATCATCTTTCACACTATCCAAAATATAATCAAAGGTTTTTGTATTCATTCTGTAATATTTTCTGATCTTATCGGGAAATACTCTCAGTATCTCGCACTGTTTAAAACAGTGTTTCTCAACCGCGGGGCCGCGGCCCGGTACCGGGCCCTGGCATCAATTATACCGGGCCGCGAAAGGTTCTCCTGGAATTTGTCATTTTATTTTTCTAATTATTTTTCATGAATAAATATTTTATAGTGGAAATGTTCTGATGAGAATAATATTCGTGAATGAGTCAAAAAGCTCATTTCATTAGTCCAGTGACGGATAACTAATTTAAATGTAATTTTATATTTGTCAACATGCCATGCCGTATACGTAAGTGTACTAATACTCTTTATGATTATGCCGTAATTAATTAGTAATACTTATGTTAGTTTAATGTATGAATTAAAAAAAAATATGAAAAGGTATTTACGAGTAAATTTGTGTGGACCGGGCCCTCGTCTTAAGAATTTACCGGGCCGCGATCTCACAAAGGTTGAGAAACACTGGTTTAAAACATTCTCCACCAGTTCTTGATTCTCAAAGCTGATGCATCCACCGTCTTCGTCTGTTCGCATACTTCAAGCAAAGGTTACTATCTGTCAACAAAAATGCGTCCCAGTCATCATCCGATGCGTACATCATGTACCTTTCACGTTACTTACTGTAAGCAGACTGAGAACAAGCCCATGTGTAGCTGTAAGTATGGACACGCATGTCGGTTTAAATGTAGTCACACGTTCCTGCAGTGTATACCCAGACAAATGTAGGTTTGCTGTGTTGTGTCGGTTCTGGCTCCAATGTAGCCGTACCCTTAGTAGCACACATAGCAACATAAGAATTGTTGGAAAGTCGACAGAAATCTGGATTCAACCTACTATTAATGTTGTATACCTTCGTCAGAATCCTTTGGAAGCAGCTCATAACGCTATGCTGCCGAGGAGATTTGCCGACCCGTATGGAATCCGAATATTGAGTGTTTTTGTTTACAAAAAATGCTGAGGGCTTCATTCAGCTTACGAAATTCAATTTAACCGTTTGTAGCCCAGTGTTAACCACATACGGTTACAGTCTGATACAGCATTAAGTGTCGTTACGTTCTGTCACACTGTGTTTCATGTGAGTCTTACATCGTACACTCTGAGTTAAACTGTGCAGTTTAACTATGTAAAAAAAAAAAAAAAAACTTCACGAAAAACCTAACTGAATGTTCTCCGGCACAGCACAGGTTTCCCATCAGGTTTGTATGTCTTCTTGTGCGTGTGACTATGGTGGATAAAAACAAGTTTGTCGTTTGCTGTTTGCTAGCTACATCGGCCATAATGTTATCCGAAGAGCAAAAAAGAAAGCGTAAAATGTGGAGTAAGAAGTGGTATTTGAAAAGGAATATATCATGCGCAGGGTAATGAAACACTATTCTCCAACTGGCAGAAGGAATCATGGCAGACCTTTGAAGAGACTTCTGGATACGTGAGACCGGAACGGGTCAGCAAGTGGCCCAACTCCATGACAGATATATGAAGATGATGATGATGATATCTCATGCGATGCTCATCTGCTGAATGAATCGCTAGAAACGGATGTGCCTTGAGACGATGCCGGCGTGGTGTCGGTAGGTAAACTGAGGAAACTGTGGGATTTCCTGAGTGAACTGCGCAGTTCTCTGTGTGAAAGACGACTGGAAAGGACAGTTCTGAGGCCTGCGGTATTGCCTGGCAAAACTGCGCAGTTTACTTAGTTGTTCCGTCAGGTATGACGTCACACAGTAAAATCTCTCAGTTTAATTGAGACTGTATAGGGCGCTTTACAATAAGTACCGACTGTTTCTCCTGCAGATCACTCGTCAGTCGATCCTCATATTGGACTCGATTTCATTCTGTTTGAGGTAGGAAATAATTTAGATCAAAGTTACTCTGCAAATGGTTAACCTCTACCGTAATATTTATGACAGAATCTGCATTTATGTATTGAGTCGAATATTTATGAACTAGTTTTGATCAATGTACAGTATGTCTCTTTGTTTCTCTCCGTTTTCGGAGATTGATATAGCACGAATGCTTAGGCAGTTCTTAACTCGGCTTTGCGGCCCCACATGCAGGGGCAATGTAGTGGAAACATGTAAGAGAATTTTCAGAATTAATACGTCTTATCCCTGCTGCGAGAACAGGTGGACTGGTGTGATATACAATTTGAAAACACTGGTGTAAAGCCGGTGTGAGAATACAGTAGTCACACAGCAGTGTGAACTGATAAGTGAATGTTTTCAATACTGTTAGTAGCGTGAACTACATCCGTTGAAACAGGAAACGCGTTTTGAGTTAACAATGCAGGGACCGCGAACATCGTGGGGGTCGCACAGGTCAGTACCGGATTGTACATAATTTTTTTAGGTTTTTGATGTGTCTAGTTTCTTTTCAACCTTTTGCCACTTGTCACAACATCCTGGCATTCCGTTACCACATTTCAGCTTGCTATTGATGTTCCTATTTATTTTTCTTTCTTCTTTTTTTGTTTCCGGGCAAATTGTCGTTTATTGCGGTGCGTTTTAGTAACTCAACGATTATTGTGAAAATTCTTTGACCTATTTGTACTTAACTCAGTATCAAATGGTTGTGAAAATTGCTGTGACACCTTGCAGTCTGGTAATTAAATACCGGCCGCTTTTGATTTTGCATCGCCATTCGACTGGAGTCTCCTAAATTGTGTTAATTCTTCTCAAAATTATAAAAAGGATAAGCGATTAGGAATTAGTTTTTATTGGAATCTAGAAACTTTTCACGAAGGATGATTTATGACTGTGCAAAGTGGTGCAAGTATTGCGATTAGTTTTGGAATACTGGACTTGATTGTGTACCTGTACTACCATAAACGAACATCGAGGCATACATGCTTATGCTCAAAGATGGCGTTTGTAAAATATGTTGGAATAGCTCCTTACATTCTTGTAAGTCCTGAGGTATGCTTCTGAGTGTTGATACCGTGTAGTTTCGTAAATTGATAATGGCGTTGAGGAGAAACACGCTGCCTCCGTCTTGAAGAAATGGGGGTCCAAATTGCCCCTTCAGGGTGGAATTAATTCTTCAACTTTCTGGTCTGGTTGGAAATGTGCCTTAGCTGAGGAGGGTGGTAGCGAATTTCTCGAAGCCCCCTGCTTCAGTCCCATGTTTGTTGCTGATGGACAAAGTGGAAGTGAAGTGCTTTTTGGGCGCGCAAACAAAGGAGTTGAGAAGCGACTATCAGCTTGACGTATCTGCCCGTCCTTCTGTCCTCATGCACCATCCCAACGGATGGATTTGCGTGACGTTTCATATTTGGGGTTTATACCACAAATTGTGGACATTTTCCGATATTCATTAAAATGTGACACAGGACACTGTGTGTAACAACTACGTACCGGCACATGCACTTTGTGTCCATAGAATATTTAGCTGTGATTGATCTTTAGATCTATAATGTGGACAAAACGTGTTTCCGCAAGGTACTAGCTGACAGTCTAAACTTAACATTCCAGACATATTTGAGATGATTGACCATGCCATGGCTCAAGCGGTTAGTCGTCGGTCTGTCCGCGGAGTACCGGGTTCGATCCCAGGCCAGTAAATGTGAGATTTACTGTGAACAAAGTGGCACTGGGACAAGCTTTTCTCCGAGCACTTCAATTTTTCCATGTCATTATTCCACCAATGCCGTTATTTCTATCTACAAGCTGCTGTTACCAGAAGGACAAAGAAGCGAAGTCCAGCAATCTTCCATAAAGCAGCGCTGTTTCAAAAATTGGGGAGCATTGGATACAAAAAGACATTAACTTATTTACGGATTGAGTACAAGAAATAAGACATCGCCGTTTACGAGACATTGATTATGATAGTTTTTAAGTCTGTTACTAAGGTAGGGATGAAACTTGTGTAAATCGTGGATAGGTACATTTCAAATAATTATACATTCAGTGAATTTAAAATCTAATGACAATAACCGAGGGAACGCTCTAGAAGTGTTTCGCTCTACGGTCTTTTACTAACTTATTTGTCCAATTTTCTCTCGCAGTTATGTTCCAAACACTTCCAGTGGCCCAGTAATCTGTCTCCGTCTTTAAACTTAACGTCTGACGCGACCCTTGATCGGACTTAAGTGTTGTTCGTAAGGATGCATTTTGTGGACCTTAAGGGTTTATTCCATATCCTGAATTTACCATAGGATGACAGGCATGCCATTGAAGACATATGTTTCAGGATCATTACACTGAATGCGTGCGTGATGAAAGGCGAATTCTTTGTGAATGGCCCCTCCCTTGGTTGCTGGTCATTCAGTGACATCCTATCAGTTGCGCATTTAATGGAACTTCATACGGTGTGTTGTTATGAATGATAAATTATGTGATTAGGGAAGGAAGTGACCTGGGTTCTGTGAAGGCACCACTTTTACTTTCTGCGGGATGGACTGATTACAGTCATAACAATACCCAGGTTGGTGTGCCGACGGATTGAGAACAGACACTGGGACGCCCTGAATAGGAAGCAATATGATCGATTGTAGCGTCACAGTTCAAGAATCTCGATACTGGCATAAGTACTTGTCAGTGTACATCTTCAAAGCCTTTCGCGTGAAACTCAAAATTAATTTTAAGAAAATAACCCGATGAGAACACGAATCATTCATACCGCCATTAACTTCCCAGCTGAGATGTTTCAGTTGGTTTTTATGGTGACCTCCACATTGCAACTGACATGCTTTTATCGTTGGAGGACAAGAGGACACACATTTGTAGCGTACACTCGTGCTGCATGAGAGAAGTAAATATGTCAGAAGGCAAGTGATAGACGGCAAACATTGACGAGTTGTCGCCGGTTGTTAAACAACTAAACGACGCGGTGCGCCTCTGTGAGAGATCCCACTTCTTTGACTACAATGTAAACGAGTTATAGGCTTGCCACTCTGTTAATCACACATGTATGGCATTTACTTTACTGCGGTCCGTCCGTCTCCATATAACGTATGTCTTCACAGCTTGGTATGCGTGCATCCGTCCATCCTTACAAAGTCGTGTGTACAGTAATTATCTCATATCATGTCTCGTTCGTACCATCTTTACTGATTTCTTCGTCATTCTACGCTGAAGACGAGATAGCTCAGCCAATGCAATGATGCGCCACGGGGTTGATTACGACGTTTCGATTCCTGGTAGGGAATTTAGTGTCAAACCAGCGTCCTCTGCGATGGGTGCCGAGAATTCTTTTCCTGCTCCATCTAGTAAATTTGTCCCTGTCCACGCCGCGAAGACGTGTAGGAGAAGGTGTATAGCTCTACTTATTCTTATGCTCGTTACTAGTTGGAGGTCAGTGGTTAACCTCACGCGCCGATCTCTTAACCCACGGGGAAAAAAGCTGCGGTGCAACATGATTAGATTTGTGTGTGAGCCGCAGAGCTGCTCTGAACCTTTTGGAAGAGAGTAAAATCACTTGCCCGTGCCGGGATTCGAACACCGGGGTCATCTAGGGTTTAGTCTCTAAGTCATTCTACCGACTGAAGTATCCCGGCTGGCCGTTTCATATAATGCTGGATCCGTGGATTTTTGTTCTCTTGCAGTCTCGAAGGGTGTGTCTGTGCGGAATTGTAGATTTAGCGGATGATCCGAACCCTGGATGACAGGTGAATTTATACTGGCCTGAAAAACCCAAGTCCCCGGAGACAAACCTGTCACAGTGCCATTTTGTCCACCACAAATCGAACATCAGTTTTCGGGGCTCTTTTCTCGTGGGTGAAGCGATCTACGCTTTAATCTGACCATTCACCACGATCATTTGCTGAGGATGAACAAAACTGGAGTCATACCTCCATTCCCCATTATGGTGTGCGGAGATACATTTTCGGCTTTACCTCTTACTGCTGTGGGAGTGAACCTCAGCCTCCATGGTGAAAAGTGGACGATGATGACACTAAGTAATGCACGGTTCCCACACCCAATATACTTCTGCAAGACATAGTCTTTAACTTAACACCAGTAAAACTGTCAGTGGATTTGCCTTCTCAGAATTAATTCCATGCGTGCACATACTTTGAAACATGGCAGTAACTGTGGGACTGGAGATTGCCCATTACAAGGCCTCCACTTGCAGAGGAGAACGGTACATAGACTAATGTCAACATCCATCCATCTTACGTGGGGTTAAAAGGCGGGTGTTTGATCAGCGCAAGATCGTTCACGTCATAGATCGTCGGGGGCCAGTGACATTTTTCTGCCTTTATATTCTATAATTTCTTTCGGCGAGAGCGGTTTCTGTGTTTCTGCGTTGCTTTAATTACTTTGGGAGCTTGATATGAATACATATAAAGTCACTTCCTACCTCAGAAAACGCTGTATGAACATCAGTCGACTGACGCTGTTTGGGTCAACAGCCGCTGCCTAATCTGAGAATCCCGTGAAACACATTTGTACACTCGGTACACAATATGCTAGTTTTGAATGTTAAAGCAAGTGGTATATATAGTAACCATTGTGCCGTAAAGAATTATTTTTTAAATCTTCTGTCAGCGCAGTGATTCTGCCATGCCATAGTAAACGGTAAATTAAATTTTGAATTATTCCCTGTTCACCGCATTAGCCATATGCGGGAGTAGATATGTAGTTCCATTATTTCTTAACTTAGGCTCTAGGTGGAGGTTGGTATTCATTTTCAAGCCGTGGGCGCTTATCTCTGGCGAAAATGCCCGCGGTAGGCCGAATGCATTGCATTGGAGCCTGGGTGGGCCACCGAGACGGTGTAGTTGCTTTGGAAAAGAAGTATATTCCTTCGAAATACGATTTTTCGTTCTCCAGCTCGTAGTCTAGTCAGTATTGTAACAACTAATGTGTGTTTTTATAAACTTATCTTAAGGCAGAATATTTCGGCCAACGTTGGTCAGCATCAATTTGCTGGGCAAATAGTAATTCAAAATATGCCCACCACGTGATAGATAATGGGCACGCCATTGGACCTATGGAAGATATTATGGACGTCTTATGTATATAACAAATGAATAAAAACACTTGAATACAATCGACAAGCATTAATATGTTCGTAAAGAAACTAAAAATGTTACCCAAATTAATGCTAAAAATACAGTCATCGAAAATAAAATATTTAGTGCACTAGTACTCGTAGAGTTTGCAACAAAATAGATGATATCGTGGTACCCAGGCAACATGTAAACATTAGATTCGAATTGACATTTAGTATTCTTTAAGTGTGAAGAAGGATAGTGTGGAAACTGCGCTCGTCTGGGCTGTGACGCAGTGAGTATTGATCCTTACCGACGTTTCGGGACCACATATCGGTCCCATCTTCAAGGGTCGAGAATCAAGTCAGGAGGGTTGCTTAATCCAGACATGGACAATAACGAATTTAACACTACTCGCTGCAGTGTGAAAACTGCGCTCGTCTGGACTGTGACGCAGTGAGTATTGATCCTTACCGACGTTTCGGGACCACATATCGGTCCCATCTTCTAGGGGCGAGAATCAAGTTGGGAGGGTTACTTAATCCAGACATGGACAATAAGGAATTTAACACTACTCGCTGCATAATAGCCCAGACGAGCGCATTTGTTATAACTTCGCGGCGGAAACTTGAAATCGCGCAAGGATAGTGTGTTTACATACCAGATCCAATATTTCACCGACGGCTACGTAAGTTAATATGGTTAAATACCGGATCGAAATAAGTGCGAAAGCGTTGAACCTAATTAAGATAACCTGAAACCCAAACAAGTGAATCCGAAATGTAATAATAACAACAATAGCTACAGGAAATGACAGTGAAAAACGGATAAGGAAACTAAAATTATACCAGCGTCTGTACGGTTAAGCGATATAGCTTTCTTTCACGAATTTTAACTACTTAAACCTTAACAAAGAAACGCTAAATATTAACGAAATGTAGAAGAATTTGTAACCATCCGCCTTATGATGCCCGACCAACGGTTACATTACCGCATATGCTTGTACGTCAGCGTGAATACATCCCAAGGAATATTCGGAGGGATACAATGTAACTTTGGTACACGCCGTATGATCGAACACTTAGTGCTTATTTTTTGTCTTACGAAATTGCTGCAACTGTCTGCGCAATTCGAATAAATCAGCTACGCTCATGGATAACGTACAGATCGACCAAGGTGAATGTTGTTTCGAAGTGAACTGCTCCACTCTGTGTATTTCCTTACTCCTCTCTTCGTGAAGCGAAAAACTACAGTGCCACGAATCCTGGCATGTCGCTTCCTTTGTCAAGGAAACACCTAGTATGCAGGCAAGCCCAACCGAAAATATCTTTTGGAACAAAAGAAGCACTGGGCACAGCTAAATGTCACTATAAGAGGGAAGCGCTTTTAAGCGTGTAATGAAAGGAGGTGTGTTAGACCTCTACCCTTCCTAATGACCTACAAGGCTGAAATGCGGAGAACAATTAGAGGTTTCAGCTGTTGAACCCCCCTGCGCATTTCATACTTCGAATAGTGCAGTTTGGATTTAATTTGAACTGGCTAATAGCCGTACATCTGGTTTGTTGTCTCATCATCTTAAAGCCAAGCCCGTGATTTGAACTGCGGTTTCTGATCGGTTAAAATCGTTACATTAATTACAGTTTGTTTTAGTCTCCGTAATTAAGCAACAAGATGCCTTATAATATAATAATAATAATAATAATAATAATAATAATAATAATAATAATAATAATAATAACACAAACTAGTTGTGTTGATGGTATTTAATTTTTCTAATACTGCATAACACAACCATTCCGTCGTTGGATATATGAAGTGTGAAAATTAGAAAGTGTTTTCAGGCAACTTACAAATTACTGTGTACTGTAGTTTCATATCGCCTTTGTTTTTCTTATTTATAAGAATATGTTACGACCCGAGGATTTTTTGAAATAACTCTACAAAACAGAAGTGTGTGGGCCCCTCAGTTGGCACTTTCATAGTGCTAAATTATCAGAACTGAATGCAGAATGCCATTACTCTGATCGAACCACTGGCATTAAGATGGAGGAGACATGTAACACGCATAAGAGGAGTGCAAAGAAATGTTTGAAATAAATACGTGGTGGGACAGAAACCTCGAAGATGCGGTGCGACGGGATTGAAAATGGACGTTGAAAGAGTGTGGCGTGAGGGTCTACACAGTATTCAACTGGGGCATTATAGGGTACATGAGGGTATCTTTTGGGGACGGCAATGAGGCTCAAAATTTCCAGCCTTTTGAAAAATCTCTCTGCCTCCATTCTTAGGGATTGTTGTCCACATGTCATAGGCCTGCCTGACAAATATGGCATAGGCAGTGTCCAGTAGGTTGCAAATCCATTCCATGCCGATCGCCCAAGAGTTCTGTGTCATAGAACTTGTTTGAATGACAAGGTGTGTGCTGTTCTTGAAACACGTACACTCTGTTCAACAAAAATCAAGCAGCCTGATATTTCGTACGTCCCGCGCAGGCAGTGACGTGACGTACAGTTGCCATCATAATTCAAGTCGTTTTACTTTTCCCATATTTGTGCATTCGTGGCGTTTCTCTGTCTTCCATTCATTACAAACAATCACGCCGCGTATATATTAACCAAAGACACCAAAACATTCGCTTAATTTGAAGTTAAAACGTGAATTATAGGTCATTAATTTTCCGAGGCGTGTGGCTCACTAGCTCTGCTTACATAGTTGGATGTTGCGAAAGGGTGGGTTTTTTTGTCGTACCCAGTGGTAGCTGAGCGCGTTAACGCGAGAGTTATTGCGAGAGCCTCTCCAGAACAGTAACATAATATTTGTTGAATAGTCATCAGTTATTCGCTGTGAGTGAAGATGCTGGGTGTAGTGAGGATATAGTACTAACAACTAAAATACTGTATGTTGTATGCTTTCTTCTGGGTAATTCCCCGGCGTCTGAATTTTATATCCCGACTTTTTGGAACACTCTGTCTGTTCCACCTTCATAGGTGGATAGGTGTAGAACTAAAATACTATACATGCAGTATTGCAATCTGAATCCCACAAAGAAAAAGACCTCGGTCCGTGTGAGAGGATAATGGATCTGAAAGAAACAGGGTGTTCATGTGTACGGCTAGATTCATCTGGCTGTATATAGGATCCGGTGGCGGGCTGTTGTAAACATGGTGATTTACTTTAGGGGTTCATAAAAAAATGGATAATTTCTTGACCTGCTGAACGTTTGCCATTCGCTGAAAGACTGTGTCGCATTTAAAACCACCGTCTTTTGGCTGTCAACAAATTCGAGATACGGAAGACAAATATAGTGGGGTATGCTACAACGAACGGTTTTTATCAATAAAATCAAGAAGCTACAACGAACGCGGAGGAAGAAATAAAAAATGCACGGGTCGCGAAGGGAATTTCTAGGTTAGTTTCCACTAAGGAAGAATTGTTTATGCTTTTCAAATTTACATGGGCAGTGTATAAAAATTAAATAAATTAATTTTTATTGTTTTTACAGTTACATTTTTTTATTTTGTATCTTTTTTTGTTGGTAAATGGTTGGGATCGATGGTAACTTTGCTCTAGGCTGTGGGCCTGGAACGGATTACCCTTACATACATATATTTCAATGTATGCTAGAACGAACAGATGCTATTACGAGCGAGGTTCTAGAACCAATTATGTTCGTTGTAGCATAATCCACTGTACATCATTTTTCTTCCGTTTCTCAAGGAAATATTCTCCATCTGAAACCTGCGTATTCCCCATTCTACAGTGACAGTCCATTCAGACTGTAATTTTCGTAATGATTGAATGTAAATATTACACCACCTGAACTGGCGTTATAGGGTTGCAGCTGACAGGGAGCCGCCGGGAGCAAGCAGGCCTTTTGTAACATGAGTAACTCAGCTCAATCCTAGGCAATCATGCATCACAGTTATCGTGGCACCTTTGGAGAACTATTGCCAGTAATGTTCGATTCCTTGAAGCGAGGCCTAGCTGTAAATCTCGCCGTGATTTGTCTGTTCATGTCACGTATGTTCTGCGGGTAGGGCAATATCTCGGCTGGCTTGCTACTGAGCCATGGTTTCAAACTCCATAATTTTCTGAGACTGAACAGAATGCATGAACAGTGAACTTGCCTAGATGAATCCACATAAACAATTTGCATTTCCATAATGTGTATGTTGCATAAAACATGACTTGGATAGTTATTCCAGACCAGGTGCCAGACGTTGATGTGGAAAATACAGTGGTTATCGGGTTCACAGGAAACGTTTTGTAGGTAGTTAGCGGAATTTGAATGGAATTGTCATTATGCGAATTCGCAAACAACTGGCTGCTGTAACCGTCGCCTTTTTGTCCGTTTGTCAGCTGTAATATCCGATCTGATTAACCCTTAGACGCCGAATTAAATCCCATCTGCTATTTGCTGGCATTATTAGGAGCTCACCATTTTCTCCACGTTAGCAGGATAAGGGTTAAATTTTTAACCCTTAGGCGACTAATGTTATATATATATATATGGAGCACCCATTCTTGATGTTTCTAGATCACACACAACGACGCAGCACAGTCGGTAGGACTCCTCTGGACGAGTGATCAGCTCGTCGCAGAGACCTCTACCTGACAACACAC
>Ga0268261_10002705_pt1 | contig 12780 bp, 11 predicted proteins | sample TergutNc150P1_FD_190353 | JGI IMG/M metagenome (GOLD analysis project Ga0268261, IMG submission 190353) | Nasutitermes corniger P1 segment gut microbial community from laboratory colony in Florida, USA - Nc150 P1 (SPAdes) (version 2) | ecosystem: Host-associated > Arthropoda: Insects >... | reverse complement strand
GCACGGACTTTCTCATTCTGGTATCTTGAAATGCAAAGCTTGGACCAAGCAAAACCAGCAGTTTATCAAATGTTACACTAGACATTCTGAAGTATCTAAAAAGCTTCTGTTGATGTGCCTTCAGGTCTTCGTACAGGGAGTAGAATTTTCCCTTAAGTAACCTTTGACTCGTTATTGGATGTAACCAAAACTTCTTTCTTTTCTTTACGTTTCGCTTTCGAAGCAACACAGCATACACCATTGCTATATCCTTGTAGTCCATGACGTAACTGATCAGGGCTTGTGCGAGGAGACTGTCGCTCTAGTGTGCGGCCTCACGCCAGCTGCGACAATCGCTGCCACGATTGTCGCTGCGATTAAAATCGCTCGTGTGCGGCCGGCCTAAGAGTTAGTACTTCTAGTTGGTTTGTAGCGAGTACGTCTTAATAATTACGTTTTTTTGGGATCGATGTTCGATGCCTCGTTCGTTTCTGGGTGGGGTGCGGAGGAAGGTGATGGGATAACTTGAAATTCTGTATGAGGGTTTGGAGGTTTGTGTGTAGATTAAAAAGGTAAGATGTTGCGGTATAAATAAGAACATAGGGAGAAGCAAAGAATTCCGATGATCGTAATTGTGCATACAGTCGTAATAATTATCAGTGCCAATATGACTGCCGCTCGTGCTGTAATGAAGTGTGGTGTATGTGGACAATGGAGTCAATATCTAGTGTTCGTGGTGACGCCATTTTTTCGTGACTTTACATCATTGAGTTGCGTCAATTCTGGTAATAATTTCTCCAGAATTAGTATCTCGTGGCTGCTGATGATGGATATTTTCTCAGGTACGTACAGATGAAGTATGTTGAGAGTAGTTTCAGAAGTATCGTGCAGTTCTGGCAACGTGTGCGTTTGAGTAGTTGAGATGGAGCATCTGGTAGCGTTAGTAATGACGCCAATTCCAGACAGCGTTTAGGTGTTCGTCACCCATTGTTTGTTGACGTAACAGCGTAGCGTTATCTGACTTGACTCCGGAAGATGATAAAGCCAGGTTTTATGCCGAATAAGTGCTGTGTTGGGTGGTTTAAAAGTAAATATCTTCGACACGTGTTGGTTAGGAACAGTCTGAAGAAATAGACTAGATTTAAAATTTAGTGTCTGTGAATTGTAAATTGATACGACGGCCGGGTAAACAGTGATGCTCTTTATTTTGCAGTGACTTAAGTCTGCTTCTGTAAGTGATATGAAGTGCTGATTATCGCTCAAGCCAAAATAAGGAAATTAAATAGAGTATTTTACAAATTCATCGTCAGAAATTCGCGTGGGCAAGACATAATTTTTGCAAAGTAAAATGTCGGTCTACAGTCTTCAGAGGTACATGTATAATATTCTTTATAGAGTGGATATTTCCTAATACAGTCACTAAATTGTAGTACAAGTGAATGTTTTCTGCTCGAGTGCCAGCAATTAATTCCTACTCTTCAGGTAATTGTAGAGATACATTTTGCAGTATTTTATGAAAAGTAGTGGGGTTTATGAGGTTCACAATGTGCCTTCAATTGCATGTTGTATGGCTGCGAATAATTTATCAACTCGCTGGATCAAATGCAGTAATGCACACTCTAAATCTCTAACAGCTGTAAATATTTTACATTGACCGAATAAGGTAAGATTAAGCCACATTAGATCTGTTTACTTGTTGATAGTGTTCATTGGATTGTATTACAATATCCTTAACGATATTTGACAAATTTGCAATACCGGGTGCATTTATTTTGAGTAGAGTCCAAATTTTTAATATAGGTAATCTAACTTGACAAAGAGTGAGCAATATCTGAATCTCTGGATTTTAACTCACCAAGGGCTTCATGCAATGAGTGAAGGTCATTGAAAGTTGCAGTGCCAAATAAAGTTCTCAATGTGATACCACCAAAATTTTTCAGACCACGTCGAGAAACTATTTTAGGTGAAATCTGGTAAATGTCATAAAGTTTTTGTTCCAGTGTATTCAAAAGCGAGTCCATCTCCTTTAACTCAGAAGTGGGCGTAAATTCTTTTGGTTCTCAACTAGAAGCAAACCTCCTTCAGTTTAAATTATCTTTCTTACGTGTTTGTATCTGGGTCTATGGCAGCATTCCATATGTCATGTGTTAGGATGACGTTGGTCTCCTTCAAAAATATCACACTGATTTATCGGTCGGATGTAGTATTTGGCTGCTACAAAACTCAAGATGGATTGGGAAAAATACCAATATTACAGTAAGTTAGTGTGTTTAATTCTATTAAGGTGATTTAAGTAGTTTAATTTTCAGTGTATATTAAACTATAATTTTTGTGAAATAATCCTAGCTCGCGATCTTGTAACAGGAGGTTCTGCATGTGTATGCTGTAATTCTCGCCTTGATATGGGGGTTTGGGAAGTTTCATAAATTGGATACAAGTTTTCTGCGGGTTGTTGGGATCTAGAGTATTTGGGTTTTGGTCGGGCGTAGTTCTTTTTTGAAGTTGATTTTCTATTCTTAGTGGAAACCTTCCAAGATAGTGTTCATGTTCTCTTCTTCTTGACATGAAGTGGGTTTCTTTGGTAGCTTCTTCGTACCTCTGTTTTAGTTTGGGTTTCCCGGCCTGTGGGTTGTAGTTTGGTTTTAACCTGTTCACATGAAAAACAGGTTTTTTGTTTAGTTGACCCACTATCTCAATTTAAATCCGAAAGACTAGTTACCACCTTGTATGGTCCGGACCATATTTTACATAACTTTTGGACACACCCGGTTTAATTGCAGGGTTGTATAAATATACCAAGTCATTAACTTCAAACTTTTGGAATTTGTCTTCGCGCTCATAGTACTTTTTGTTTTTTTATGAGATAGGCTGTTTGACTCTTTTACTAATTTGTAAGCTGACCATAGGCTGGCCTTAAAGTTTTCTAGACGTTGGCTATTGCCTCGATTTTTTTAATTTTAGCCTTTAAATTTTCGCTAGTGGGTAGTGGCATTTCTCTACCTGTTGTGGACAGAAGGGGCTGTATTTAGTAGTGGTATCTGGAGTTGCACTTTAGGCCATGAGGAAAAAAGGGACCAATACATCCCAATTATTATTTGCTGAGTTAACAAAATGCGATAGTCCTGTATGTAGCGTTCTGTGTAGCGTTTCGACCATACCCTTCGAGGCTAGTTGATAGCTTGTAGTATTCACTTTGTGGATGCCCAGTATATACATGTTTGTTGGAAAATTGTGGACATAAATGCTCGGCGTTGGTCAGTAATTAATTTTGAAACTGTGCCGTGTCGTGTAACGATTTGTCTTGCGTAAACCCTTGCACATGTTTCGGCATTTTGGTCGCTTATTATATTCTAAACATCTTTTGTGAAATGATCTATAAAAGTGAGGAGATATTTGTTCTTATGTGGTGCTAACAGGTATGGGCCGTTTTTGTCCATAGAAGTAATATTCAAGGGCGCTGACGGCTAATCAACGTCGCCCAGAGGAACCACAAATTCTCGTTCTTTTCGTCTTTCGCACGCATTACACATTTTCAGTCCTCTGCGGGTTTACGCATTCCAGGCCACCAAGAGTTCAGTGAAATGAAGCCAAAGGTTCTATTGACACCTGGATGCTCTATATAGACTGGATCGTGATTCGCTTAAATAAAATAATGGACTAAATTTTTGGGCACCACCAGCTGGTGTTTATTGCCTGTCTGGCGTCTGTACATGATGCCTTCGTCGTTCAAGAAAATCTCGCTCATACTGGAATAAATTCCAGGTTTTTGTTTAACACAGAAGGGGTCTTTCGCTTGTTCGCGAAGGATGTTGTTCCTGTCCAGTATATCCTCGTGTATAACAGCACCAACGTGTCTACTGAGAGCATCTACATGGCGTAACTTGAATCCTGCTCTATGTTAGTGAAGTCTAATTCAACCAGCTTAAGACTCAACCGTAAAAGTCGGCTGTTATTTTTAGCGAAGTTGCGCAAGTAGGTTAAAGCAGTATGGTCCGTTCTGACTAGGAATTTCTTCCCATAGAGGTAGCAACGGAAACATTTTTTTGCCGAAACCAATGCCAACATCTCAATCTCTGAGGCTGCATAAGATTGTTCTGCTTTATTTAATGGCCTACTGACCTGTGATGGGCCTTTCTACCCCATTTTGTACTTGGGATAAGATGGCCTCAACCCCCAAATTAGAGGCGTCTGTTGTAAGGATAAAGGGAAGTTCGAAATTTGTCTAGGCTAGCACGGGAGTTGTACTGAGCCTATTTGTTAAATCCTCAAAAGCCTCTTGCTGACTAGGACCGATTGTAAAGTTTTGGATCTTTCTAGTGAAGATTGTTAGAGGTTCTGCTGCTTCAGCAAAATTTGGTAATAGTCTCCTATAAAACGAGGCTAGTCGCAATGCCCTAACGTCTTTATCGTTTTTTGGAATCTGATGCTCTCTCACGGCTTTCACTTTATCAGAGGAAGCTGCGACTCCATTGACTGACAAAATAAAGCCTAGGTACTGCACTTGTGATTTTGCGAATTCACACAATCCAGGGTGCTGTTGTAGGTTCACGTTGTTAAATCTCTGTAGTACGTTTTCTAGTCTCAGAGCATGCTCCTCTACAGACTTACAAAAACTATAATATCATCAATAAAAATCCAACATTCGACTCCCGTCAGGTTCTTCAAGACCACGTCCATTAACCTTTGAAAGTTGAATGGACTATTGCATAAACCGAAAAGTAATCGGTTAAATGCATATTCTCCTAATGGAAATGTGAATCCGGACTTTTCTTTGTCCTCTTCTGGATTAGAAACCTGCCAAAATCCGGAGGAACAATCTCGCGTCTATTAATATCTAGAACTAAAAAGTGTAGGTGCCTTCGAATTTTGGCAAAGGATATGGTTCAAATTTGGTAAGTGAATTTAAAGCTCGAAAAGCTACACAAAATCGAAATATAGGCTTGCCATCTGGGCCTTTCTTTGGGACCAGAATGGCTGGAGCAGACGAAGTTGAATTGCTTTCAATTATAACCCTTTTGTTAAGCATTTTCTCAATTTGGGACTTTACTTCTTCAGGGAGTAGGGAGGTTGGTACTGGGGTCTCCTGATCGGTGGTACATTGTCCACTATTATCTGATGTCCAATAATGCCTACCCTTAAAATCATTCGTGTCTTTATCATGGAAGACATGCGCGTACTATAAATGTATGGGCTCGATTAAGTTTTTCTCTTCCCTGTAGTAAATTTTGCAGTTTCCCGTGTAGTAACTTCTGACACAGAGCCTGGTTCTTTCGTTTCCTCCGGGGTTTAGCAGGTGAAGTTGTGTCACTCTTGCTTTCGGTATTTATTTCGTTTACTAGTGGCTCAGCGATTTGCTCTGCTAGGCTAACAATAGTCGTCTTAGGGATCGTTAGTGATTCATCACTAAAGTTGGCTAGCAACAAAAGTACACAGCTGTTAGAAACTCGTGTTACTGTGTGACTACCGGGTGATGTAACGCGTGAAGGTTCTTGTGTTCCCGGTTCGACACGTGAAAGCGCACGAGAAAATAATATTCCCATTATGGGTATCTGAATAGGATCCATACAGACCAGCGGAGGAGGGTTTGCCCCTTCTGACACTCTCTTTCCTAACACGATCTGTTTACATCGTGGTGCTAACGTAATGTTTTCTGTAGCATTGACAAGCCAGGAATTATCTGGCTGAACCGTTTTATTGGAATAGACTGGCTGAAAATTGCTCATCTGTATGCCCGTCTCATGTTTACAAAGCTGTGGGCTACGTCTTACTCTACCTTCAGCGAATACAGTGAGTGATGCGTGCCCTACGGGCGGAACGCTATACACCCGAGACACTTGATCGATGTCGATAAGCGACATCTTACCACACTCGAAATTTAATTCGCCACCTGTTTCCTCAAACTAATCTACGCCGAGCAAACCGGTCGCTTCTGTGGAGAGTTGTCACACCAGGAACGGGTGTCTATACTCTCGTCCTTCCAACGTGAAATAAACAAACTTCTGTCCTTTTATGACAAGGGTTTCCCCAGTCGTACCATATGGTTTTGCTGATGTGACGTCTGTTTCTGGGTGAGGTGCGGAGGAAAGGGATGGGATAACTTGAAGTCTGTATGGGGGTTTGGAAGTCTGCGTGTGGAATAACAAGGTAAGATCGTGCGGTGTAAATAACGTAGGCACAAGCAAATTATTCCGATGATTATAGTTATGCATACTGTTGTAATAATTATCAAATGCCAATATGACTGCCGCTGTCGCTGTAATGAAGCGTGATGTACGTGGAGAATAGAGTCAACATCTAGTTTTTGTGGGGACGCCATTACTCGTCCTTTGACATAATTGAGTTGCTGAGTCAACTCTGGTGATATTTTCTCCAGAATTTCCGTCTCATGGCTGGTCACGATTGAGATTTTGTTAGGTCCGTACAGATGAAGTGTGTTAAGAGTATTTTCAGAAGTTTCGTGGTTCTGGTAAAGTGTGCATTTGATTAGTTGAGATGAAGCATCTCGTATAGTTGGTGATGACGCCATTTTCAGAGAGTTTCGGTGTAGGTCACCCATTGTTAACGTAAAAGCGTAGCGTTATTTCACGTGATTCCGGAAAATAATGAATCCAAGTTTTATGCCGCTCAAGTTTCGGAGTTTGGTGGTTGAAATGTAATTTTTTCCAGCACATGTGGTTAGTAACAGTCTGAAAAATAAACTAGGTTCACAATTTAATGTGTGCAAATTGTAAATTACTACGTCGGCTGTGAAAACCGTAATGGTGTTTATTTGGCAGTGACTCAGGCCTGCATCTGTAAGGAATATGAAGAGGTGAATTTCACTCAAGCCAAACTAGGGAAATTTTATAGGGTACTTTACAAACTTATCGTCAGAATGTCGCGTGGGCAAGACAAATAATTTGTACGATGTAAAATGTCAGTTTATAGTTTTCAAAAGTATATGTATAATAATCATAGAGTGAATATTTCCTAGTAGTGGTACTGTAATTAAATTGTAGTACAAGCGAACGTTTTCTGCTCAACTAGTTCATAACTTCAGGTAAGTGTACAGATACATTTTGCAGTATGTCATGTAAAGTAATGGGGTTTATCAGGTTCACAGATAATGTGCCTTGAATTGCATGTTGTATGGCTACGAAAAACTTATCAACCCCCTGGATCGAATGCAGTAATGTAAAATACATTGCCTAATAAGTGTAAATACTTTACTTTGACCGAATAAGGTAACATTCAGCCAATTATATCTCTATTAACTTTTTATAGTGTTCATTGGATTCTATTACAATATCTTTAACAATATTTGACAAATCTGCAATACCGGCTGCATTTATTTTTACAGTAGAGTAAATTTTTAATATATGACTTGACTAACAGTGAGCAATGTATGAATCTCTGGATTTTAAATCCAGTGTTTCATGCAATGAGTGAAGGTCAGTCAGAGTAGCAGTGCCAAACAGTTCTAAATATAGTACCGCTTAAATCTATCTACGTTGAGAATCTAATTTAGGTAAAATCTGGTAAAAGTCAATGTTTTTTCTTCCTACGTGTCCAAAAGTGTGTCTATATGCTTTAACTCAGAAATGGGCTTAAATTCTTTTGATTCTCAACTGGAAGCAATGCTCATTTAATTCTTGAAATTATCTCTTCATACTTGTTTGCATCTAAGTCTATGGCAACATGCCATAAATCATTCGTTACGCTGACGTCGGTTTCTTTAAATATCACACTGGTTTATCGGTCGGATGTAATATTTGGCTGCTACAAAACTGAAGATGCATCCTTAAAATACAATTATTACAGTAAGTTAGTGTGTTTAATTATATTAAGGTAATTTAAATAATTAAATTTTCAGTGTGTATTAACCCTTATCCTGCTAACGTTGAGAAAATCGTGAGCTAATAATGTCAGCAAATAACAGATGGGATTTAATTCAGCGTTTAAATGGTTAAACCAGAGTTCTTTTGAATTAATCATAGCCCGTGACCTTGTAATAGGGGGTTCTGTGCGTGTGTGCTGTAATTCTCGCCTTGATGTGGGGGTTGCGGGGGTTCATATTTCGGTTGTGTGTGTTCGGAAATTGAAAGTTCCGTGGCTTGTGGTTCGAGTTCTAGAGTATTTAGGATTTGATCGGGCGAATTTCTGTTTTGAAGTTGAACTACTGTTTTCATTAAAAACCTTCCAAGATGGTGTTCATTTTCTTTTTCTTCTTGACATGGAGTGGGTTTTTTGGGGTAGTTTCTTTGTACCTTTGTTTTAATTTTTGTTTCAAATTTTGTGGGTTGGAGTTTCGTTTCAATGTGTTCGCATGAGTAATCAGTCTTTTGTTTTCTTAAACCACTATCTCGTAATTTAAATCCAAAAGTTTAGTTACCACCTTATATGGCCCCGTCCATAATTTACGGAACTTTTTGGACAACCCCGGTTTAATTGTAAGGTTGTACAAATATACCAAGTCAATCACTTGCATTTTTTTAAATTTGGTTTTGCGATCATAATACTTTTTGTTGTTTTTGTGGGATTGTCTGTTTGCTCGTTTTACGAACTTGTAAGCTGACCTTATGCTAGTCTCCAAGGTGTCTAGCCATTGGCTATGGCTTGGATTTTCTTTTGAAAATTTTAGTCTTTAAATTTTCACTAGTAGGTAGCTGCATTTCTCTACCGTATTAAAGATTAAAGGGGCTTATTTAGTGCTCGTATTTGGGATTGATCTGTAAGCCATTAGGAAAAAAGGGACTAATACATCGCAATTATTTGCTGATTTAATATAATGAGATAGTCCTGTATGTAACGATCTGCGCCACATTTCAATCATACTATATGGAACTGGACGGTAGCTGGTTGTATTTTTTCCGAATGCCGAGTTCTTTGCATTTTTCTTGGAAGAATGTGTACATAAGTGCTCGGCCTTTGTCAGTAATTAATTTTTATCCTGAGCCGTGTCGGGTAACGGTTCGGCTTACGTGAACTCTTGCACATGTTTCGGCACTTCGTATCTAATGGGTATAGTTTCGCCATACTTAGTAAAATGATCTATAACATTGAGGAAATATTGTGCTTACCTGGTGTTAACAAGTAAGGGTCGGTTATGTCCACAAAGGTAATATGAAATCTGACTGACGGCTGCTCAACGTCGCCCAAGGGTACCACAAATTCTAGTTATTTTTGTCTTTGGCAAGAATCACACATTTTCACAGTCCTTTATGGAGTTACTCATTCCAGGCCACCAATAGTTGCGTGACATGAGGTCAGGTTTTTTCACATCTGGATGCGCTATGTATACTGGATCGTGATTCACTTTAAGAATATGATGGACTAAGTTCTTGGGCACCACCAGTTGGTGTTTGTTTCCTGTCTGGCGTCTGTACATTACGCCTTCGTCTTCCAAGAAAAACTGTCGCCTATTGGAATAAATTCCAGGTTATTGTTTAACACAAAAGGCTTCTTTCGCTTGTTCACGAAGGACGTTCCTATCAACGTTATCCTCGTGTATAACAGCACCAACATGCCCACTGAGAGCATCTACATGGCGTATCTTGAATCCTGCTCTATGATCGACATTGAAGTCTAATTGAGACAGCTTAAGACTCCATCACAAAAGTCGGCTGTTATATTCAGCGAAGTTGCGCAAGTAGGTTAAAGCAGAATGGTCCGTTCTGACTAGGAATTTCTTCCCATAGATGTGGCAACGGAAATATTTTGTTGCCCAAACCAATGCAAGCATCTTAATCTCTGAGGCTGCATAAGAATATTCTGCCTTATTCAATTGCCTACTGGCATACGCGATGGACCTTTCTATCCCATTTTGTACTTTGAATAAGATGGCCGCAACCGCCACCTTAGAGGCATCAGTTGTGATGATAAAGGGAAGTTCGAAATTTCTATAGGCTAGCACGGGAGTTGTACTGAGCATATTTTTAAATCCTCAAAAGACTCTTCTGACAAGGTTCCCATGTAAAGTTTTGGTCCTTTTTAGTCAAAGTCGTTGGAGGGTTTGCTGTTTCGGCAAATTTTGGTACTATTCTCCTATAAAATGAGACTAGTCCTAAATATGCTCGAACGTCTTTAGCGTTCTTTTGAGTCGGGCACTTTCTCACGGCTTTCACTTTATCGGCGGAAGCTGCGACTCTTGTCTGACAAAATAAAGCATAGATACTGCACCTGTGATTTTGCATATTCTGCGTGCTTATCTGCAGACTTATAAGAACTATAATATCATCAATAAAGCCCCAACATTCGACTCCCGTCAGGTTCTTTAAAACCGCGTCCTTTGGAAGTTGAATGGACTATTCGACAAACCGAAAAGTAATCGGTTAAATTTATATTGTCCAAATGGTACAGTGAATCCGTTCGTTTCCTTACCTTCTTTAATAGAAACCTGCCAACTTGCGGAGAAATAATCTACCGTCGATTGATATCTAGAACCAAAAACTGTAGACGTGTTTTCTTCGAATTTGGCAAAGGATATGGGTCAAATTTGGTAGGTGAATTTGAAGCTCGAAAATCTACACAAAATCTAAATTTGGGCTTACCCTTTTCTTTGGCAACAGAATGGCTGGAACACACCAGCGTCAATTGGTTTCTCTTATAAACCCTTTGTCCAGGATTTTCTCAATTTGGGACTTCATTTCTCTCTCAGGGCGTAGGAAGTAAGTTACTGGGGTCTCATGATTCGTTTACACTGCTCTGCGATTTGCTGTGCTACGCCAAGAACAATCGTCTTGGGAATCGTTAGTGATTCATCACGAAAGTGGGAAACCGTTAAAAGTACACAGCTATTAGAAGCTCGTGTTACTGTGTGACTACCGGGTGACGTCACGCGTGAATGTTCTTGTTTTCCTGGCTCGACCTGTGAAAGCGCACATGGGGAAAATATTGCCTCTATCGCTATGTGAATACGTTCCAAACAGACCAGTGGAGGGGATTAGCCACTCCGCAGACTAACTTTCCTAACACCATTTCTCTACATCTTGGTTCCATCGTAATGTTTTCTGTACCTTTGACAGGCCAGGATTTATCTGCTTAACCGGTTTCTCGGAAATGAGACTGGCTGAAACCTGCTCGTATGTACGCCTCGTCTCCTGTTTACTAAGCTGTGGGCTACGTCTTACTTTACCCTCAGCAAATTCAGTGAGTGATGCATGCCGTATGGTTGGAACGCCATACACCCGAGGCACTTGATCGATGTCGGTAAGTGACATCCTTCCACACTCTAAACTTATTTCGGCACCTGTTTTCTCAAAAAATCTGTGCCGAACAGACCAGCCGCATCTGTGGTGAGTGGACGCAATAGGAATTGGTGTTTATGCTCTCGCCCTTCCAACGTGAAAGAAACAAACTGCTGTCCTCTTATGTCAAGAGTTTCTCCAGTCACACCATATGGTTGAACTGAGGTGACTCTGACGTCACCGGTCGATATGCCTGGCTGCATTATCGATACATTGGAGCCGGTGTCTAAAATGAGAAGCCTCGCAATTCCCTCTATTTGTACAGAAATAGTGGGTGTGTCTAACTCCGACAGAACAGAAACCGAAAACGTTTTGACAGCGTTGTCAGAGGTGGCGAGGTGGAAGGAGTTGTCTTTGTTCGCACCTCTCATTAGTTTTCCTGACTCTTAGTTTCTTTTCTAGCTTCCTGCTTTGTTACGTATGGGGGGCTTTTCGTTGGGAGAACGCAAGTGCCTCGAACGTTGTCTCGAGTTCCTGCTTCCCGGCAAATCAGAGAGTTTGCTTCCATTCGTAACCTTGTAGAACATTCCCTTGCAAAATGCCCTATCCCTTCACATTCGTAACATTTTAGTGCAGCTCGGTTCTGTGCATTTCTATTTTCTGCCATCACTGGCTTGCCATTGCTACGCGAAGTTTTACCGTGCTGACAACGCACATAACTCTCTGCATGTGTTTCAACTGAGTGCCGGGACTTACCATCTTCGTGGTATGTCCGGCCGTGTGACCGTGATTCTAATCTGACCGAGTTTTCAAGCCTAGTGTAAAAGCTCTTATTAAAATTTTCGTGTTTTTCCACTTCCTGAACTGCAAGAGCAATTTGTAAAGCCTGTTCCAAATTTGGCGGATTTTGGTATCGAATATGTTTTTCCACTTTTCCCGCTAGTCCCGCTACAAAACCACCTAGGAGCATACACTCGGCATTCTCGCAGTGTATGCGTAGAGCCACTGGATCGTCTGTTTTCCCCATCATTTTCTGTGCTAGCCCTCTACATCCGTCTGCAAACTCTTGAGGACTTTCTTTTCTTCCTTGCCTAGCGGTTTGCAGTTTCATCAAATGATACTGGTCGGAGTGTATATCTCTAAAGCTCCGCCGGAATGTGCTCTTAAAATTCTCCCATTTAGCGTTTTCTTCATGGAATTCTGTGCAACCATTATAAAGCATTATCGCTACAACTATTAGACTTATGTTGCGAACTTAGTCTCTATTTTGTCCCACCGTCCTATCTGGGCTGAACTTTCAATAATGTCAAAAATTCCTTCTAGCGGAATAGCAGATTCTAGACCTGACCATTTTGGGACCAATGATAGTAGTAAAGGGGCAGGTCTGGTCCATCGATGGGCAATTCCCCCGGGCCCAAAATTCAAAAAAGTGAAGGGTGCAATTTGCACCCCCCAAATTTGGGCCCATTTGGGGTCAGTTGCCCATTTTTGAAAATTTCAAAATTTTTAGTTTGGACTCCTGAGGGTCAGTTGCCCGTCGACCGACCAGATCCTGCTACTAAAAAGAGGGGGATGGGTTGTTCCCCAAGGTTGGGGATGGGCTATGACTCCACGGCTTCCCCAATGTTGGGGATGG
>Ga0268261_10002704_pt1 | contig 12781 bp, 7 predicted proteins | sample TergutNc150P1_FD_190353 | JGI IMG/M metagenome (GOLD analysis project Ga0268261, IMG submission 190353) | Nasutitermes corniger P1 segment gut microbial community from laboratory colony in Florida, USA - Nc150 P1 (SPAdes) (version 2) | ecosystem: Host-associated > Arthropoda: Insects > Digestive... | reverse complement strand
GTGTCGTGTGTTGTCAGGTAGAGGTCTCTGCGACGAGCTGATCACTCGTCCAGAGGAGTCCTACCGACTGTGCTGCGTCGTTGTGTGTGATCTAGAAACATCAAGAATAGGCTCTCCATATATATACAACGTTAGGCTCCTAAGGGTTAATCAGAGAATAGACGTGGGTGTCTACCGCTATAAATATCTTACATTTACCGCTACAGTAATAATATTCAAATAAGCGTAAATTCGCGCCTGCCCCCCTCTACCACACCCATGCCCACCCCTACCACCAGCAAGACTTCACTCATCTCTGGACGGCGCGTTCACTATTAAAAACAACAGAGGCAAAGTACGTGTTATAACGTAACAATGAGACGCCTTCGCGTAACCATTGTTGCCGTGAAAAAGCAATAAGTAATTACATATTCTGAGTGTGTGTCTGTAGCCTTAGTTATCCAGCATGCAGAGCGCATGCGCCATATTATACTGTCTTCTGCGGCCTGTCCGGGTGTACCACATGTTTCCACGTTATATCACAAACGGCGTGATTTTGTGAGAAAAAAAAATGTATTGAACATTTAAACGTGTGTTTTGATTTTCTCTGCAATTTTTGTCTTAAACATTTTTCATTGTAAGAGAATTCAGCGAGATATTAGAGGAAATGTCCCTAATAATCTTCCCCATTTTTTAAATCTCAAATATCCAAGAGAATGTTAAGCAGAAGAAGATGAGAATGGTGTGGGTGTAATTTGAGGTCGAAATACTCAAGCCCCCAGGTCCTATTTTCCTGCAGTCCTTCTGGAAGGGTAATTTTTTAAGCAAAGAAAAATACGTGTCAACTAGCGATGTTAGGAACACTGTGTGCCTATTATCGTCCCCACCCAATAATTATTTTAAAACGCTTAAATATAGCACAATACACTGAAATAAAAACATAGTAAGCTTTGAAATAGAAATTTGAACCTAAATACGCCAGAGTGAAATCAAAATCTATTATTTTAACATCGGGTTCTGAAATTATTGCATTCAAATGTCTGAATATAAAGGGGAGGGGGGAATTAATTACTGTTTCCAAGGGAAAGAACTTTACTGCAAGACTGCTACAAATATATTTTGCCAAACATTGTACTTAAAGTAAACAGGCAGAGCATTTATTCAGTGTTGCAGAAAAAGCAAAGAAACGTTTTCCAGTCGTCTGTACCTGAACACTCTTCATGGCACCACTCGTAGCATTTTGTGCATTTGATCCACTTCTCGTCGCGTCTGTCTCTACAATACAGCCCTGAACACTAAAAGTACTCAGCATTTTCCTCATCAGTTTCTAGAGGCTGGGCTCCTCACAATCTTCGGGGTCTGAGGATGACGACTAAGATGCTCTCTTCTTTCCCTCATCTCGTGTTCTTCACCAATAACTGAAACATATGCATCACAAAGATCGGACTCTCTCTTCTTTTGCAAACCGTACTTGGAGAATTTCCTCTGATCTCTAGTCTCTTTCCTTTTGAGGTCTTCCTGAAGTTTGTTTTTAAAAGGCGAGCCGTCATAATAGCAGCAGATCCTTTGTGGGAATGCTGCATGTTTTGTTGCCTGTTCTTGTTTCCTGCCAAAGATATCTCGAACAGGACCCCTGTTTGGCGGACGAACAACAGCAGAGGTGTTTTGTGAAGCAGGCGGAGTGACTGTTGGTTAGGGTCTGTGGATTTGTGCTGCTAGTGGTAGACGGTTGTTCTGAAATGTTGGTACATGGCACAGGGCTTTCAAACAAACACCTCGCGATGGTGCACTGAGATTCTTCCAGGAAGTCATGCTCATCAAATTCATGACAGTTACAGGGCAACAAGTCTGTTTTCCGGATCTCGTCTGCAGCAATGGCTGTTGTGGCCGACTTTAGAAAAGCTTTCCCAACCAGTTTGATAGTGTGTAACATCTGTGCTCGGATGACTTTTCATCCAAATTTCTATCTCTTGTGCGTGGTATGTCTTCAAAGGCTGCATGAAGGAAAAGTCCAGAAGTGCTACGCAGGGGAAGGCCAACATTGTGCACCCTGTTTTCCCGAGCATAGTCTATCACCTCGACATATCTCTAATAGGAAGAATGACCAACCAGCGTTAGGGTAACGGGATCTTTTTTAAATGGCTTCACAAAACGGGCGAAATGTTTGAACCATTGTGTAAAGCTCTCTTCCTGGATCTACCCACCCTTGTGACAAGCTGTTATTGAACCTGGTGGAGCGCCATCCAGGAGTTCAGCCTTCATGTTGCTCCTAGGAAACACCAGAAGAGGAGAAACATATATGCCGGTAGCATTCATTTAGGTAACAACTGTCGCGAGTGAACCCCGCTCTCCTGAAGACAAAGAAGGGACCCGTCGCTTACCCTTAAGAGGATAACTTTGCATACTTTATGCTGAGCGACAGTCATACCCGTTTCGACATAAGCGATGCGGAGAGGAGTTAATCAGCCGCAGCAATGGCTCAAATATGACGAAAACATTTGCGACGTTTTCTTTCGCGAGTCCCTTTCCTCTTACTGCCGAAGTAGCTTGAGGCTTACGCAGCCTCAGTCGAGGATGGCGGCACCTAAATTTACACAGCCACTTCCAGGCTGCTCTTCCCTGTTGCACTGAAAATGGACAGACAAGACCATTTTTTATGCCAAATTCAAAGGCCCTTCCTTTAATATTCTTTGCTATTAGCCCGAAAATTTTCCTTTCCACCATCAGACCGTAACTGACAAGTTCTTCAAGATTATAGGGCAACATTGGTTTCCGACGAAGTCGGTTATTGGCCAATTTCTATGGTTCCTTGCTACTCACTTTATTTTTGACTGTCGATTTCGGTCCTTCAGGCACCTTCGATGATTTTTTTCCAATCCCATTTCCTCACTCCTAAGAGTCTTTATGGCATTCGCCATTTTCAACCCTTAAGTATAAAGTTGTTACTGTAATAAAAGGAAATTTGTAATAAAATCAAATGTATACGGCTGGTAAAGTTGGCAGATTGACTTTCACCGAAATTGGCAGCTGAAAATTCGTTAATGCAAAACTGTGTGTGTGGAGAGACTGAGGAGAACTACGAAAAACCTCGGCCTGGGCTGCGTGTCTCCTGACCGAGATTTCAATCCGGGGCCCTTACAAATAAAGCAGAGGTGCTATACCTCCTATCACGACGTTCGACGTCATTAAAAAAGGCAGGCCTGCACTATACAGCGCCGACAGGGGTACCTTGCTGGTCACACCTATCCTTATTAAATGGCACGAACTCTACACCTTCCCCCCAAAAATCCTCTTCATTAACAAACTGATTCTCGCATTTTTTAATATGTAAGACCTAAGCATACTTTCAGTTGAAGCAAGAATTTAGCCTTTCAATCCCTACGAACCATAAGCGCTATAATTTTGCCTGTTATCTTATAGGCGTGAAAGTTGGTCTCTCATATTAAAGTAGAACATCGGCTGATGGTATTCGAGAACAAAGTGCTGATGAGGGTATTGGGATCCGAAAACGAGGGAGTGACAGGAAGATGGAGAAAAATGTTCAATCATGAGTTTCACGATTTTAACTCCCCATAATCAAATCAAATATGAGACGGGTAGGTCAGGTGGCACTCATGGGAGGGAACAGAAATATATACAGAGTTTTTTGTTGAGGAGCCTGATGGCAAAAGGCTGCTTGGAAGACCTAGGCGAAGAAAAGAGGATAATATTAAAACGGATATTAAAGAAATAGGAGGGAAGAACGTGGACTGAATCCGCCTGTTTCAGGGTAGGGATAAGAGGCATGCGGTTGTGAAGATGATAATAAACTTCCAGGTTCAGTATGTCAAGAATTTCTTAACCAGCTAATAATCTTCCGGCTTCTCAAGAAGAACCTTCCTTCATCAAGCTAGTTGTTTAGTTTTAACCAGACATATACATACTGCAGTAATTCCCAAGCTTTATCACTCTATAAACCCAAGCACTTAAAGCAGGATGATGTGAACCCTCGTCCAAAAATATATTGTATACTAATTATTTCTTCATTATACATCCACTACATTTCCAGATGCCAATATGACCTGGCCCATCTACACCAGTTCAGCCTTTACATGCCATTTTAGAAGTAATTTCCCTCTAAAAGCTAAGAAAGTATGCCTATACTTCTCAATGAAACACTGGACAAATAAGATTTTTTTAAAACTGAATCAAGTGGAGCAGCAACATCTATGTACTTGTTTGGTGTGTGCGAGTATGAGTGAATTTATCATAAAATATTAATATTTGCATTAAGCCTACCCCCTTCAAAAAGTTAATTTCTTAAATGTTCCACAACCCACAGTATGCTTGCCATCTACTACATAAGAATATGTGGCATTCTAAGTTACATTTTAATAAGCTTATGTTATCTCAGAAAAATATACTAAAAGTATCATACTTTCTTGTAGTCCACAACAAGTCACCATCATAACTGACATCAAATCCTAGCCTACATGAGTTAGGAGCAATAAAAACCAGAAAAGTGTAGCTGTTAACATAAGAACAGTACATAACCCTTTGACTGTGGTAAGATACTGAACTACAAACCCTTCAAATTGTATGGACTAGTCATAGACTTAATGAGCACACAAATCTCTTGTTTAAAGTATAAATATGCTACACATATCAGCCTACATATTGCGAGTACAAGGATGAATAGGAATGAAACAATTACAATAACTAATTAATAATCAATTAAACTTTCACTTGTCTGTTAATCAATTTCATTTCCATCAAAAGCTCATACTTCTATAACAATAACTGTTATTATGCACAAAACTCAGCATGTTTTATTTTATTCATGAATCATATTCAGGGGTTTATGTATGCAACATGGCTTCTCAAACCCTTCTATGATCCAGTATATTGGTAACAAATTCTACCACCTGTTGTATATCAATTACATTATACATGAAATATTTTAGGTGTAACATGCCATGATGGAAATACGATTGTTACATGTACATAAAGCGCTTGGTAAACATGAGCATAATTAAAATATTTTTGTGATTCTGTAAGATATTAAATTATTTTAGCTTGCCTCAGAACACATAACAAATATCAAAATAATGGCACCACCAAAATGGATTTCCTAGAGCTGTTGAAGATAGACACAAAATTGGGTCACTTCATCTCAGATTTTGTTTCTAGCAAAAATGTCATGAAGAGTGCTTTGTCTTACAGAATACAGAATCCCCCTCAATACCACAGACGGTTTACCTACATTTGAATTGTTCAATGTTGTTAGTGAAAACTCTTATCACCACTACCTCATTCAAACGGAAATGAATGTTGAGACTCAAAAGACATCAGAAAGTGCAGCACATTACTTCACTCATCCATGTCGTATCAGTAAGGTGATAATGTTTGCCCACTATTACATATCACGCACGATGACATAGGTAATACTGTACTGTACATATAGTCCAACATAATTATGTAAGTTTGTATAAAATAAATAACGATCTCTCTTCATGTGGTCTCTTGTAGGGAAATGTTTAGCAGGTTGAATATTCTTTAACTTGCTAGCAAGTAATTAATCTCAGTATTAAGGTCCGTTGTGCACAACAAGGCAAAATAGCAAACTGAGATATGTGTGTATACCTCATACAATATAGACACAACACATGGGTATGATCTCCATGTGCCAGATACTCAACTTAAGTAAATATCAGAAGAAGTTTACTATACTAGAATTAAGCTATTCAGTAATCTTCCATGTGCCATCAAAAGTTTAAGTTGTGATTAAAAAAAAGTACTCAAGCTAGCACTCAAAGATTATGTATTATCCCAGTCCCATGCTGTACAGAAATTTGTGTCAATAAAAAATTCTCAGTTATCCTAGAACATGAGTGTAAGAATGGTGATGGTTCTGTGATTTAATTATTTTTGCTGACTGTAAATAAATATTTCCCATGTATGATACGTGTTTGTATTTGTATTTGTATTTGTTTTTATATTTGTATTTTTGACAAGTATTGCATTAAACCATTACATGTTCCAAATCCTTGGCTTAATCTGACAAAGAACTAATGGACTATAAATAATTTCTATTCTATTCTATTCTGTTTTACAGAAGTTGGAAATTATGGCTTGTTCCAGCACTTCAAGTGTGTCTATTGAGGATTCATGCAGTTTGTTAGAAATTCAGCTGCATTCCATTCTTGAACCACAAAAGTAACACAGTGCAGCCAGTCACAGTCTCTAATTATATTCTAGTATGTTATGCCAGCACAGGATTTTTTTTATTTTCCCATAAAATGGCATGCTGTGGTATTTATAAAGTATAAAATAAATATGCTTGTAACAGACCACTGAGCAAGGTTCACTGGACTATTCCAGCGTAGTTGTGGCATGAGTCCTCTTCACCACACACAATAAATACGTTAAATATGACTCATACCCAACAGAAGAAGGCTTATTGTTTACTGATTACAGAACAAATTCTATATAATTTGTAATTCTTTGAACAGTTTGAGTGTGGAATTGATACTACTAGTGCAACTTGTCAATATTTCTATTTGATATTATAGTGACTAACAGAGTCAGCCAAGTTAGCATTTGGATGCCTTATTAGAGCCCAAAGTTGCATTCCAACATGAAACAAAGTCATACAAAAGTGTGGCACGGTATTAATGAAAAAATAACTAGCATTAAAGCATAAAAAAGTCATGTAATGGAAATTCATATTACTGAATGAAAATTTCACATTCCTAAATGGAATAGATTTTGTTCAAAAAATATGTTTTGAGTGAAGGAAAGTTTGAAGGGTCTCTAAGATAAAGAAATTCATCTGTACTTTACATGGTACTTCAATAATGGCAAGTACTTCATTATGACAATTACTGTGTAAGTTCTGTGAGTAGACCAAAAATTTTCTTAGTTTGTCACATTCTGTGTATTATGATTTGACTGTTAGGAATCAACTTTTATCTGTAAAAAGAGCACAATGTTGGTGAGTGTAATGAGAAATACACTGGAATAATTTTTAATTCTTTTTAATTAATCAATGGGAATTTTTGTTTGGAGTTTGTAATTTTAATTACACACTTAAAGATAACTAAGTTTTACGTACACCTTAAAATCAGTTACACCACTGGTAATTTAAGTCTACTGATTACTTAATTTTTAGTAAAGTCATTCCATTGTATTTATTCAATTAATGTCTTCAGTGATTATCAGACCAATACAACAGCATAAATGTTCTAATATTCATTCATTTCTTATATACGCAATGCGTTTCGGCCTACAATTTCGGCCATCATCAGATGATATTACAATAATATAAAAGGTAATTTATACTTTGTATTTTTGTAGGTAACTTACCTTTCATATTTTTGTAATATCGCCTGAAACATTTTATGTTTCTGTAACATCGCTTGATGAAGGCCAATAATGTTGGACGTGGAAACATGTCACATATATATAAAATAAATGAATGTTAGAACATTTATGCTGTTGTATTGGTCTGATAACCACTGAAGACATCGAATGCTTAATTACTACATTCATTCTGAATTACTTTTGATTTTAAAGTAAAGGCCTTCCAAGTTCTACTTCAAGGTAGAGAAAAAACAGGATATATGAAATAAGCCATGTCATTTTCCACATAAGTTTTGGGAGTCTTCAAATAATGGACACAAAGGAACTTCATCCCATGTCAATCTTGAGGTCCATGGGGTAAAAAATTAAGAGCTGTGACATTTCATTTTGGACTAAATTAATGAAAAGTACCAATTCATGCAAAAGTTTCTCAACATATAAATGACTTTGGTAAAAAGCCAATGTGTTGTGAAAACTTGGTGTTAAATAAAACAAGTTACTGGGAAAGGACTCTTGTGTAGTCTACTACAGCATAATACCTACCTACACAAATTAAACATTATCTTATTTAATGTGAAATTGTAGCAAAGCTCAAATATAAAGAAATTATTCTCTGTCTGTGAATGCAATACTGCTGTCATGTAAATACATCACTTACTCTTTATTATATCTCATATATATCTAGGTCTAAATAAAAATAATAGAACATTATCTTATGTACACTTAGCATTCCGATCCACTATGCATCAGTCATTTTATATTTCTTATTTGTAAATATACTGTTGTAATGTAAATAAAGCTATCTACAAATCAGTGTCCTCCTGTCTTTGCCTTGTCATTTTAGAATACAGTGACAATACACAGCCTTTCAAGTAAGAATACACAGTATGATGTTTGAAATGGCAGAAACCGGGAGTTAAATATCTGGTTTATTTTTAGGGTTACCAAGCAGATACAATGATTCAAAATTGAAGGAGGTAAAAATACATATATTGTGATATTTAAAACAACAAATGAGGTTAATACATTATTTTGAACTTGGTCTGTAAAGCTCTATCATGCTGAATATTTATAAAAAATTGCTCTAACCTCATAAGACAGATAATCAGTGGCAAATCCTGATGTGGAGGTCAGGTCTAGCAGAACAGTATAATGCTGCACTGCATACCTGTCTGCCAGAACTGATGTCTGGAACAGCAGTCACCACTGCACATACATTTGACAGCTTTTGTCCACAGGATGTGGTTTCACACTGTGAACAGCAGATATTGCTCTCCTGGCTAAATTAACACAATGACGCAAAATACTATTACTTTACTGTTGAACTAGAATGATTTTACTATTAAAGTTGACCACTTTCTCTGTGGCACCCCAATTTTTTGCATGCGTGATATAACGAGGATTTTCCTAATGCATATACCTTCTGTTGCTTGTACTTGATGCAACTCTGCTACTCAAATCCTAGTTTCCAACTTGTCAAGCAAAATATATTTGTAATGATATAACTAAATTTAATAGAAGTGCAAATAATAATTTAAACTTTATGGGTTTTTCTGCAACAAGCACAGGTAACTTGTCAAATTATGGCCCAACAGTGTTAAAAGAACTGCAAAATTCTGCCCTCTTATTGACTGTTGTTACTTACGTGTGTATGTTGTCTGTGAATACTAACCTCTGTATTCAGTCCCTTCCGCACAATATCAAACATGCATCAGGCATCGTTTCTTACCAATTCAGGGTAATTTTGGCCTCACATTACGTTGTACCACACCAAAATCCGAAATAAACCACCAACCTAACACTATGTAATTAGAAAAATAACCTAAACTACCTAAATGGAAACAACTTAGGTAACTAAACTTTCAACCAAACGAAGTATGGTGGATTTTGTATCATACTGAAACTCTAAATAAACCCAGTGAAAACCACACTCTGCGAAGTTTCACCCACACCAACTGCAGTGAATTTGGTTTCACCATACTAACAAACTGTAACAAAAACTAAATAACATAACCTACTTTTCTTCAAAACCACGTGTCACTAAAACGTCGTGATGTATAACCAACTACCCACTGGTCTATTCAAATTTTCGCGGCTCCGAAGCCGAACAACGTTGGCAACGGATGATATCCTACAAACGTCCGTGTACTGTACTTTAAAATGTCAGTCGTGGCTTGTACTTCAGGAAAACTTAACGAGTAGCAACACAAAATATCCAATATCAACGAACCCGTTAACTTCGAAGGTGGTTGGTAGTAACAATATTTGTACTACGAAGTCCAGGTATTTGTAATTACCGCACAAATGTACGTTTCTCCTACTGTGAGAAATACTCTTCCGAAATATGACGCTATGTGGACGGATAAATTTCATACGTTTCGGAGGAACTTACTGCCTGCATTTCATATTACAGCTGTTTCATATCACCTGCGTTCACCATTTAGATTATTCACCCCGTATGTAGTATACGATAACACACCGATTCTAGGTGTTTCAAAATTAATTTTACTTGAGGAGTCTGCGTGACTTACTATTGGTATGCGTTTCTTGGTTGCTATCCATACAGATCAGCACTGCGCAGATTTAGCCTGTTATGTCTTTGATCTCTGTACTCGACTGAAAACAATAGGATGCTCTCTCGTAGGCAAATAGGGACGGTTTTTTTTTATGTGTTATTTAAAGACGCTTTCAATGCATCAGATTGTATAGTGTCAGTATCACTATTGTGGGCCGGGATAGAGTAGTCGGTGTAGCGACTCGCTACGGGCTGGACTGTCCGGGGATGGATTCCTGCTGGGGGCGAGATTTTCCGCACCCGTTCACACCGGCTCTGGAGCCCATCCAGCCTCCTATACAATGAGTACCGGGTCTTTTCCGGGGGTAAATAGGCCGGAGGGTGGCATTGACCACCCACCCCCATCTACCGCCAAGTGGAGGCAATATTTTCTGGACCCATCCAAACCGGCCAAGAGACACACCAAGCCTCCTGCAGGAGTACTGGGTCCGTTTTCTGGGCATAAAGTGGCCTAGGCTAAAGTACGGTCACACCTCTACGTCCTATCTGTTGCTGACATGTTATGGAACAGCCTGTGTGTATGTGTGTGTTTTCTCAACAAAACAACCATGGATACGGCCGTGGTTTCGGAATCAGAAGTCAAACCATTTGATATTACTGCCAGTAATCGACGTCTTGCAGCAGTCAAAAATATATTACGCTAAGGGAACTGGTGTTAAAAATCTATGTTTTCCAGTAATGTGGGCTTTGTGTTTGTCACAGGACTTGCTATATGTTTTCTCCACAAAGTTAGTCTGGGTATAAGAAAGCCCCTATCCACAATATCAAAGTCAAAGCTTTTCCTCTTCAGAAGACGACAGAATGCACACGTGCACGTGCTGGTTTTAGTGCATGGGCGTGTCAGGAACAACAATGCCATCTTTACAATCTGTCTTACCTTAGGTCCATAGTCTCTTCCAAAGCAAACTCTCCCGACAGTGATATCTAGCGATTCCTCTTTCAGTACCTTCGTGTTTCCTTTAAGGTCACCCAGTAGCTGTTTACATCTTCTTCCTTGTCTTCCTGTTACTTCTATCCTCTGTAACACATTTTAGAAGATAGTTCCTACAAAAGCTATAACTAATCCAGTTAGGCTTCCTCCTTTTTCAGTATGTTTGATGTTCCTTTTCTCTTTGACTCCATGTAATAGTGCTTCATTTTTCACACAGGTGGTCCAACTGATCTTGTCTAGCACCACATTTCAGAACTTTCTACATATTTCTGACGTGTGCAAGTTTCAGCACCATAGAAAACTATGCTCCAAATGTAGCATTTTATTAGTTTCTTCCTTAAAAATTTATGTCCAGTTTGGTGGCAAAAACTCTTCTTCTTGTTGAATGCTACTGTTGCCATGGCCATCCTGAATTTAATTTTGTGGGTATATATTGCATCACTTACCATGCTACCCACATTGTTAAAATATTACACATTCTCCAGTTATTTTTGATCTATTACAATGTGTACCATCACAATAAAAATAACTGTTCACGAAAATATTTGGACTTAATGTACAGGTGTAGGAAGTGTGTAATAAGAAATTTTATGATTACTGTGGATCATGTTGTATTGTTTAGTGAAATTACATAGAACATATTTAACTTGTGTGAGGAAGAGGAGAAATGCATACAGAATTTCACTCTTGCAAAGGATGAAAAACACTTTCAAGACTCGTGCGTGCGCGCGCGCGCGCGCGCGAGAGAGAGAGAGAGAGAGAGAGAGAGAGAGAAGTATGTAACATTAACAGGTTGGGAATGGGAGGTAGAACTGGACTAAGACATGTCCAACAAAGGGTTTCAGTTCTAACACCACGAAGTTGGTAGGTCATTTAGGCCGAAAATGTTAGCAAGATGAAAAAATTTAACAAATCCGAATTTATAACTGTTTGTTTCTGTATTTCAGAGGGATTTAAGACATGGGGTGCTAGTCTTGTTGAGAAGACTGACATTACAAACCTCTTAATTTACCTGATATCAGCCATGTTCATTTTGAAACTCATCCCCATAAAATTGCCACAGTAATTATCACATACAGGTTTTTTTTCTATATACCTTGAATAGGAAACTATCTACATGCTGATTATATCTTTTACATAATGTGCTTGGTTGGGTTTTTAATCTGTAAGAAAAATATCAGTGTTAGTTTTCATAATGGCTGTTCACATAATCCAGAAACATTTCTTGTATATCCCTTCAAACAACAGTGACTTTCAATTCTGTAATGTGCGTTGTTATGACAGTTTTTTTTTTACCTGGATCTCTTTTCCACTAGCCACGTGTTAAAGGGACAACTGATTGTAACTTTCTCTGACCTGCATACGAGGTCCGACAGTAAAGTAATGAGACTGGTTCCAAAAAAAGAGTTTTATTTTATTTATTCATCAACTAAAATATGGTCACCTTCAAAGTACATCTATTGTGCCTGCACACACGTTTTCCAGCGGTGCTGCCATTGTTTGTAGCATTCCTGAAACACAGCTTGAATGTCGTTTAAGGCCTGCGTTACAGACCTCTGGATGTCTTCTGTTGACTCAGAATGGTGTCCTTTCACTGTCGATTTTGTTTTTTGGAATAAAAAGAAGTCGCAGGGCGCGAGATCAGGTGATTAAGGAGGCAGCAGCATCACCGTAATGCCTTTGGATGTCAAAAACTGCGCTACAGGGAACGCTGCATGGGCTGGCGCATTGTCATGATGAAGGATCCAGTTTGTGGCAATGTTTGGTTGAACCTGCATGACTCTCTTTCTGAGTCTTTCAAGAATGTCTTTGTAGCAATATTGATTGGCTGTCTGTCCAGCAGGAACCCACTCTTTGTGAACAATACCCATGGAATCAAAGAAGCACACAAGCATGCATTTCAATTTTGACTTGGACATGCGTGCTTTCTTTGGCCTTGGTGATCCCTTCGAACG
>Ga0268261_10002703_pt1 | contig 12795 bp, 6 predicted proteins | sample TergutNc150P1_FD_190353 | JGI IMG/M metagenome (GOLD analysis project Ga0268261, IMG submission 190353) | Nasutitermes corniger P1 segment gut microbial community from laboratory colony in Florida, USA - Nc150 P1 (SPAdes) (version 2) | ecosystem: Host-associated > Arthropoda: Insects > Digestive... | reverse complement strand
AGGTAGAGGTCTCTGCGACGAGCTGATCACTCGTCCAGAGGAGTCCTACCGACTGTGCTGCGTCGTTGTGTGTGATCTAGAAACATCAAGAATGGATGCTCCATATATATATGACATTAGTCGCCTTAAGGTTAATGATTTAACCCTTATCCTGCTAATGTGGAGAAAATGATGAGCTCCTAATAATGCCAGCAAATAGCAGATGGGATTTAATTCGGGGTTTTAAGGGTTAAATATCCGGAATTCCTGCATATCCGGGTGGCTCGCCGTCCCAATTAATCGGGATAAGCAGCGTTCTACTGTACTCACAAATCCCCCAGTCACAGTACGAGTGATGTGAATACGTAAATTCGAGGCTTGCGGAAGCGTGCCCATTTGCAACAAGTCATGGACGAAGGATTTGGAAAGTTTAAAACATAACTGTCAGTCCTCAACTCCTGCAAATTACTGCCAAAATACTGTACTGCTTTTATTTTTGTCACTACTGCCATGTTTAAATAACTGAAACAACTAACGGCGTCTAGTTTCCGTGCGTCTTGCTGAGCGCTTAATGTGAATAAAGGAACGAATTTATTTCTCTGTCAACAAGGAGCGCAGCCTAATCCGAATGAAGAATAAAATATTCTCGGATGTTACACCGAGTTACTAATAAGCACTTGCCGAATTTTCAAAGGAACGCAGTGCCTCCATGTTAACCTTTTGGCACCGGAGTTTTACATTTAAATTTTAGCACACCTGTATGTAAAATGTGAATAATACAGGAACCAAAAAAGGTAGCATTATGTAATAAATTGCATTTTGAAGAGAAAAACGGAGAGTGTGCAGCATGTTTAAAATACTCAGTACTGATATTTGTTAATATATATATATATATATATAGATATATAGATATATATACACGCCCGTCCTATATATAGGACGCACGGTTCCTAAAGGTTAAAAACCAAGCAGTCAATGAAGTGTAACATAAACAAACTATGAAATGAATACAAAGCGTATAACACTTCTAGCTCGATCTCTCCGTTCTGCGTAATTATCTCCAAACCACAAGACTAATGACAAAAGACACTGAATACAAAATTCGTATCTCAGTTTTCTCCACAACTCTGAGTTACTTCTCAATCCGATAAACATTTAGCCAGTTTCGATCGAAATGCCTGCCAAAAAGCACGAAAATCTTCACGTTGAGGGCCCGCTATTTTTGTCCAGTTTTAATAAAAAGCACTGAGACAGCTGCCTCAAACTGTGACGTGCCTGACTAGTGTTACGAGGTGCCCGGTTCGAATACCAGCCACGACATCCACTTTCATAAAGCGTTTTCTGGTATTCCTCAGTCCCTTGAGACAAAGGCCAGGACAGTAACTTTTAAAAACACCAGGAGAACTTCCATTCACCTGAACTCAAAATGTGTTAACTATATCTCTCTACGATATAAGCGTATGTCTAAGCCAGGGGTACATGAATTTTCCAAAATCCATAAACCTCCTCAAAATTATAGGCGCCACAAAGGTGACATGAAGCAAATTCCCTATTGAGGACCCAAAAATATCTGGCACCAACGTCAAAAAATTAGTGGCTACAGCAACCTGATGCCCGGGATTTGTGCACCCCTGGTCTAAGCTACCGACAGCATCGATAAATGACACACTAATATAATACTCAAATGTATAAATAAAATATACATGTACATGGATATACATACTTCATTAGCAGCAGCAGAACATTCAGTTCAAAGACAGTAACTGCAGGAGCAAACTAACATAGAAATTTTCACAGTCGTACTGTGCATCTTGATATTATCAAAGTTTTTTATTTACCAACTGATGCACACAAGTTTTGCTTTAAAAGAAATATTAAAATTTACATTAAAAATTTTCCGACATGTTTCCGTTTAATCACCATCGCAATGAGCGTGCTGTTTGAGCTTTGCTAAAGTTACTCTTACTAAAACAATCAGTTAAAATCATCAGTTAAAATACATCGTTGTGGTCAATTCGGTGGTGTGGCCGCATATGAAAAACATTGCGTCCAGTACCGTAACAATTTTGAAAACAAATGAATGGATCAAAATTAGCTGGACTTACCCTGGTTGGTGTATGTCTGTGACACTGTTTGGAATAAGACTGAGTTACGGAATGTGTAGTTGGCCACGTGACGTGTAAGCCAGTTCGTACAGAGGATTTATGTCATTGACCTGCTGTTCTTCGATCAATATTTTACGTTGGTGAAAGGCTTGCATGTAGAGAGCTTCCCAAAAATTAATTCTTTTTCCCTTATTGCATGGTTTTAATAATTCCAGTGTTTCCTCTGCAGTGCCGTATTCATGTCTATTGTTTAGTATGTGTAATGCATACGCTGAAATCGGGCTATTGGTTCTTATGTATTGTTTGTGTTCTTTAGGTCTTATTGCTATTCACCTTCCCTATTGTCCAATATATGAATTGTTGCAAGTGTTACATTTGAGTTTGTATATTCCGCTGGAGTTTGTGTTAGTCTTAACTATTTTGTCAGTTAGTTGTTTATGTATAGTGTTTGTGGCGCGTAGGGCTATATTTAAGTTACAGTGCTTGAAGAGATTAATTATTTTTCGTGTCAGTGGCCTGTGATATGAAAATGTTACCCACTTTTTGGCAAAAAAAAAAAACTGTGCATAAATAAATTGCAAATGATCATACTGCACTTATTCGTTTCAAAATATTTCTGTACAATACTGCAACGTTATGTTCTATTACATTTACTGAAGTAAAGTGAGCGTAAAGTTAGCGTAACTTCCTCTCCTCTGGCACTGAGCGTGCATGGCCGAATGAAGTATAGTAGAACTCCACTTATCCGGCCGTTGGTTATCCGGTTTATAAAGTTCGGATCTTCCTGTACGCAGCTGACAAAGAAACTAATAATCAGGCTTGAGAAATTCCTACAATGATTGGTGACAAGATGAATTAGTCTACTCATAATTTACCAGAGGTTGTAAGGACAATCGCCTGACACCAGTCAGCCTTGAACCCGGAGTGACACAAAGCTTTTATACGGACCAATGAAGTTCGACGCTCTCATCCAAGTGAATTATTTAACGGTGATGGGACGTTCCAACATATGAAGATACCAATCAAAGTCCGTTTCATCCAGGTGAATATCATAGTGAATTATTCTCGCGACACTAAACGCAGTTCATGTTGAACATATAGGGAGGACGGGTGTCTTCTAAGGTGTGCTAGTTGTCAGATCAGTAGGTAAAAAATATAAAGATTCGCAGCAATGCTAGCTACTCTTAAAGCAGTTGACCGGACTCAGTTAAAAATATACTGGCAATAAAGTAAAATTTAGATGCAACCCACAAAAAAACTGTCATATTCCACGAACACTACGCTTATCCCGAAGAGGTGTCACCTATACGCGTAACCTGGGGGAGAGAGCAAAGTGGGGAGCTAATGCCCCAATATTTTTCGTTGCCGAAGAATAGATTTTTTGGTTACCGAATTGAAGACAGGTATATAAAAAATGGTTGAGAGTGGGGGAATTGGGTATACGGCTATTATGGACTGGCTGAAATCAATCTTCTCCCTCTTTCTAATTTCATTACTTCGTACAGTCCCTACTACCCATTTTCGACATTGCCCCCTCCCCCCCGAATATTATTAGCCAGGTTGTACCTATAGTCTCACCTATTATACTCAGACAGACAGGGGCACAAATCGTACATAGGCAGTAAGCGTGATGGAGCACAGAGACACTGCTTCACATGGCCAAGGCCTGCACTTCACCTGAAATAAAATACATCAACCAAAGATGGAAACCAAATACTTATCACGTGATTTCCATATCACTCCCGTTCTACTGTGTGCCCACATACTCTGCCATTCTATAAAAATACACTCTTCGCTTTAGATATTATCTTCCACCGCGGACTGGGATGTTTCTATTATTTTAATTATTAACTACTGTACACGATTTTTATGGCTCAACATAAAATTATCATATATTATTTTGTCCGCCTTTGTTTATATTATTCGTTATATTGTATAACGTGTAGTAACATACAAAACAAAAATTGCAAACCTAATATGTGAAGCACATGTTTCCAAAACCATCAGTAATATTCACCTACAATAACCTCACTATTGCAATAATATGGACTATTAAACGCAGATTAAAGCACTATCGAATGGTTTCTACTATAAAATGCATTTCAATAGCAGTTTTCATTCATAGGTTAGTGTAAACAAAGTTATACAACGGCAGTATATTACTCAAATGGCAATTCTGACAGCGACTCACCACTTCTGCCAAAATCGGTGCGCCGAAATAAGCGTCATCATCCAGATACTGTAATAAAGGTCTTCTTCCCGAATTGTGAAGGAAGGTTGAAATGCGCTGAAAGCGAAAAAAACTATATATATTTGTTGGTTTGTCGAACAATGTGAACACTTACTATCCTGACTGTCATATAACGTAACTTGTCAATAATTTTACTGTAACACAAGGACTCAGATATCACAAACCAGAGATAAATGTGTTTTTATACTGCGACTTTTTAGTGTGCAAATCGAATTACTACATAATTTTATACTAGTCGGTATTGGCTGCAGATCAGAGGTATTGGCACACTTGTAGCACTGATTAGAGTGATCTGTAGGCCTGTGCTGTAGATTAATCCGTAGTCAACACTACTGTAATCCGTGAAGCGAATTGAGCCAGCCTCGTTCGAAGGCATATACGAACGTGCGAGTATTATAACCTTAAAAGATAGTGTTATAATTTAACTTGCAAGTAACTACTGTAGGCTCTGATGTCGGTGAACTAAATGAGTTGGACAAGTTTCGTCAGTCAATATGAATTCATCCTTAATATATGAAATATTACTGTACCTAAATTCGTTTTACTTTAGCTTGTTTGCTTTCTGTGAATATGCGATGGGGATATTCAAAGCAGTGAACCTGCCTTATCCTGCTGGAACTGTCTTATCAGAATTTTTGTTGTTATTCTTTTTGTGTTGTACTGAGTGTGTGCGAATTTTTTTGGGCCGCAAAGGAAACTTGACAGAACGTGGCTTTGTGGTACTTGTGTCAGTAGGACTGACCATACCATCGATGTGTGGGGTACTGTACTTCTTGTTATGGCAAACATATGTGTTGCGGTTAGAAGTTGTGTTGTGTGCAATTCAATTAACATTACAAGGGCTTGAAGTGATTACTGCATTACTGTGTGTCGCTAAGTTTTATAAGTCGGGTACATATTGATATTTGTTAATCTTAAGGTAACAGTTTTCTACTTCCTGCGGTATCTAGATTATTGTGTAAGACGTTTTCATGATTCAAGAAATAAATCACAGTACAAGATTTGTGGAATCCCACCTACTGAAGAGTCTGCTATTATTGCCTCAGAATTTGACAACACTGCAATATGAATAGAACACATTCTTTGTGCACATGTGTGTGTTTATAAACTAAAAACATTGCCACTTGTCTCATACCTAGCACTCTGTTACTGATGTAATTATTGTGATGAACCTGTGATGTACAGAACTTCAAACATGTTCTTTATTGTTTTAAAATCCTATGATTTCCATTTCTGTAACTGGGCACCAATACATGCAGTTTGTTCTATTGCATGTAGGTAAAAGTACTGTAGTGCTGGATCATAGTAGGTCTATTTGGAGTAGGTTCAGTGGCTAAGTAAACCCTAAATTCAGTGCAAGATTATAGAGTTCAGTTAGAATGCTTTGTTTTCTTTATGTATACTCCTTGGATTCTTTGAGGTTTTAAGCCATATAGGTCTTTGTCCTATCCAAAAATTGCTGTCTATATTTCTGAGACACTTTGGCCCCTTTGCTATATTCTTTCTTTTTTGTTTTAAGTTTACATTTTTGCAATTTCTGTTGTGCCAAAAACATGGTTATTACCACTTCGGCTGTAATTTTGAAATATGCTTCAGTAATATTGTATTTGTAGTATAGTGTCACTGCACAATAATACAAAGAAACTGCACATTGGTTACACACAACAAGCGCTTGGCCACACAGTGACATTATTTTATATGACAACGCTGGCTGCTCACTCCCCATTGGATTTCTTTACTTATAAAACTTTACCATACAATGAACAATGCATTTGTTAGATGAGATGCATATCTGTGAGATGAATTAAAACGTTTCCAACATCTTTAAGTATGGTAATGGCCTAATAGTAACTGTAATGCACTGACTGAACTAAACATGTTGATCCTGACACACAGCAAATTCAGGAGGGGCAAGAAGCACTATGTTCCCTGTCATCACATGAAACTGTCAAGTGTAAAGTGACATTTGTTGTCAGATAAAATAATGTCCCAGGATTTAAGTGTGGTGATACATACATCTACTATAGTTTATAGCTGTAAGGTTTTCAATTTGAAAGGTTCTGTGAACAATTCTTATAAAATCTTCCACTTAATGTGATCCACTGACACAATTGTGAATAAATGGAGTGGTTTTGAAACAAGTGTTCTTTAAGGAAATAAAACCTGCAGTAAATCTTTTTCTTTTAAGCTAAATGAATCCATAAACTTTCAGTGTTTTGCCTTGTGAGATATCAACCATAACTGGGAGAACAAGTTGACATTTTAAGTTGAAATCTGCTATAATCAACTCTTAAAAAAAAAAACTCCTTTCCGGGACACTATGAACAAATACATGTCCCTTGTGCTTCGGTCAGTTACATTTCATCGTATGTCCTTCACAACTTTGTCTCATACCTCTTTCTCACATTCTATTTGTCCAAAGGCAAATCTCCATTTTTTTAGAACACGGGCATTAAGTTGCCATTTTATTAAAAACCAGAGTTTTACTCTTGAATGTGTGTTTAAAAATAACATATATCCTTGTTTTGTTATTTTGCTGAAATTTCAGAGCATGAAATACTTTTCTATATAAATTTGCCTCATTGTGAGTTTCTCTGTGCATGCTAATTAAATAGTACTTTAAAAGCATGACTAGTCCATAGTCGCTTCCAAGTGGAAGATTCAGGTCAGTCAAATGACCTGCGCTGAAGCTGAATGACTACCACATGTATGTGCAGAAAGTGCAGAGCCAGCCTATGTATAGATCCATATGTTTGAGCTTAACATACAAAGGTAAACTTCTAAATCAGAGTTCATTACAATGTGTGAAGAAAAATATTTCCACAAATGTAATATCTGTGTTTATATACAAAATTGTTTTATTTTAGGAATTATAAACTGTTTTTGAAAACAATTTATAATAACACCATAGAAGTCAAATGCAGTGTCATTCAAATACTATACATGTTACTTTATCAGACATATTTCAAAATACAAATTTTAAGTAATCCATGACCATCCATTAAGCTTATACAATATGGAGATGAAACCGACCAATGCATACAAACATTTAAGAGTGTCTTGTTTTATAAACACAGTTAGCCTCCTACATGTACATGTTGCAGTGTCTATGGTGGATATATTACGAAAACTTTTAGAACCAATGCAAATGTAAAATAGTAAGTTTTAAAATGTATAGTTTAAAATGTGTGTGTCCTTCCATGTGCTCACATGGAAGGTGACATAACACACAATAGCTCCATGGAACATTCGTTCCTTACTTGAATTTAGCACAAAATGTTATCTGTATTTTATATTTTAATATATATAGTTTAAAATTTACAATTTTATATTTGTATTAGTTCTTAAAAGTTTTTGTAATGTGTAAGTACTGTATGTTTTTAAACCACTTCCTTCGTATGGATTTCTCAGACATCGGCTTCATACTGTTGGCATACGTGTATAATATTTGTCTGACCTTCCAGCATTTGAAAATGAGCTCTGTCATTACAGTACTGTATTCTGTATAAGAGTATAAATAATTAAAATACTGCTTGATTAAATCATACAATTTATCAGAAATATACAGTCTGTATGTTAATAAAAAGGTCCAACTTGATGCAACAGTATGCAGACATTTATTCACTGCACAGTCACTTTACATGTTTCGGGTGTCACAGCACCCATCATCAGGAGTATTAAAAACTGTATCTGCTACCTCTGGTATAGGTCATGCTGTAAAATACAGATTAAAATTAACTAGAGTGAACTAATATTTTGTTTGTTTGTTAGCTTAGTTCACTCTAGTTAATTTTAATCTGTATTTTACAGCATGACCTATACCAGAGGTAGCGGATACAGTTTTTAATACTCCTGATGATGGGTGCTGTGACACCCAAAACATGTAGAGTGACTGTGCAGTGAATAAATGTCTGCATACTGTTGCATCAAGGTGGACCTTTTTATTAACATTGAATCATGATGCACGGAACCATGAATTTAAAATACAGTCTGTATGTTCAAAATTTTGTATTCATTGGAGCTGTAAAAAGAAAATAATCAGCACAGGTTATTCTGTTTGTCTGCTCTGATTATAGGGATTGAAACTATTCCATCTTTCTGACAGATGTCCCTGGCACTGGAACATTTCAGTTTATTAAGATAAGACAGCTTCAGGATTCAGATGTTGGTTATTCTTTCCAAATGTTCTTGCCATTTCTTTTGATAGTTCTTTATAATTATATTGGTATCTGTTATTTCCATTTCTCCTCGTATGTCTCCATTAAATTTACAGTGTCATTCCATATTTTACAGCAGTTCAAATAAAACACATTTCTGTCTTCTCCATCCTCCCCTCTGTTCTTTCATTAATGACCAGCATTTGGGATGCTTTGCTATGTTGCTTCTCTTTTGTGTCTAAATCTCAGGTTTTGCAATTTCTACTGTGCCAAACACACAGTTTATCACCACTTCAGTAATTTCAGAATAAATTCAAAGAGATACTTCATACATACTATATTAGTGGTATAGTTCAACTGTAATGTAACACAAGGAATAAGTATGGCTGTTACTTTATACCACTTAAGTCAGAAGACATTTGAATGGCTACACATTCATGGCTATATGTATGTTCAATACTGTTATCTCTTGAGATTCATGAACAAAAATTCACAGCTGTACCGCAGTGAGCTGCAAATACAGTGACCTCAGTAGTGTTCAAACTCTCAATGGCCAACACTGTTCCATATGCATCTTCTGTCAATCAACACAGAAACAAGAGGATAACTCATGAGCAAAGGCCACATAAAGACAGCATCATGTCTTTGGTGTTTACAGCATCTTGATTACTCCTGCTAATAAAAGTATGGTCATAAAGGAAGAAAGATTTTTTACTTCAGTATTCATTTCCTGTTCATATTCCTACAGTAACAAAGGAGACTTTTTACTATAAAGTCTAATATGAATGGACAGTACGTATCAGATCTACCATTTTTATAAAATACAGCATTTAACTGTAACACTCGATAATGCACAGTCTTCTGAATAAAAAAGAAAACAGAAACTAATGGGACTGTAAATGGCAATGCAATTGCACCAGAGGTACATGTCCTGATGAAGCTGAAATATGGAGTACTGTTAACTATCTGTTTATTTACTTCAAGGAAGTGAGATTCTTGAAGTAGTGAAATAAAGTCGTGGAACATTCTGCATATACATGTGACTGCAGTCTACTGTGAGTGAAATGTGCATTTTCTTGTATAACAGTCCTATAGCCTAACTTCCAGTTTGTTTATAACACTTTAACCTTTCATGATCCAATGTTCGACATTCTAACAAACATGAGACTGGCATGTCATATATCTTAAATGCTCAAGTGACATATACATATTTTTTCTTCATCCTCACCAAGATACATTATTTACATGATCTGAAATATCCTCCAGTACCTACAATATGCATCACTAAAACAGACAAACTTATGTAATTGTGCTGATAGTTGTATTGTGTATGTATGCTGCACTTTTCCTTCCATGTCAATTCCACTGACGCTTGTAATATTTCTTAGTAACCTGGGTAAAAGGTAAAGCAATCCCTGTAAAGGCCTATTACAGGCCCAGAGGGTTCCAGGAAGTTGAGGGTCCCAGATTTTGTGACAATCAGCACACGAAGGTGGTAAGGTTGTCAGCCCTATGCACTGACCGCCTTTATCCGCCAGGAAATATTCCTGGTACTCATTTCTGTTGGAGGCTGAATCGACCCCAGGGTCATAGTGCGGCCGGAAGGATTATGTCAATGAGAAGTTTCAATGACACCATCGGGAATCAAACCCATGACCTTCTGTCTTGTAGTGCAGTACTTAAACCAACTGCATCATGATATAAAATCACATTGAATAACAAGATTTCTCTAGAACACCAGTTTGCTTAAAAATCAAACTTCCTCTCAAGTGGTGTAATGGTATAAAATACTTTTCTAGTACATCTTGATTTACAGTGAAACCCTCTTACGAAGTCTTCCGGGGGACCAGACAATTTAAGCAGTGGCAAAACATCTTAAAAGCAAAGATTTAGAAAGTGTATCAAATCCATATTACCCCCAGGTACAAATACTGATAATGCATAATATGAATGCATTCAAAACAGCATTGCAAGGGCAAGACCATGAATGTAAATTAAGTACATGTTATAACTGCTCACATGTGCAATCATAACAATTGGTTACAGCTTAGATAAATGTCTTGCGACTGGTGGTTTTTTTTGGACTGTCACAGAACATAAGACTGACCACAGTACAGGGATAAGAATTTGTTTTGAGAAGTTACAGATGGAAGCTGTGGCTACAAACCTACACAGTGTGTTAGAATATGCAATCTTGGCAGGGCTGTGACTGGCTAATAAGGTGCCCTGAGTGTACTACAGTCTTAGGCATCACTGGTCTGAAACCACAGGCACTCCCACTCTTGCCCATAATAAAATTTGTAACACTGTAAGTAAAATGTGATTTTATGACAATTAAGAAACAAAAAATTATCGTCTGTGTTTATTTATTATTTGATAATACTACTGTACTGCTGTACTGTTGGCCGGTCCCAGTGGCCGCGCAGTCTAAGGCATACGTCTGCATCCGCTCGCCTGCTGAGATTGTGGGTTCAAATCCCACCGGGGGCATGGATGTTTGTCTGTTGTGAGTGTCGTGTGTTGTCAGGTAGAGGTCTCTGCGACGAGCTGATCACTCGTCCAGAGGAGTACTACCAACTGTGGTGCGTCGTGTGTGATCTAGAAACCTCAAGAATGAGGAGGCCATGACCCCGCCCCGCGTTGGGTCGCAGCACCACCAAAAAAAAAAAAAAAACTCTACTGTTAACCATGACTTCTGTTGCCCCCTAACCTCAGTGCCATGTGGGCCCACAATTTACTTAACCCTATCACCAAACCAGACTGCTGGAAATTAGTAAAATACATATTACATATTTAAATAATTCTAGTAAGATCTCACTTGTGTCCCATCTAATAATCAAAAGTGAAATCCTTCAGAATATTTTGTCATAGTGCTGTGCAAACATTTATCTTAAGACATCCGCATATGGCCTGCCTAACACCCTAAGGAAAGAAACGTCCCTTGTAGCTTCAAACTTCATTACATAAATCTCAACAAGCAATCTTATTTCTACCTGTCATAAGGGGATGCATACTAAGCTAACATGTATTTTAGCAATCAGTGTCTAGTTGCATGAAGTTCCAGCAAGAACAAGAGAAACAGACCCAGAAACAGATTACATCAGCCAAAACCAGTCAAGCTAAGAGAGGACTGTGTAACATAAAATGTCTTTGTCATTAAGGTGATGGGACACAGATCTAAATGCACCACACATATGCAGAAGCAACTGCCACCCCTTCATTTCCTGCAGGTACAAAGGAAGTCCTTCAGTAAAGTGCCAACCCTATCAGCCATCATCTAGCAGCATCAGTAGCAATGCAAATGTACTCTTAAGAATTTCATAATGCTGGTAGTGCACCAAAAAGTATTTGTTCTCCTTGGCTAGTCAGCCAATGCCCTTGAATATCTGGCAGTAAAATACGTGCTAACACCTACATACATTCAAAGAAATGAGTATTCACCATTGACTTTTCACACATTCTTGGATTATGATGGCCCTTAGGGGCTGAAACATGTCGCAATTTCATATACAAACAAACAAACAGTGTTTTTACTATAAATTCTTTGTGCAGACTACTTCCCTCTTGGTACATACAGTACCATTACATTCAGTGACTCCAATCACCAGCTCTTGATATGCAGATTTAAAATACATATGTTACATACATGTCCTAAAAGTAGTGGCATCTTACATTCAGACAAGTTCTTGATTTACCATTTCCATGCAGGAAAACTATACAGATATATAAACAAGGTTTTGAGCAACAGGTTCCATGTCAGACAATGAGAGAACACACAGAAGACATGTGTTGAGGTAAAGCTGGACAAAACTAGTGCTAGACTGGAGACATCTCTGAGGAATCTTTGCCCCAAGTTGTACAGCAAGGCTGTGTCTGTGTTACTGACACAAAATGCAACAAAACTGCTGCATCTACTTCCATGTTGGGACTAATGTGGTTCAAAAATTCTCTGACACACATCAGGAGCAAAACTGAATTTAATAAACTGGTACATTCTGTTGCATGCTAAAGAAACAGAACCCACATTCAGTGTACAGTGATGAAGCTTATTTTCAATCCAGTGGATACATGAACTCTCAGAAAACGCGGGACTGGTCCAAAAAAATCCAATCTTAACCCTTTAACCCTTTAAACCCCGAATTAAATCCCATCTGCTATTTGCTGGCATTATTAGGAGCTCACCATTTTCTCCACGTTAGCAGGATGAGGGTTAAATCATTAACCTTTAGGTGACTAATGTCGTATATATATGGAGCACCCATTCTTGATGTTTCTAGATCACACACGACGCAGCACAGTCGGT
>Ga0268261_10002702_pt1 | contig 12798 bp, 9 predicted proteins | sample TergutNc150P1_FD_190353 | JGI IMG/M metagenome (GOLD analysis project Ga0268261, IMG submission 190353) | Nasutitermes corniger P1 segment gut microbial community from laboratory colony in Florida, USA - Nc150 P1 (SPAdes) (version 2) | ecosystem: Host-associated > Arthropoda: Insects > Digestive... | reverse complement strand
GTGGCGGGCACTTGTGGGTACGGTGAGGGACTTTTGGGTCCCATAAATGCGGGGAATTTCTTGACTAGCTGCAAAGTTTACTGGTTAGCTTCTCAAGAAGGACTCTGCTCCATGGAGTAAGTAAGTAAGTACGTATTTACATATGTGCCTTAACCGTTTAATGCCCAAAAATTTAATACGTCCTTACTCAAAGTAATGGTGCATAGTCCAGTGTTGACAGAAGTTGGCACAAGAATGCACTAGTAGCAACAGTTTTGGCATTTAACCCAGACCAGTTGGGTGAACCAGCAATTGAAACCTCAGTACTTAACAGAATACATCTATATATATAAAATGCACTTTGTTTATGTTCAGTGACTTAGTCACCTTCAGGCTATTCTTATAGCTGATGATGCTTACATCAGATCACCGTCAGCCCCAACAACAAACTGTCATTATGAATCAGTCACGTGGCACCTATGATGCATTCAGCACTGCAGCATCATAGATGGCTAATGAAATCTACCAGCTGTCTCTTAAGAATTTTCTAAATTCATGAAGTAAATATTCAGTATACCTGTGACTTCACAGAATCTTTCTAAGACTGTGATATTTACCAATGGATCACCTGAAGGGTTATCTCTGTAGATCACACCTACTGACACCACAGATTAGCATGTGATTATTATCGTAACCCAGTCACATTATGGGACTGCTTCTTGTACTGATAATAATACTGCCACAACCTAAACTTCAGACTCAACACAGGTGTGACTTTCACAAATTGTCTGATGTATTTTAGTGTTGGATAAAAGGTTTGGATTTATAAAGGTTAAAACAGTATGCACAAATAACAAATGTACAGAAGAAGTGCAAAAATATCAATACATGTAACTCTCAAATACGAGTCACAGGAAAACCTTGAGAGTGCGAAAAACTGAGACCCCACCATGTGCAGCTGTAGGCACAGCAAGTCATCAGCATGGGTTAGAAAATGTACTGTGTATGGTAGATCTGGGACTGTGCTGAACAATTACAAAGCTGTACCAAAACAATCTTCACTAAATATCCATTTCAGTCAACTACAAACAAGTAATTTAGGAATCAATATCAAATAAATGTATCTGGAATTGAATAGTCAAATGTATTCTAGCCATATCTGTGTATAAAACAACTCACCTCATTTTCAGGCTTCATCGGGGGACACTTTAGTAACAGAGGGTCCCTGTCCTCTCTTAACCCCGTCAGCTCATTCTGATCACAAGTGGATGACAGGTATGATTCACCAACTGGCTCAGGTTCAGTCTTGACGAACTCCACATCATGCTCCTGCCCAACACATTGTCATATTCATCATCACAGTACAGTCTGACTCATGTTCCTGCACTGTTACGCTACAACTAACAGTTCTGCAACATACATCAATTACCCATTTTACAAGCCTAGCATATTCCTCAAAAGTTGCTCATCAGCCATAAACTCATAAAACCAAAATTAATTTCCAAGCACTTCCCATGTTATAAACTTCAAACGGTATCAGGAATCAAAGATTTCTCCCCACACACACAAAGTTCACCTTAAGACAACACAGAAGGGTTTATACACAAGATTAATGGTCAATTACTATATTTAAACACAAATTCTTAACCATTATCCTACTCATAAACAAGTTACATAATTAAATTTGCATGGAAAATACTTAAAAATTAGGTACCATCCTCATTATAAACATGATGCAGAAATTCAGTAAGATTTACTCAATGCAGTGAACATTACAACAAAGACTCAAAGCTCATGACATGCTGCAGTGTTCATCAGCTTCACTTATAACAGCACACACCAACTGCACTCTTCACAGTGACAACTGCTGCTGCAGATAACTGACTGTTGATGCAATGACTGCATGCAGCAGCTGTTCTAAAAGACCTGGCAAACTGAAATGCTACTGTAGCAGTAATTGCATCCACTGCTCTAGCACACCCTTATCTTGAGAATGGATCCACAATGTCCAATGTCACTGACATGCAATGCATGCATAATGCAGGTATCAGATCTTATATCCAGTGTCCAGGCTGGGCAGCACTCTGAAAACCAGCTACATTCCTCAGCAAATAAACAAAAAACTATCACCAATTCCCTAGCTGGTGCTTTGATCTAATGACGTGTTAATGACGTCTTCTCAGCTGAGGCCCTGTGATTAACGTTAACCCATATACCTTCAATATGAGACCAAACAGTTTCATTCAGTAATTCTTTAACTGTTCTAGTAAATTCTAGACAAGGTGCTCCAAATTACAGGAAAAAAAAAATCCCTTATCCAGAAAACATCATGCACAAAGTACTGTGGATACAAGATCCTGTACCTGGAAATGGTAAGAGGTTCTATATCATTGGTGATAGCCATACAACTCACCTCATTTTCTGTCTTTATAAATGGGCACTGTACTAACAGAGGGTCTTCATCCTCTCTTACACCAGTTATCTCATTCTGATCATAAGCAGATATCAGGTAAGATTCACCATCTGGTTCAGGTTCAGTCTTTATGAACTCCATGTTGTGCTGCTGAACACAATCTTCATATCAATCATCAGATGACAGTCTCGTTTCCCCACTGTGACAATCTGCATAAGTCCTACAGCATTACACCACACTACGCTCTTTGTACTTCTAAGTCATAATACGACAACCAACAGCACGTCCAGTTGATTCAAGACATATGAGATGTGACACTATGTTCTTGGGCATGTAGTTCCCAATGCTGGAAAAGGATCACAGTACCTTCATCTTCAGGGTCATGCAGTCCACTGATATCCTTTGCAAGGATGGAAATCAAATGCCTAATGACACAGCATCACATCCCAGAAAACTTCAATCTTCGGCACCACTGTGAGAACGTCAAGTCTTACAGGTTATGTTGTTGAAATACACATCGTTAGGCCCCCACACGGGATAGATTAAAAATTTTTGAATTGTACATGTTTTGTGCCCAGCTGCTGTGTCCATACTATTGCATAAACTGCAACAAAAAGTTCTGGAACTTCTAAATCAGCATCAGCTGCAACTTAAGAAGAGCGGAAGATAATTTCAGTGTTGAATCTGAATGCAAGTGTAAGGAAAACAACTGGTACCGTGTGCAATCCCCATGCCCACACCTGGCATTTCAGGTGTGTGACATGTTATTGTGACAAAACTACTGACGAAGACAGGGTTGGTGATAGAAGGCAGAGGCCACAACCAAAAAACTGGGCAAAACACCACGGTGGTGGTGGTGATGGGAGTGGGGGTGTAAAGTAGTAGTAGTAGTAGTAGTAGTAGTAGTAGTAGTAGTAGTAGTAGTAGTAGTAGCAGCAGCAGCAGTAGCAGCAGCAGTAGAAGTAGTAGTAGTAGTAGTAGAAGACGATAATGATGACAAGAGTGTACCCAACCTCCTCACAATCCAATTCTAAGCGAGAATCAGATTACCAAGTTCTATACAGTATACTGAATACAAAACTCTGTTGGCTGGGCAGTACATTACTTTTCCTGTAAACACAATTTAACACACCAAAGCAAACAAACTACACTGTAACTGTAGAAAAAGAAAGTGTCTTACATATTAGCAAATTTAAGAACATAATGCACAAATCAGACCATCTCTGAACAGGCTCCAGGTACTTTACAACCAAGAACAAACTCATAAAAATTAAAATTCAGTACCAAAATACATACCTTTACTTTGCCATATGTAACTGGTCCTTGAATTGTCACAGACTCTGTTTCTGTTGCCACTTGACTACAAATGTGCGATTGTGTACAATATTTAGAATTTTTATGTTTATTTGCATAATTCTTTCTTCGCTTCTCTAATGCCAGTTCTCTTTGTTCCACTGTTTGAATCCTCTTGTTTCTGTGATAATTTTCTCTTTGCTTTTGTAGCATCAATTGTCTCTGATCTTTTGTTTGATTACTTTTCTTTTTGTGATAATTTTCTCTTCGCTTTTGTAGCATCTGTTGTCTTTGTTCCTCAGTCTGATTATATTTGTTTATCTGATAATTTTCTCTTCGCTTTTGTAGAGTCTGATGTCTCTGTTCCTTTCTCTGATTAGTTTTGATTTTATGATAACTTTCTCTTCTTTTTTGCAGTTCCTGTTTTATTTCTTCCTGTGTTTGTTTACTTCTGTTTTGTTGTTTTTGTTCACCTGCTTCATTATTTTTGTTTTTGCAAACACCAGAATACTTTATTATTTTTATATTTACTATCATGATATGCTGACTCTGTGTGGGCACTGCTCCATCAATACCAGGATTCATTGCTGTTGCTGTCGTTGTTGTTACTCTGAGGTTATGCTGGCTCTGGCTGAGCATTTACTAACACCTTTGAAATATTTTAAACACTTTGTAGAAATGATGTATTGACCAGAGGTACAAATTTTGAAACAATTATGATACTCAACAACAATCTGATTAAAAGATTTTAAAGATATGGAGCCCAGAGTTTTTCAGTACCAAACACTGCCACTTGAATATTAAAAAAAATTTTCGATGTTACCTAAGGTTATTGCAGTTACCTCAACTGTTACTGCTTGTCCAAAAGACTTGGAATTTTTATCAAAATTTCAATATTTCAATAAAACCTAATTACTCAAATAATAACAGGAGAAAGAACTTCAAAACATAACAATGATATATTTTGTTAATTATGGAAACATGACATCTATTTACACCTTATAAAAGAACAGTAACATCATCAGAACCAATCCCCTAAACTTAACACAAGTGTAACTTCACTCACAAACCAAGAAGTTGAAACAGTCTAGACCAAGTTTTTTTCATAAACACATCCCCAGTGAACACCATATGTATGTTAACAACGGAAGTTTGGTAACAGCATGTGCAATACTAGATACTTCAGCCTATAATGTAACTATGCTACATGTAAAACTAATCACATCTATGCTACACATGTTCAGAGAATCATGTCACCTTCAGGCAGGGATGTATGCAGATTACTGACAATGCAAAATGTCACTTATAAAACAGGTATTTCATGTGTCCCCACAGGTAACAATCCAGTGAGTTCAGGTATGGCAATCTTAACACAGAGGCACACAACACAATGCCTATATAAAGGAACACAAGAACAAAATAATATAACATATCTTTATTCTCTTATAAAAGAACAAGTAACAATGCAATATATTACTGTTCTATTATATTATAACTGAGCAGGTATCAACAAATCCTGGGCACAAGGTTACCATGTTGTCTAGAATTTCTGTAGGTTGTGTTGTACATTAATGTCTGTTCTTTTCTTAAATCCCGGTTTAACTAATATTTAATTATGAAGCAGCTCATACATTGTTGTCAACAAACCATCTATTAACATCCATTCAGTGTAATATGAAAATCTGAGAAATGCACTAGAAATGCCTCTTCCATAAGTGGCATGGAAGATAGAACCACAACTTGAGGGGGCAGGTGTTGCATGGCACTATGTGCATTAAATCAGTTTGAAATTTAAAATGGAATAAGAACATTTAATATGACATGTACTTCAATACACTTCTAAAGATTTTTAGTTTAGCATTTTGATTTTGAATCCTTATCAAGGTGTCTCTAGTTTAAAAATTTTGCATCAAGTGGTATCCTTTTGGAAGAATATCCTCCATTTGTATGAATACCTTGTGAGACACACACACACACAAATACAAGCATGAGCAATCATGGATGGTTTAAAACTGTTATTCATTATAACTTAAACCCACAAAACATAAATAAAGGTCTGGCTCTGAAATTTTTTAGCTGGTGCCTAGATTCAAAGGAAATATTCCATGCAATCTCATGGAATACCTGAACACTTTCTGCAAAAAAAAAAGGATGATAATGAGAAGGAAACCTCCAACACAGACAAGTGGATCACCATAACACCTTGTGAGAAATACTCACCTACATAATAGGTAATAAATATTTTCCCACCTACGAGCAATTTTCCTGTCTGACAACCACACCAAAGTCCTGCTTATTTGTACAGACAATATAAGTCTAGAATGGTTCCCACAACAAATCATGCACTACTGTACATGAAGACCCATGTAACTTTCATAATTTCATGGTTTTAAAATCATTTTATACACTCAGATTATATACAACTACAGGACCTTATTCTAAGACCATTCCCTGTCAAAAATATCGCATAAAAAAGTCTCTGATCTCAAGCATTACAAATTTATCACTGCCTGAATGTTAAAAGCAAGACTTGTTGAAAAGAACTTACATAAAATTTTCAATGCTTAATTTACAGTAAATGTTCATGACGACCATGCCAACCTCAATGCACACCTTCGTACATCTGTTAATTGAGTGTAGGCTTACATCAGTTAATAAAGTCCTTTACGCTAGTTGCAACATCCAAAATTTGATTCAGCAGTACATCTATTGTTTTCACATTCTGCTGGTACACCAGTTCCTCCATGTGCCCCACAGACAAGAATCTTGTGAGCTGAGATATGAGTGACCCTTGCTGTGGACTACCCCGAATGCCACATGGAGGAAGGTAGCAACGCTCAAGATACGCTTTCATAGGCATACACGGCGTGTACTGATACTTTTCTTATAGTGTTTAATATTTACTGCAAATTCGGCAACGAAGCTATGTGAGACAGCAGCCTCCTCTCATCTACAGGGCACAGTTTACACAATGAACCTAAGAAATGAAACGTCGACACACACGAATATCATCCACGCCCCTAAGCTTGTAGATTGGTTGGAGTTTGGTTATCCTGCCCATTCATGCTGGAGATGTTTACTGCAATGTACGCCAAAATGTGGGAGCAATTTCAACGCACAATGAGGTAAACTCCAAAAGCCCTACGCACACATGATAAAGGAAATTACTTTCTTTTTTCCAGTAAACGACGAAAATCTCTCCTGGCGACATGCTTCAACGGCATTTCACGAATGAAGCGGACTCGCATCATGCAAAACTAATGTTCACGATTGTTCATACCAGAACTTCGATATGCTGTTATTTATGCAAGCGAAGCAATCTTTTATGAGTGAACGTAATTCAATGGACCTGCATACCTGTCGTTTACACGGTGCTCCTTTCGTATCCACTTCAGGATCACATCCATAAACCACATCGGACGTGTGTTGCCAACATATGTGCTTTGCGTTGCCAACACTTGCATCACTAACAGCGCCTGAATAAAGGAAGTTCTTGAAAAGCAACTACATAGTAGGGAAAAAGTGCTGGCATGGGGAAATCGCCGAGACATCTTGAGTCTCAAGATGAAATATTTAGTAATTACTGCAAGCTGCGAAAATGGAATAGTTTAATTGTGTATAAGCTCATCACAAATGATACACTAGCTACGGGATGAACGTCCAGAAGAGTGCCGAAAGCAGAAAAAAATTCGCAGTATATTCGAAACTTTTATTGCAGTACTGTATGGCACTGTATTTATATAAAGTTTACACATCCATGAAAGCAAATTAAGTTGCGCCTATTAAAAGTGAAAGCTTCAGGCGCATAATTGTACATGGTAATATTCAAAATGTGACTGTAATTCTGTTAGGAAGGAAATCAAGAGCTGAAGTTAAGTTCAAAAATATGCGATTGTTTCGAAAGGTATGCGGGAGATGGAGTAGGAAATGAAAGCAACGGAAGTTGCAAGATGGGAAATAGAAGAATCAGTCACAGGCGATGCTTGTAATGAGAGGGCTGGGAATTGGGAGGTGTCACACTTAGCAAAGATGCTTCAGCATCACACACTATCTTAAACACCTCTTGACTCATCATAAGCTGAGATGTTGCACTGATTTTGCACTTGCGTACAGTGCCATACAGAAAAGGCACAAGGGGTCACTTTTGCATTTCTCACTTACATTTTCACTTTCTAAGCTTCTCTTGCCAACGGGTAAAAGCAAAGGTAAAGCAATCTCTGTTACAGGCCTGGACAGGTCCTGAGGGTTCCAGGAGGTGGAGGCTCCCAGATTTCATGACAGTTGACACATGAAGGTTTACCCCACAGGAAATATTCCTAGTACTCATTTCTGGTAGAGGCTGAGTCGACCCCAGGACCGGAAGTATTATGTCAATGAAAAGTTCCAGTGACACCATTGGGAATCGAAACCGCAACCTTATGGCTTGTAGTGCGGTGTCTCAACCAACTGAGCCAACGCGTGCCCTAAGGCCTTAATTTCGTTTCTCTTCTCAGCGCGTCTCAATAGCATCTCCTCAGTTGCAACCATGCCCCTTTAGCTGCAATCCCTGTATGAAGAACACACAGTTTAACAGATCTCTTTTTTATTATTCTCAAATACCTGACAACAGGAGACACTTATCAAACAAGAAGTTACAGCTGCAGAATGAGCGATCTAACAGTGTCACAGATTGTCAACTGAGTAGCTACTGCTATATGAAAAAGTATACAACCAATTTATGTGCCAGGACCCACTCTTCAGCCTTGTGAAATCATTGCATCTGAATTTGATCAAAAATGGCAATTCAACCACTTTATTCAGCCATAAACAGCAAAAGTATAACAATTAAAAAACTGCGGGTCATCACTCTTAAATTATACAGATAATCTCTTTGTTCTTTTAATGATCAACATTCATACACACAGGCTATAAATTCATCTATTCATGTCGGTTCCATGGATAGATCCAATAATGGAAAAATTTCTTAAGTGTTTTTTAGGGGGAGGGGTAAACTTTTAATCACATGTTACAACCTCGAGAACCAAAATCACTACCTGATCAAGAAGAACACCATACTGTACATTCCTGTTGCTGATGAAGCATTTCCACATATAGAAAATTTAATGTGTCCCTTTCCCAGAAAAAAAAATGCGGTAGCTATGACAATAAAATTTTCAATTCAAAATTCAAAATGAATTTATGATTAACTTGACTTGCAAATCCTGGGATAATATTTTTACTGACGATGATATTGGTACAATATTTAATAATTTTTTTCATACTTATTTAAGAAGTTTTTATTCCAGGTTTCCTTTCATAACATCTCAGTATAAACCCAGTAACAAAGTCAACGACATAAAGACCTCTTGTCCTCATAAAAGGGAACTTAATTTGATTAGTAGGAATACAAAGAATCCAAAACTTAGGGAACACTATAAATCTTACTGCAAGATACTTTCTAATGTTATTAAAGCAGCTAAAAAATTAATGATAACCGAAAGGTTTCAATTTCCAATAAACCGAATATTATAAAAACTGAAACATGCAAAAAATTAGTGTTAAAAGTATACACACACCTCCTAAACATACATGTTAAATTAACTAATAATTATCAAACTATTGCAAAACAACTGCAGATAAAATAATTTCTAATAACATGAATGCTTTATAATGCTAAATAAAATAATAACAATCCCCTCCATTATCTATTCAAGCTTTTCAACGCCCTTGTCCAAATATTAATTTTAACTATGTATCAACTACAGAAATTAAAAAAAAAAAAAAAATCCATCCTGACACATAACAACTCATATGGATGTGAAGAAATTTGGTGAACATTCTAAAATTGTCAATTTATTACCTCTCCCTTGGCTTACATATGTAATACGTGTAAATCAATTTCAACAGGTACTTTTCCAACTCAATTAAAATTCTGAGTAGTTAAGCCACTGTATAAAAAGGTGACAAAACTGAAATATCTAATTTCAGAGCTGTCTCTTTACTTACATCATTTTTTTAAATCTTCAAAAAGGTTATATACTCAGGACTTTATCAACACATTCAACATAATAATACATAATAGTATATTAGCATATGAACAGTATGGCTTTAAACATAATTTATCGCCAGAAAAAGTCTCTTATAAGTTATTAGATGATGTATTATCAGCCCTAAATAATAAATTATTAGTTAATGGCATATTCTGTGACTTGGAAAAAGCCTTTGCCTGTTTGAATCATGATATACTATTATCAAAATTGGAATTTTGTGGAATTACAACTAAAGCTAATGCTGTGATAAAATCTTATCTAAACGACAGATATCAGAGAGTTTTGATAGATATAAGATATTCTAACACTACCTTTCCTGGATGGGGGTTAGTTAAACAAGGTATTCCTCAGGGTTAAAATCTTGGTCCTTTGTTTTTCCTTGTATACATAAATGACCTTCCAAAAACTATATCTAATGTATTTAAACCAGTTTTATTTGCTGAGAATATGAGTATAATTGTCACTAATCACCTTGCTACAGAGTTTACAAATAACATTAATACAGTACTTGGAAACATTAATGACTGGTTCAGAATTAATTTATTACCATTAAATTTTCAAAAAACATATTATATACAATTTGTGGCTAAAAACGGTCATAAAATTAACATGAACATATGCTATGAGAACAAATAAATTATTAATACTTACAGCACCAAATTTCTTAGATTTTTCATTGACCGTTCATTATCTTGGAATAACCATATTGATCAATTATTGTCTAAATTTAAAATGCATGTTAAGCTATTAGGTCTGTCAAACCTTTCACGTCTCAAGAAATACTAAGGATGATTTATTTTTCTTATGTTTATTCTATTTTGATTTACGGTATAATTTTCTGGGGTAATTCATCCTATTGCAATAATATTTTTAGGATACAAAAAAGAATAATTAGTTATTACAAATTCAAGAAATATAGTTCCATGTTGTACAGTATTTAAGAAACTAAATATCCTACCACCTAAAAAACAATATTTATTTTCCCTATTACCATTTGTACTCAATAACAGAGAATTATATAAATCAAATTCTGAAAGTCATAGTACCAATACTGGACATAGTACTGATTTACACCCTCCTGTATCAAAATTAACAACATTTCGAAAAGAAACCTCTTATTTTGCAATTAAGGTTTTACATTATCTTCCACCTAGACTTAATGTTTTATTTAATGAACTGAAACAATTCAAACCGACTTTAAAACAGTTTCTACTAACAATCCGATTTTACTCACTGGATGAATATTTTAAATGGAACTGAACTAAGAATCTTGGTCTTTTTATACTTTCAGAAATTTTTATTTTGTAACTTTATAATAATTTATAAATAAGAGTATTTTATATTCTTCATACAGTTTATCATATTTATAGTTAACATAGGTTAAATTTTTTATTTTATTTTGTTATTTAGCTATACATATGCTTCGAATAAGCAAAATCCACATTTACATTGACTAATTCTATACCCCATGATTTCTTGTAACCTCATCGGGATTTGTGGAATGTAGGTAAATGAATAAACGAATAAATAAATTAATAAAAACAGACGTCATAAATAGTTGCGCAGTTAAGTTTTTTTTTTTTTTTGGCGCCCGGGGCAAGTAATCACAATGGCGGTCCCTAACAGAAATTATGAAACTTAAAAAAAATTGCAATTATTTATTGAATTGCCTTATATTCGGCTCAATAATTTAAAATTTGTTGAGTACTGACAATAAATTTTGTACGTCTGCAATATTCACTTTGCCACACCTTCGACTCTGCTGCCCGGAGCCGCCACTCCATTTGCCCCCCTCCTCCAGATAGGCCACCTGTCAGAAAGCACGACAAATAGGTGGGTGTGCATTTTGGATATTAGCATCTGTATTCTGAGCGTTCAGGCGGCAGCTTAAGGTTAAGAATACACTTGACTGAGCAAATGAAGGCAGGTTGTGTACTGCACAGTCCCTTGCAGACAAACACTGTCAGTTGATACAACAGAAATTTCGTCACAGAAACTGCTTGATAACCAGTTCCTTCCACCGCAAAGTGGCACCATCAATTATGCTTTTCTTCGCAAGGGCCAATGTCACCTATTACGTCAGCCAGGTTGATATGTGCTCTTCGAGGAAGACAGTTTCCTTCGCGGAACACAATCCATTATACAACGACTGATTGTTCTAAGTAAACGAGAAAGACCTGCGGCGGTGTTGCTGAAGATTCAAGTCCTCGGGAATTTGTGCCATGGCGACTAGAAAACATCAATGTTCCAAAGGCTATTACACTCGAAACGTCGGTAACTAGGCTATTCACCGGTCGACAAGGTATAACATCACGGAAGAGTTCAGTCTTCTCGAGCCCCTATTTCACGGTTCTGAATGCAATTATGTGTGTGTGTGTGTCTATGTATATGTGTATATATATATATATATATATATATATATATATATATATATATATATATATACATATCACTGAAGTCTGTCCTTGTATAAGGCATAAGATTTCGGATCATTAAACTGCAACATACAAGCAAAATAAGAAGCTAAACGTTTGTTGTTACGTACCGTCTCCGAAATTCAGGTCTCATTCCACTCCTCCAGCTTTGTTTTCTTTCGTGCAGTCAGGTTGTCTTGCATTCCAAAGGACTGTCTCCTTCCTTATCCTCTCACTCAGTTCTGCCATCACTGCAGTCCGTACGTATGTTAACCCACTGGCAATTAAATTTTAGCACACCATTTATGTAAAATGTGAATATTTTATGAACCACAAAGGGTAGCGTTATGAAATACACGGCATTTTGTGGAGGAATAAACGGAAATTGTGCAGCAAGTCTAAAAAAATAATTAAATATATTTGCTGACTGAATATATAAAAAGCGTTCTCTGGAGAGTAGCGGTACGACTGTACTATATATAGCATGCATGGTGCCGAAAGGTTAACCAATGGGGTGACATCGCGAACCGTGCCTTCGTGGGCCCAGCAGGACCCATGACACTGTGCCTCGAACAGAAATTCACGAAGGCCGACTCACACAGGTCTGCGCCCTGCCCTGACAAGCACCGCAATGAGCATTCTTTTATACGGCAAACCCGTACGGGAGGGG
>Ga0268261_10002701_pt1 | contig 12800 bp, 10 predicted proteins | sample TergutNc150P1_FD_190353 | JGI IMG/M metagenome (GOLD analysis project Ga0268261, IMG submission 190353) | Nasutitermes corniger P1 segment gut microbial community from laboratory colony in Florida, USA - Nc150 P1 (SPAdes) (version 2) | ecosystem: Host-associated > Arthropoda: Insects >... | reverse complement strand
ATTCGCTAACTATTTTTGTGAACTGAAATTTTCAGGAAATACTCACCAAAGACCCTAGTAGTGCTTGAGGGTGTGATACCTCTGGAAACATTCTCCCTTGTGGAGTGGCACTAAGGAGAACTTGCAAATGTACCGAGCTTCACCGTGTTAAAAACGCAAATTGCATCACCCGTCCGCAATGTGTTAACATGCATACATTACATCATGTGTGTAATATATTGCCCAACCATACAACCATAAATTTAGTAAGCAAGATATTTATATGAGACCCTTAATCCTTGGTATGTACCACTGCCAATGTGGGCACAGGGAATACAATTTTTTTTTTAAGTTTCTGGTGTTATTTAAGTTGAAGATTTTAAGTTCTGTAGGGTGTTATGCCTTGTCAATGCTACATAACAATGCAACAGATTTTGCCTTGTATCCTGTTACAGAAACAAAAATATGTTTACGTAGTAGAATTTGCATTGCAGAACATCTAACTAGCATTGAAATTACAGGATAGGTTCTGGTTTAAAGAAATTTTGATTATGTTGCTGTATGGAAGCAGGACACAATACTGAACCTACGTTAGTTAACCCTGGTGCCTTTTTGCTTTTTGCCTGTACTGAATTTCTGGAGCACCCCTCTTCACCATCCAGTAGTAATCAGCTAACAGGGCATCACCCTATTTGCCCTTGTATCAGTTGTCCCTCACTGAAACGTCCTGGTGAAAACGCTCACTGTGTTTGTCACTTATGGCACCACAGTTAACTGGAAGGGAATCCAATTGTGAATGCAGGAAATGCATCTTGAGTGACTTGTTGCACCCAAGCTTCTTGTAAGAAGTTACAAATTCCTCCATAAGGTTCCCTTCTCTTCACTGAGAGTGAGATCAAATTGAGGGTCTCCAAAGAGCTGACATGTCTAGGGGCCAGTGAATGCATCCACCTTAATCTTCCCTGTACTAACCCTCAGGAATTGCTCACAAAAGAATGAGAATGCTAGGCCATTTTTGTCCAGTGCATTCAAAGTAATCTTTTGAGGCCCAATTTAACCCATTGGCATACACAGACGTCCCTGAGACGGCCGGGCTCGCTAGGTCCATTAATACACAGCCGGCTGTGAGACGCAATTCAGAGACCAACCCAACATCACAGCACAACAGGGGCATGTATTGAAGTCAATAAAAATTAATTTTGCATCAATAAAATATAAATGTACAAAACTGCCATTTTTGCCTAAAAATTAGTATTTATAGGTGTGCCATGTGTTATAAAAAGTATTATGCCAATGGGTTAAGATGTAGAGATGGAAGAAAAACTTTACATGGATCTACAAAAGGCTGATGTATGCGGCATATGTACAGGCCAGTTCTTGCTTTAATGAACACTGTTGGCACCACTGTCTCATTCGCATAGGAAACAACAAAATTTTGTGTGACACTTTGCAGTCCCATCAAATGGCAGTTACCTTCAAATCGCCGCCAGTGTGTTATTGGTATATCTTGTAGGTCACAAAGCTAAGAACTTCCTTAATGTTTTCATACGTTTCATTTTTATGGATGGTAGAGGCAACAGGGATTGAAGGCAGTATGTTTCCCTTGTGAAACAACAATGCTTCTAGTCTATACATGGAAGAGTCTCTGAATAGGTATCTTTCTTGCTGTTTGTTCCAACTCATGCACTTATACACTTTAAAACATCAACTCACATTAACATTTAAAACACTAAAAAACTGTTAAAAACCTTTTAGTGATGTTACCGCTACATGTTTCGGTCCACTCATTCGACCATCCTCAGGGGGTTCATATGCCGTACTTTGTGCTGTTACTAGATTGGGTTCCGCTGATTTGTGTTCATTGATTGTGTATGCAGTATGTGGCTGTATGTGCTTATCGTCAGTTTTGTGTGTGTGACTGGTGCTCTTGTCAAGGTGAGATCTGGTTATTCCATAACCAGTTCTCCCCTGTCCTCTTCAGTCTGTATGTCAACATGACATGCCCACACCCTCACACGTCAAGCTAGCTCTCTACGCGGATGACACGACCATCATAGCCACGTCCCGCAAGCCAACGCTGCTCGACAGCTACCTGGAGTCATACCTCAATGACCTTCAACGGTGGTTGAGTGAATGGAGAATTGCCATTAATGTCTTCAAGAGCACCACGATCATCTTCGTGCATGCTGGACGGCGCTTCATTCAACCCCGACCAGTAACACTCTTCGGGGAACCAATCCAATGGGTCAACACAACTCATCTGGGGGTAACCCTAGATACACGATTCACCTGGTCGTCTCACATCGATCAGGTCAGGATGAGGACTGCTCAAAGGATGGGTATGCTGGGTCCCCTCCTGAATAGGAAGAGTGATCTCTCCGTCGGGAACAGAGTCCTGCTATATAAGCAGCTCATCCGCCCCATGATGGATTGTGCGTGCCCCGCGTGGAGGTCCGCTTCCTGCTCCCATGTCCAGAGGCTACAGGTGTTGTAATCCAAGTGTCTTCGCCTTGCTACTGGTGCCTCCTTGTACGTAAGTAACAGGCAGATACACGAGGACCTGGGTGTTCTGCTGTTTGCCGACCACATCAGAGCCCTGACTGCAAGCTTCAACTCAAAGTTAGCTGATGTGGAGAACCCCCTTGTACGGCAACTCGGCAGATACTTATGCTGACCGAGGGTTGACCCCGTCGCCTGAGGTGTGGGCCAAGGGCGGCTTGAGCCAGCAGGCCAGTCGAGGCCTTCGCCTGCGATGGCCAAGTTGACCAAACAAATTGCGTTCGCCGCTGATCAGTCAAGCACTTTTCGGCTACCCTGACTGAGGTTTTCCATGATTTTCCTCAGTTTTAAGGCAAATACCAGGGTATACAATGCAAAGTCGGGGCACGGCCCGCACTCCCCTCCCCAGGCGCGGCGGCTTCACCTAAGCGCCTGACAAAAAGTCGCTTTTGCGACTGAGCCAGTCTGGGCACAGAACCCAGACAACCAACCAACCAACCAAAGTTTATCCCTCCCATAATTAGTTTATGCCACCTAGGCACTAGTCTTTGACAAATCCAGTCAAGGCCCTCAGCCTGACTTCAAAATTGTTAGCGTTAGCTTATTCCCCTGTTAGAGTTAAGGTGTCTGTTATTGAGCCCAGCGACGCGGTCAAACGCAGGAATGGCTAACAGACAGGGGACGTAGACTAGCGCTTCGCGCAAGTCTCCGCCCCCAGTTAACACTTTGGTTTGGCTTGGCCGCAAAGCATCAATCAGAAGGAGTACTTTGTCAGACACATCAAGACAAAGCAGCCAGCCAATACATCAGCAAGGAAACGACACCAGACCACCCGGACACGATGCCTCGTGGACCGCGGCACACCACTGCCCAGCCGAGCAGGCAGCAGCAGCAGCTTTCGGCCCGGCATCAGCACCAGCCATGATCCGTGACGATTCACCATGGCCCTCCGCCCAGGCCCAGCCGCACATCCAGCTATGCATCACACTCACGCAACCTGTCTGTGCCCAACACTCCACCACGCCCGCACCAAAGTCATCCAACAATGCAGCACACGGGCCGAGGCAAGACCAATGCATTACAATCAGACAACTACGCAACGTCTACTGTATGACTGTAAGACATTAATAAATATTATATATGTGTGTTACTGTGGTTTTCACTACTACAAGCCTACAGTATCCCACAACAGAAATAAGGTTCCAAATATCATACAGGATTTAAATACAATGCAATTAATTTTAGAAGACATCTGAATAGGCATCATTCTGATTATAGTGTAATTACAGAAAGGTTATATTAGCTGTGGTGTATAATATAATATCTGAATAGTATGATAAAATATAATGAAACAGTAATACATTATAAGTACAAAATACCGAAACACCAACCGCCAATTCCGCTAAAAAAAATCTTTACATGAGATGTGTATTGTGTGCAAAAAAAAGCCCTGGCTGGTGTACAGATGAAATGTTGAATGGGAAAGGAATATTATTATTGAAGATCAGATACGAAAGAACTAAAATGACGTTGTAAAATAAGATTAAACAGAATCATATGTATCACATTATTATAAATAACACTGGAGTAAATACTGGCAAATTGCAAATTTTTGCAAATTGCAACATTCATACAGTGCAACATTTAAAATCTACTACTGTACTTGCAAAATGAAAATGCTTTTGTTTTTCACTGAAATGTGGAATGTTTACATTTTTATAATTTTGACATGATATCTTGTTTATTTGAAAACTATAAGGAAATACAGCTTTTAAAAAAGATACCTTGCTGCCCCTTTAAAGCAGTCAATTCAGAAAAGTTGCATTGTGGGAAAGTCACTGTATCATATCAGTGGAGCTTCATGTGATTTGTGATTTGCAAACTTCATTTTCTTGGTAGTTCAGCCGTGACAGTAAACAAATCTGTCAGTCAGTTTCGGGCCGTTTTCGACCTTAACACAGCTTGTACTATAAAAAGACAACCAACCATAAGAGTATTTGCTTAAGCCGTTGTTACTGGTATTGTGCAGTAGAGTCTTGTAGGAGTTAGGACAAAATGAACCAACATGACAGTAAAGTTGTAATATAGCAAATTAAAATTTATTTAAAAGAGTGATACATTGTGTATCCATTTCATAGCATGTCTTCTTCAGTATTGTCGAGTTCAGTGCTGACAAATGTCCAGGAAAAGTCTCTCTGCCCGCTGAAATCCACGTGTAGGGTGTAACAGCCATATGTCAGAATGGTGGTTCTGTTACCTGTAAATAATTTACATCTGCCTTGCTCTTGGGTCCACCAACGCGCGAACGGTGGTAAACGCAGAGGTCTGGTGGTGTCCATGACTACCTGCAACCACATGCAGGGACCGGTGCATCTTTTATTTCTCTCTTTGAAATGGCAATGATATCAGCAGAGTGAGCTTTTTGACGTCCATCAGAGTATGAAGAGCGGTACATACGAAGGCGGGAGAGGTGGGAGCCGCACACGGTTAGTGCAGCCAAATGTCAGTTGAGTTCTGCTATGGGCACTGATATCACTGGTTTCGGATACAGTCGCAGCGTGAGGGTTGGGCATGACTTCCACCAATTGCGTGACGTCACCTAGTAACGCACCTGACTGTGTAGCAATGATGGTCTGAATGTTGGGTTGTAGGCGGTTGTTCCACAGTGTACGGAGAAAATCCGTGGGTATCAATGGGTCTGCGAGGGTGCAGAACAATTGTTTCGTCCTCTGGTCCTTTGTCTCTTCATCTCGGCATATAATGGCTAATAACTTTTAGTAGCAGTCTTACGCGGCAAACAACGCGTGCCTCCTTGCATGGATTAAAAGTGCCCCTTTCATTTTGGAGGCTGTCATATAAAGACTTACAAGACTGCCAACCACATCCTATGCACGATGGCCAACGACTGTCAGAGTGCAGGGTTTAGTACCTCTGATCCGCTGTTGTTCGGACATGAGTACTTTGGTTTGGTTTGGTTTATTTGTTCATCCATTCAGTCACATATGTAACACTGGACATGTCAATTACAGATAACAATTTACAACACATCTTCTAATATATAGACATCTGCACAATACAATATAGTAAATAACAATACAAAATTTAAAGACCTATTGGAAGTTAAGTTTGTCACTACATCTAGATTTATGTTTATTTATATAAATATACCTCAGACTTAAAAATTCAAATTAAAAGTAATATAGAATAGTATTGAGTTAAGTTACATGTAAAAATAATGAAATGTTTACTTTTAAAATGATTACACTAAGCCAAGATCTCTATTGGAATTCCAAGCAAAATATTCCTCCAGTGAGTAAAATGAATTTATAATAAGGAAATCTTTTAAAACGGATGTGAATTGGTTTATATCATGAGATGTCTTTTTGATGCTAGTAGGCAGGTGATTAAAAACTTTAATTCCAAAATAAAAGGGACCTTTTTGGAAAGTTGTTAAGTTTGCAGTTGGAGTATGTAAGTCAGAACTAAATCTAGTGTTAATATTATGAATTTCTGAATTTGATACATATAAATCTCTATTTTTGGCAGCAAATAATAAAAGGGAAAAAATATATTGTGATTTTAATGGTAGAATTTTTAGATTCTTGAATAACTGATGACAAGAATCTCTATTTCTGGCATTCTTAATTATTCTAATTATCCTTTTTTGAATTTTAAAAATATTAGACCTGTATGCAGAATTACCCCAGAAAATTATGCCATAAGATAGGATGGAATGAAAATATGAAAACTAAATTGTCCTTAGTGTATTTTGGAACATGAAATGTTTTACATACCTAATTGCATAGCATGCTCTGCTTAGTTTAATCATCATTTGATGAATATGGTTTATCCATGACAATGAACTATCTATATCTAATCCAAGAAATGTATTTTTAGTCTCTAATCATTTTATTGTCACAACTTATTTTTATGTTAAATATATACTGTTAAGAAGTAGTTATTGAAACAGTTTGCAATTAATTGTTGATTAGTAATTAAGTTTCCATCTATATTTATGAGTTGAGTACCTTTATTTGTATGGTTATTGCATGTTTCCATTTTTATAATATCCCAAGTAGTTTTTATTTTATTGTTGGGCTTAGAAATCTTATTGTTGTAATAAAGGTGTTTTGCAGCATTAATTACTTTAGACAAAATTAAGAAGTAAGATTTGTAGTGTGCCTTTAATTTAGAATTATTACTATCTCTATTTATCAAATAAAGTTCTCTTTTATGCTGGCATGAGGTTTTTATTCCTGTTGTAATCCAGGGTTTATTATGTCTATTATATGTACTGTATTTTAGTAACAGAGGTTGGCATACGTTAGGAACATAAACTGCAGCGGAAGTAAAAAGCCACTTGCAGGTTTCCATCATGTCCTGTCCGTTCGGCTTTGCAGTTGTAATGCAGCACGTAGCAACACGCAACACTGTTTACCATAAGTGCAGCTCACGGAGATCACACGGAGCAGCTGAACGGATACTCTACGCTGACCACATGGTAACACGTTGTCAATGATCACACCTGTAATCCGTGGTAGTAACCATGCTGCAAAAAGGAGGGGGCAGTTTTTTGGTACCACGTGATTGCGTAAGCACATGGTGCTAATTTCTGCTGCGTTAGTAGGATGAACTTGCATCATCCATGCCGGATAAAACAATGGCCAGTTAAATCACCAGGGTAGTTCGGAAGATAGAGTGGAGCAGGCTCTGCGAACCAAGGTAAGTTCTTGCGTCAAGATTCAAGTCGCATGTGATATGACGTGTGGAGCGGTGAATAGTTAGGTTTCGGCGGAGCCGGTAGTCTCGCATGTCCAGACATTGTACTCTCCGAAACGATGTTAGCTAGCAATCGACAAGGCCTAGCTGCCGTCCAGATTTGAATTTGTATCAATAACGCTTTGTGAACTTCGACTAGCCCACTTTTTGGTCAGATGGTATGAGGAGGTTCTCTTGAATTAAAGTGGAAGTGCGCTTGTAGATTTTGTAGTCCGTACGTATAGTATGCTCTTAAGAGTTTGTGGTCTCTTGTAGACGTGATACTGGTATGTATAACATAATGCAAGATTTGTAATTTATTTTAACCCTGAGGTGTGCTGTGTTCTGGGATATTACACAGCGTATAGTGGTAGTTCATTACCGACGTTTCGGGACAGTCTTTCGGTTCCTTCTGCAAGGATCAAGAATCCAAGTTCAGGAATTATCACTATATGCTGCGTAATATCCCAGAAAATCTTAGATCTCATCTGCTTAGTGGCAGAAGCCTGAAGTCATGTATTTTCATCCCAAGGTTGTAGAACAGTATGCTGTGTAAGTCCCCATAATGTGGAAATGATTTTAGTTCCTTATAGTATATCTGTACCATGATAATGTGAATGCTAATATTCTTTCAACAAGCATACTTGTATTTTGCCCATTTAGTCTGTAACACAGGCTGTGTGTAATTCCATAGTACAAATTCAGTTGGTAGACTAGCTGTCCTGAGTGATGATTTCATTGCTTTTTACAGTCCAGCTAAGCCACCATTCTTTCCTATAAATGATTTTTAATTTTTCATTCATAAGCATACTATTATTTTTTATTTAATGTCATATCACTTTTTAGTTTGTATAGTGTCATCATGTAACACATTAAACTAAAAAGGCTCATTTTGATACAAGGTTTATTTCTATATAATTCATTGAAGATTTTGTACACTGCAGATTACATGTTTTGGTGCATTCACTGGACAAGGTTAAGATCTTTTAGGAGACTATTTCATATTTCATGCTTGAATGTGTCCTAGGATTGAGCTATTGACTGTATGACTGCATGTGGCACTGCACCATTTTGATATGTGAAGGTAGTTATTGTAGACCATGGATTTCGGACAGACGTATAAATGTGTAGAAGTACAAAAGTAAGACACATACTTGCTGATTTGTTATTAATGACAATTGAAAAACTCTTCTGAAGACCTAGAAACCATCCAAACAGTTGTGACTCCATGATAGATCATTGTACTGAAAACTGTACATTACTGAAAGAGAAGTCCCTGTTCATACCATGAAGGCATATATGGGGAGTAGAGGTATAGCTCCACTTATTCTTAACCTTGGTGCCAGATGCAGGTGAGTAGTCAACATCATGCTCCAGCTGCTGTACCCTTGGGAAAGAACCAATGTACCCATTGAATAAGAAGCTGGGTGGTCCCCAGAGCTGGTCTGGATGTTTTGGAGAAAAGAAAAATCTTCTCTCCATGTCTGGATTCAAGCCCTGGACTGTCCAGCCAGTAGCATAGTTATACTACCTACATTACCCTGGTTCCTGTGTGACTGCAGTGTAAGTTGTAATATAAAAAGTGAGTTTAGTGGACACCATTTTTTCTTAGTTTACATTTCCTCCTTCTTTTATTCCATGACATAATTATTTTTTGCACAGGCTTGCGTAGCTGTCTAGTATGACATATATACCCAGGTGCAAAAGTTCAAAAGATCTCTTCCACCTTGGGATTTGGTTAACACTCTTAAAAGAAGTCTTGCTGTGCCATTTTGTTCTTCACAACATGCTCCAGCCCTCATTGTTTATCACTACTTTCATTTAGTGACTTGCAAGCACATATTACTTTGATATCATCATCCTTCTTCTGTCTTGTAGCTTTGTATCTCCTGCAGTAACGTAAGTCAACACAATTTTTATTTTAAAGTTACTGATCTGAACAGGATCTACATTGTACGTTATTGAAACAACTGTGTAGTGAATCATTTTTGAGAGAATTAATGAAGTTTGACTTAGAGCTTTGTATGTAAAGTAAAGTTTCCTACCATTTTTTGTGGATATTCATTGGACAGTACTGGAGACAAAACAAATACAAGACAAATAATCTTCCCATTTGCATTTGTTTTTTTGCACTTAGTGCAGCAACTCATAAAAAGCCTGTCTTGGTATCATTACCACATTTTTATACTTTAGTTGTCATTTTTTTCCCTTTGTTGCCTTTCATGCCACATTCCTAGTCCATCAAATTTCCTTTGCATCACTTATTGTAATAATACTAGTACAAGGTCTTCAGGTCCTTAATGATGTTTTTATTATCTTAAATAATTTGTTCTAAGTTATGTATCTTTATATATTTTCTGATGTTCTTAGTTTTTGTGATCTCTTCAGAGTAATACATCTGTAAGCCCAACTTATCTCACATTTTGGAGAATGTTTCAGTTTGTTTTTCTTTCAGAACAGTGGGTAGAGAGAAGCTGTGTTTCAAGGCATGGCAATCTCCTGTGCCCCTTAAAACTTTCATCACCAGTGATAAAAAGGCACTGTAGTAATGTCCTAAATCCTCTATGGAATATGTACAAGCTGTTTTAGACTGCATAGGTTAGATGTGAAAAAATTAATGAATACATTTGTGCTTCATATTTCCAGAAATGGACCTCAACTTTATAGAATGCTTTATTTTAACACTTGATACACTGTAGTTATGACATGAAAGTAAGAGTTGTGTACCTGCAGTAAGGTATTTTAGAAGTGAATGCTTTCACATTCTTGACATTTCTTTAATCATACTATACCATTCTAAGAATATTTTATTGAGTTCATAGTACATTATGAAATCCTGTTTCACATTAGGTTAAAAAACATACTTACTCATTTTCACCTTTTTGTATTAAATTCTAATGTATGTATGATTCACAAGTGTAAATAAGAGTAGCTTCCATATGTCTCTTAGTTCTTGTTCCACCTGAAGAACTGTGGATACAGAAATAAACTTTGGCTCCTTTCCATGTCACATGGTCAAGTATGTGTACTTTGCTGTACTTTTAATGTTTTTAGAGAGAGAGGTTACTGCTAATCAGACATTCAGAGAAGCCAGACAGCAGTTAATTTTAAAACTGCAAATTATTGAATCTTACTTAGTTGTCATTTAGTTGTATGTCTTTTTATAAATAAGAATCTCATGCTGAGTTCAGTCTTCTGTTGTTATTAATATTAGGCCTTCTCATCTCATCTCTTTATTATATTCCATTGTATCGTACAGATATGGAACAAGTCAGCAACCTCATGCAACATATAAAACATTTGACAGTCATACATTAATAACAGTGAGAATCGTTACAATACAACCCATGACACAAGTATACAAATGCGAGTACAGGTAACAAAGTAATGCAGGAACACATTGCCATCTCAAAATTCATGTGCTAAAACTAATCACACTCACAGTTTAACAAGCCTTTATCGATACATAGAACATTGATTTATTGATAATCATAATCATTACAATTTTGTTGACAGTATTCATCTACACTGTAGAATATATATTGAAGAAAAAATTTCTTCAATGTAGTTTTGAACAGGGCTATATTATTTGAAATTTTTTTTTATTTGTGATGGTAAATGACTGTAAATTTTGCATCCAGAGTATGCTACTCCTTTCTGGACTAGTGTTAAGTCTGTCGATAATAAATGCAAGTTATCGTTATATCTGGTGTGTATATTGTGAACCTGTGAGTTTAATTGAAACAGTTTCTTATTTGTAACAACAAAAATTAGTATGGAAAATATATACTGTGATGGAAGGGGCAATATTCGAAGTTGTTTAAATAGTGGACGACATGTGTCATATCTAATGGAGTTTGTAATAATTCGTATTATTCATTTTTGAATTTTGAAAATATTTACACTGTGGTGGGAATTGACCCAAAATATAATACCATATGACATAATAGAGTGGAAGTATGAGAAGTAAACCATTCTCAGTAACTCAGGTGATTTTAGAAAGGTCACAGTTCTAATAACATAACAGGCTTTATTTAATTTCGGTGTTATTTCGGTAATATGGTTCTTCCAAGACAGTGTATTATCAATTATCAGGCCTAGAAACTTAGTGCTATTGATGTTAGTCATTACTGAGTTTGAGGTAACTATTTGGTGTTGCATTTCATTTTGTTTCTTAGTTAGGAATTGTAAAAAATGTGTTTTACCATAGTTTAGGGTTAAACGATTACACTGAAACCAATTATTTCTATCATTAATCGACATAAATTTTGTCTAAAATCTACCTTGTTATCATTTGTTACAACAATGCTTGTATCATCTGCAAATATTATTGATTTAGCTATTTTACTTATGGATGCTGGAAGATCATTAATATAAATGAGGAAAAGTAAGGGTCCCAGTACTGATCCTTGTGGAACTCCGTGTTTAGTAATTTTCCATGAGAAAGATAGTTTGTTTGCATTATTTTCTTTAATCACTGCTCTCTGGTATCTGTTGCCTAGGTAGGACTGTATTATTTTATACGCTGTGCCTGTGATTCTATAATATTTTATTTTTTCTAAAAGTATGTCGTGATTCACACAATCAAATGCCTTTTGCAGATCACAGAATATTCCACCCACAAGCCTTTTTTTTATCTAAAGACAATTGAATATTATTGAGTAATTCATATGTGACCATGTCCATAGTAGATTTCTCTCTAAAACCAAACTGCTTATTTGCCAATATATTATTTTCAATTAAAAAACAGTGTAACCTTTTATATATAATCTTTTCAATAATTTTTGAATAGGAAGGTAAAAATGAAATGGGTCGGTAATTTGCGATCTCTGTGTGTGTTTTTTTTTTTTTACCTTTTTTGCCTTTTTTGAACAGTGGCTGTATTTCCGAATATTTTAGTCGATCTGGAAATATTCCTGATGATAATACCTTATTAAATATATAGGTTAGTGGAGATAGCCTTGATGTAAATGAAGTGATTGCCCTTGTGATATGAAAATTTAGTTCTTGAGAAGATTATTCCCAAAAATTTTGTTGTATTTCGTATTCCAAACATGCCGCATGTTACTTGATTGTGACTTCAACAGTAATTTCCATATTGTAGAAACCACTAATAGTTGTCAGTTATAATGTGGTTTTTGTTTGGCATGTTTTGTAGTAAGTACATAAATATTTAACCCTTGTGGACTAACAGTAATCTGAGTTGTATTTTAAAGATTCAGACACACTTTGTCTCAGATATGAAAAGCATTCCAGTTAATGTGCATGGCAGTCACTGTTTGTTCAGATGGCCATACAAAACACACATGTACCATCTATGAGCGGAATGTACAATTTTTAACGTTCAACAAGTTGGTACATAACACAACCACTAGGCTTTAAGGGTTAATCGTATACTGGTTATCTAGTCGTGAGTAGTTCAGTTTACAGTAATGCTTGTTAGGTTTCGTGGTATTACAGTAACATTTGCTGTGATATTATTTTGTGTATTTGATGAGCGTCATTTTTATTAGTTATTGGTTGTGTATCCAGCCTTATAATGAGCCTCCTTCTCAGAGAATGTG
>Ga0268261_10002700_pt1 | contig 12801 bp, 2 predicted proteins | sample TergutNc150P1_FD_190353 | JGI IMG/M metagenome (GOLD analysis project Ga0268261, IMG submission 190353) | Nasutitermes corniger P1 segment gut microbial community from laboratory colony in Florida, USA - Nc150 P1 (SPAdes) (version 2) | ecosystem: Host-associated > Arthropoda: Insects > Digestive... | reverse complement strand
ATATATATATATATATATGACATTAGTAGCCTAAGGGTTAATGATTTAACCCTTATCCTGCTAACGTGGAGAAAATGGTGAGCTCCTAATAATGCCAGCAAACAGCAGATGGGATTTAATTCAGCGCTTAAAGGGTTAATGTTATCAAGAATTCTGTAAGTGTTTCTTCTCTCCCTTATGTTCCCCTTCTTGCAGAGCTGCTCACCTCCGTCACGTGACACTTCTGTAGTCTCTGCCTGTTAGTGCACAAGGACCTTCTGAAATATCTCCAAACTCTGTGCCGGTGCCAACAAACTGTCAACATTCGAGTGTCACTGCCTGCATTAACGTTAATTTTATACTACGCCATTAGCGGGCAAAAATTACTGTTAGTCCACTCTTAGTATTCTTGCAGTGAAATTTCAAAAAGCAGCTGCTGTAATACACATTTCACTTTCAGCTTACATTGTTGAAAGGATGTACGAGTGTGCATCAGAGGCTGGCCACTGTTTTAAAAAATGACCAGGCTTAACTAACATTCTATAAAATCATGACCTTAATACACTTACACTAGTTATTAGAACACACTTAAAGCTGAACGCCTAAGGGTGATGATGCAGCTACCACTCTGTACTTTTCGCACTCCCCCACTGCAAAGTTTCCATACAGGATGTTCCCATAGCCCGTCACGATTCACCAATACTGTTTACTGTATTTGACTGCGCCTGCGAAGGTCACCAATTCAAACAACTGTAATTCCTCTGACGGGTCGGAGACAGAAGACCGGTGGGCCGCGGGTTGCATATCACTGATCTGCCATCTTGGTCGAGTTGTTAATTGTTGCATGCTAATTCAGTTTTCCGCCAGCAGAAGGGCAGCGCAACAGCCGTTTTAAATTGTCGAGTCGTGAGCAGTCGATTAGCGACCCACTTAACGCGGCAATCTTGCATCACATCAAGAACTTACTGATTCTGGGAGCTGGGAGGACCTGACAGAAACGTACCGCGAGTGATCTGCTTCACGTGCCGGCCACCTTTACTCCCAGTACACTTCAATGTCACCAGTCGCAGTCCGTCTGATCTCGCCCTGCAGGTGGTAGCACAATGCAGGGGCATGGCAAACGTGTTTCGTTACACTGCAGTCAATACTAGCGACTTGCCATGCGGATACCGGTTCACACGGCGTCACATCACTGTCGCCAGCTTTAAATAATCTCGCACAGAGGAACCCAATTCACAGCCTCACGGCCTTTTCTTTGAGCTCCATGTTAATACGTGTATTATCGTCCCTAAGTCTTGTTTCCCATTCAGTACGTATGAAACGTCATGACATTCGCAGCCTTGAAACTGGCCATCTGTAACGTCAATGTCTCAGCCCCTCTGTTACGTAAAATGCTCACAGCACTCCGCTATGCGTTCCTTCAATTGGGACCAAGGAATCCCGAGAAACATCAACGCAGCTTGCCCGAGGCGTCAGAACTCTCGTTTTTATTGTGAAAACTCCGAACAATCTTGTGCACCACAGTCTCTGATATGACACCGTATAATTTGGTGCCATAATTACAGAGACAGCAGTTTCCCTCTACCAAACTAAACGGCGTCAGACCACATAACACCGTGACATAGCACGACAGTGCATCCCACTTTGTATTCGAAGAGTCCCGAGTTCATAACTCGCTCGCAGACCGGCTGCCCTGAGGTTCTTCCGGGTAAACACCGGAAGTGCCGCATATTACGTCACAGCTGCTTCCTCTTCAATTCGTTATCTTTCGACACTTGTAGTCTGAGCCGCTGAGAGCGCCGTTACATATAGCAATAAAGATAAATAAATAAGAGACACATACGGCATTGTTAGCAAATCGCAAACCACCAAAGCAACGACTGCGTAGACCATGGGTCTGCAATTGACACACTGCGCGGGTCACACACAGTTTTGAGCTATCAAGACGGAGGTACGTTTATCAAAAACACACCACTGAGCATAATCCATCTTCTGATAACACAAACAACATGTATCGTAATTACTGACTTAAAACTTCAGCGCATCGTTACATGTTTGCTGGCGTAACTGAAGGTTACCATCCATCGACAGCAAGCACTTTGTGCCTGAAGAGAAGATAAAGAAATAGTCTGAAATTAAAAAGTCTTCAACACTGACCCGGGCCACATGGCATAATTGGAATAAGATCTGTGAGAGGACTGTATAAAATGAACTGGCAAGCCGCAAGTGCCCGCGGGCAGCGCGTTTGAGTATTCCGGCGTGTGCAAACAGACGAAAGCTATCGTAACACGATATACACGTGTATAGTGTTAACCAAAAATGTAACATTCCGAGACTTCGTACGGGCTAGGTAACTTTAAACTGTATCACGTGATCGCACGAGCCACTTAGTCACCAGCGCTGTGACTCTACACAGTATACACAGTATACACTGCGCGCGCGCGCGCGCGCGTGCGTGTGTGTGTGTGTGTGTACACACACACACACACACACACACACACATATATATATATATATATATATATATATATATATATATATATATATGCTGTGGCTAATCATCTCGCGTGATTTCAGGCTTCCGCCACGATGTAAATGATACCTTCGCTCTTCTGGGATGTTACACTGTGTTGAATGGTAGTTATTTACCGACGTTTCGGGACAACCGCTCTGTCCCATCTTCAACTACCAATCCCCGCTACGTAACACTGCAAAAGAGCTAAGGTCTCCTGCATCATCTTCACTATGCACGCACTGGGAAGACCACTAGCTGAAACATGTTGCACATTTATGAAAGGACGTGGGTCCGGTGTTGGCGCTGACTGCACACAGCATTACAGCACAAACAAATCTGTACCGGTGGAGCATACAGTACGGTACAGCGCCGAATGCAGACACACTGCATCCGCTCACGGTCCTTGTCTCAATGTCAATGCATTGGTTCATACCGACGGTCACGCTCACGTCACGGAGCGCACAAGCGGGCGCGACTACGCGTCAAGAGAATATTTTGACCGGCCACAAGTAAGGCGAATACTGCCACATCTGTGTTGGTTAAGTTTCTGAACATGGTGAACGCAAAACAAACTGCGCCAGAGCGACGCATACTGCACCCAAAGCACTGACCGTGAGCGGACCGCGAGTGTGCCAACAGCACGGATCGCGATTTCGCGCGCGCGCGTGCGTGCGCGTGCGCGTGCGTGCGCGTGCGCGTACGTGTGTGTGTGTGTGTGTGTGGGTGGGTGTGTGTGTGTGTGTGTGTGTGTGTTTGTGTGTGTGTGTGTCCAGTCTGTTACTGAACAACGCCACCATTACTACATGTATATACCGTCGGTCAAGGGTGCACAAATGTTCAAAAAAGCTGGAATACAACTCAAAATTCTAAGCGCCAGAAGCAAGTTCTAATCTGAGGATCCATAAAAATTAGGCGCCATTTGATATCATAGTGATCTGGCGCCCGGAATTTATACACCCCTGGTTTCGGTGACAATGACTGGATCAGTATGTAGCATTGGCTGAGTGATACTGACAGGGCAAAACCGACAAACTCGGAGAAAAACATATCCCAATGCCACTCCGTGCACCACAAATCCCGCACGGACTGGCCTGAGATTGAACCCGGGACTCTGCAGTGACAGGCCGGCGACTAAGTGCCTGGACTATAGGGTCATTTCCTGACACCAACATATGCACAAAACAGAAATTAAAAGTCAAACATACGCTTGTACCATGCTACATGTTTCAGCGGTTAAGTTGCCATCTTCAGGGAGGTCTAAGCACAATAATGCCGATACACTAATCTCCATTGTACAATGTTAAAATTATAAAATGCATAAAATGAGCCAAAAAACCACAACAAATAAGACACTGCGGTAATTACTAGCAACTGATCAACACTGTGCTATCCACAGTGTTCACGATGTTGTTGCTGTGTGGATTGTTTTACACATTTTAATAGTCTGCATAATGGATTAGCGTATCCGTATTAACTATTCCTTTATAATTACATCTCCCTGAAGTTGGCAATTTAATCGCCGAAACATGTAGCACGGTACAGTACAAGCTTACGAGTACGTACGACATGTACTTAATTTCTGTTATGTGCATATGTTGGCACAAGTGAATGATCGCGAAAGCAACGCACCATATGAACATGTATTGTGTCCCGCTCGAATGCATTTCCCATATGGACTTCGTACGGACCATCGTCGGCTAGAGCCGCAAGGAGAGTACTGACACACTGGCCACTGTATCACGTGTAGTCTTTAACTTCTATGGAAAAACACGTTCATAAACACACTAATTAACAGCATTCTATCAATGCGCTAAAAATGTGAGAAAGGTCACGTCAAATGCAAAGACAGGTTATTTTGTAGGCGAAAATGACAGCAGTATGCTGTCTGAGAAAGGCGCGAACACACAACTGTGTGTCAGTGTTGTGTAACTGCGAAGGCGCCATCAGACGGCGTAAGTAGAAAGCTCCTCTTGTGATATCTGGCCCACACAAAACATACAACTTCTGTTCACCGAAGAATCTCATTAACTAGGGTGAAATGCCGATTGGATTCACCCGGCTCAGGATATGGTCTGATGACGGGATCCTAAGTCAGCAGCAACAAACAAAAATCTACCACCAGGTTTAACATTCAACAGTTCAACGTTCTGCCCACACAGTGTACTTATGTGTTTTGTGTGGATCTGAGAACAAAGAGCGATTATTTCCCTATACAGCATTAACTGACTGATTTTTATAACCGAGACGAAGTGTTTACTGCGCAGTACGGACTGGGTCTTTATATATAATTCTACGTTCTGCCCACACAGTGTATTTGTGTGTTTTGTGTGGATCTGAGAACAAACAGCGATTATTTCCCTATACAGCATTAACTGACTGATTTTTATAACCGAGATGAAGTGTTTACTGCGCGGTACGGACTGGGTCTTTATATATAATTCTACGTTCTGCCCACACAGTGTATTTGTGTGTTTTGTGTGGATCTGAGAAAAAACAGCGATTATTTCCCAGTGCAGACCACAGCCCTGTGTCCGTCTGTAACCAGTTACCAGTGACTAAATCGTCTGTCGGATTTTCACGAAATTTGGTATAGGATTTTTTCACAAGCTGTTGTCGGGCGAGATTTTCGTGAAAATCTGCACAGTGGCAGTCATCCTTCGCTTACGGGTATGAATCAATTTGTACCTGCCTGCCTGTCTGTCTGTCTGTCTACTTTCATTGCGTGAAATTTGGTACAGCACCTGATGCCGTTCAGCGAATATGAATTTCGCGAAAATTAGCAAACTGAAACTCATACTTTAATTAGGCACGTCGATGAATTTCTTTCCACGTTTATTGTCCCATTTGGGTGTGACTCGGTACAAGAGATCTGCACACATTGCGGTAAAGATTTTGTGACTTTCGTAAAAATCGGCGCAGGGAAGACCATACTTTTTTACGGACGTCAATGAAATTACATTTAGGCAAGTATCGTGGAACCGTGTGAAATATAAGAACTAACAATAGCTGTGTAATGTCTGTGCAATGCGTCACGGAGCACGCCACTGGATGTCTTGCTACAACCGAGACTGAGTGCACTTACTGCGCGGTACCACTGGCATGTTTATACATTACTGGGATTAACTTTCACAGCTTTTACTCCAGTACTTCCGTTTTCCCCTGTCAGTAACATCCACCAATTATCCATACTCGTGTTTATCTAAATACTGATCTTATCAGAATGACAAACGGGCGAAGAATGGGAACCTTCCAAAAACTAGTGTTCTTTTGGAAGCCGGAGCAGTGATATAAAAGTACTTAACGCTTTTTTTGCCTTCAAAAATTCAATGCTATTCATATTGGCTATAGAACTGTCTCAAAAGTGGTGCTCAGATCATCGTCCAGCCAGGACACTCCCCGCTATCGAACACCGAACAGTGTTCACAACGGAACGTCCTCAAGTCGTTTCCGGTTTACAATGAGGGCGTGGCACTCACCGCTCGCTGCGTGTGCTTGCAGGTCGCCGTCGCTACAGTTCCGGCTGATCGCCAGGGCGCGCCCCCTACTTCTGACCCCACTTCCCGACTGCAGATCTGACGACCGCACCGCGGCACACGACGTGGAGGCAGGCGTAACCAGGCTAAGAGGCCTGCCAGGTTACGTGACAGGAAACGCCAAGACCTTCCACGACACTTTCAAGGCTGAGTATACGGACACAAAGAGGGCTGTTACCTTGACTAGGGGAGCATCCACAGCGAGGAGGAGAGGCAGCAATCACACGAATAACACCAGCGGATCAGTCGATGACTGCAGCAGCAACACTACCAACACTGCGCATCGTTCAGTAGCGCACACTTCAGCCTTCAGCACCCCTGACGGTCCTTCAGCAAACGGCGTTCAAAACTCCCACAAAGCAGCAGCCGAGTCTACGGAGCAGACCATTCAGACATTTGTGCAAGGAACAAAAGACGATTTTCCAGATTTTGGAAAAGAGATAGCACAACTAGCTCGGTTTTGCGCAGACGTGCAGACGAGAAGCAGGGAAACGGGTATTGGCGAATCCGCGAACACACCTAAAAATACTACTGAGGAAGATCCAGAAAGAACTACGTATTTCATCAGCAACTCTATAAGAGGTCACGGTGAGTCTGCGAACAAACCGAAACTTCCTAAGGCCGTTTTACCAACATACAACGCAGCAGCTTGTACATGCGAGTCTGCAAATACATCACACGGGACTAACAACAGAATTAAAGAAGATGCACTCCAGAGCGTGACCCTATTTCAGCGCCATTCGCGTGACTCTGCAAGGACACGTCCTCATTCAGAAGGACAACCCGAAAAGAAAAATAAAAATTCTAGAGGCAACAATGAAACACTAAAAAACAACGTCTACGGACATCTGAGGGACAAAGCTAGGGCAGTCCAGGATTCTGCAGGATCTACAGCGAAAACAGCGCCACACTCTTCTGGCAAAGGGTTCAACAAAGCACAACGTGTTGACGCTGACAAAGACAGGGCTGAAAACATTGTATTTGAAACAAGTAACCAAACAGAAAAAGTAAGAGAAATCGACTCTGGTAACGACATCCAAAGGAAGATACAGACTACAGTCAGTGACAAGAATCTTACAGACAATAACGCAAGCGTAATACGTTCGGAAGGCTGTAAACCAAAGATTAACCAGGATACCATAAAGGAAAACGGTATAGGGGTGCGGGAATATTCAGGCAACAGTTGTACCAAGGCACATAAAGCTGGTGACGCCAAAGACGAGAAAGACAAATATTCTGCAGGTGAGAAGAGAAAGCGAGCACATTCTTCAGGTGACAAAACTAAACAAGCAGAAATTTCTGCTGGGGACAGGAAGGAGACGCAACATTCTTTAGGCGGAAAAGTGAAAAAAACAGACGGAATTTTGAGTGAGAAAAATAAAACTAAAGGTGTAACAGAAAACAAAAATAGAATTAAAAATTCGGCAGAAGGAAAGGACGGTACAAGACAGTACTCTGAAGCACGAGAAGTGGGAAGCTGCGCTACCGTACAGCAACCAGACACCGGAGGAACGGACGGTTGTTTGGAGGACAGCGGACTAGGGGGTGAGCACGACACGATGTCCAGGAGACCCCAAGTGCTGAAGATCAAGGACTCGACGAAGACAGCATCCAGACACGTAAGTTGTTCTTATTCATTTCTCAGATTGTGGGGCCCCGCAGTAACCGCTCCTAGTGCTATCCACTCGTTGCTTTCTGGGCTGCCAGTACAGATGTTTTACTGACTACACCTACAGGCAGTCACTTACATCGCAGTCCATATTCTTGCTTTTTTACGCATGTAAATTCGCCGCTTTTCGCCCCCTTTCCAGAACCCAACACACAGCATCCAGCCCGTAGCGTGTCATAATACTGAGCTATCCTATCTCACATTTCACAAAACACGGTCTGCAAAATCGCCTTCACTTTCTCACGCAACACCCAAATACGACAATGGCAAACGTTCCTGCATTATCACACATGATGCAGTACTGAAATTAAAATAACTGTTCACAGGATGATATATGGCCAGTGAGCTCCGGAGAGAGGCCAGAAGAAGGCCGAACCGACAGACCTTCTGCACCCAGTGAAGATCAGCCTGAAAGCGAAGAACACAGCGTGACAACCACTCGCACGCTGAGAAGCTTCTTCGAGGGAGGAACAGAGAAGGCATCGTCCCGAACAGAAGTACCGAAACAGAACAAAGTTACCGGACCGGCGGCGGCAACCAGGAGAACCCGCGAGGAAGATGCTGATAAAGTAAGTCCATTGTTGATCGCTACTTTATCGGTGGAGGACTCCAGAAACGCGTCACCGAAACTCGAAAGTCGAGCTAAAACTAACTCATCATCAGACCAGAACGCAGATCCACCAACGACCCTTCCCAGTGGCAAGACACCAGCTTCTAGAGCATCCACCTGTCGTGGGCAGGGAACACTGGCCATTGTCACCAACTCGGTTCCAAGTGATCTCGAAACTCCACAACATAAAAACAGTCACCGCAGCTCGCATACAGGTCAAGACAGCAAAGTGGCGGCATTTGATGGTCTTCTCCAGTATCTGCAAGATTACAAGCATGGACTGCGCGAAATGCTCGTCAACAACAATGTCGTGATCATAGAACCCGTCAGGCAATCTAGAACCAAGCTAGAGGACTGGAAGTCTTCTACCAGGAAGTCAGCAACCGAGAGCACTTGTCGAATAACGGGAGCAACTGTCAAGAAAAGCGGCACCACGTTATTGTCACACACATTGCCCAGACAACAAAAATCACAACAACCGATCTTAAGACGTCATTTCTTTTATCATCCAATCAGGCCTAACAGGTCACTGGTCGACGAGGAATTGCCAGATCCTGATAAAGTAAGACATGCCAGAGAGATGTTTGAAAGAACGATGAAAATCAAGGATCCATGTAATGAAGAAGTTGGCAATGCTAACGAAACAGTCAACACTAAAAATAAGAGAAATTCAGGACCAACAACAAATGGAGTATCAAAAGCTGACAAGAATGCTAACAAAGTGAAAAGAAAGTACCTGACAGTGGACACAGTGTTCAGACATAATGTCTGGCACAAGCGATGGACAGACTCCGGTAGCTTGTCGTCTGGCGTCAGCAGCGACCTGAGTTGCTACGAGACCGACGTCGACTCTCACGACACTTTTGGTCGCAAAGAGGAACCGACAGACATATTCAGCAGCGACGACAACGACTACCCTGACAAAAGCTGTTACCCTGACGACAGTGACGAAGGTCATTACGTAGCACCAGAAGTGCTGGAGAGGATCCGGGCGTGTGGGACAACCGTAACGTACTACGGGGGCCAAGTAATAGCTGCTAGTAACGGACCAGTGAGAAGCCCAATGACCCTGGCTATAATGGACGAAATACAGAGGAGTAAGAACGCCTGTAAACAAGGAAATCGTATCATTCAGGATGAATACCTGGGTGTGAAGTTCCGGCTAGTGAAGAGCAACAGCTGCGGCAGTCGGCTGGAGTTGGCCGGTACTGAGGGGGATGAGAAATGGAACTGCAGAGAGAAACAAAGTTACAACGAGAAACACGACTCGTTTAAGAAAGAAGATACTCCCAATGCTGAAAAATGTCAGCAGCAACTAAATGTTTCCGACGTAATACAAAATACAGACAAACGCAAAGAATACACACAGTCCGGAACTGCACGGTCGTCGACAACTGGAAGCCCTGATAGCTTGTCGCCAAGGCTAAATGAAGGCAGACCCATGTTTGGAGAGACACACACACGTGGTACATATATCAGAGGAACACCGTCATACCAGGCCACAGTTCTTGACAGGGGCAACAATAATTTACCTTTCGACATGGATTTTGAAGAATACGAAGTAGCTGAAGATTCCTTAAATGTAACGGAAGAAACTAACACCGGATGCAACAAAACCACTGAGGACAACGTTGGACAGAAGCACCAGCATGCCCGCCAACCTGCTGCAGATGATATCAATATTACTTCTGCAGCCACGGAAGAACAATCACAAGACTTAGGAAACTCAGAGTCAAAAGAAAACAACGATGTCCAAATGATCACCTGGGCTTCAAGATCCGTGCAATTTGACTGAAGACGCCCATCTTCCAAACTCAAACTGCAGGTTAAAACCACAGTTTATGTTGAACATTTATAAATCGTGTGCACCTGTAAACATTTGCCTCTCAGCCTGACCACAGCCGCACTGTGGCACACGTCACATTCACAACTCAGATATAGCCATACATTCCACACTGTCCGGTAGACTAGGAACTAGTAACTTTATGATACGTTAATTGCGTCACTGGGTTCAACCACACAGCCCTCAAATGAACGTACTGACCTACAACAATCATTCCGCGTGAAAGCACAGTGACACTTAGATCTTGTGGTGCTCAGACATTTGACAGTCACTTGAACAGGTCCACCAGTTTAGTGTGTACATATGGGGCAGAGATGCAGGAAGGAAAGTGCTAAATGACATCAAATCTGCCTATCAAGATGGACTTCAGTTCATTCCGATTTCTTACCCAACTAAGAGTCACAATGCACACAAGTCAGGGCTTGTTCTAATGGCGTGGTCTTCTGGGATATGACGCCGTGTAGTCTGGTACACTACACACTAACTCGGAGGAACAAGCTGCCCGCATCTTCAGGTGTAGGCAGCACATCCGCAACGTTGGCCCAGACTACAAGGTGTCACATCACATACGGCAGTGTTCTTCGAGTTAGGAAATAGCTAAACATACATAACTACCCGGAACTAAAAGGTGACACTAAACCAAACTGTCCACTTGAATACTGTGTGTGTAAGTATATAATTGTACAGGTACTGAAGTCTAATAAATGTACCGAGTGGAGCACAGTGTATTGTCAATGTAGCTTATTTCATGGTTCCATTAAGTAGTGTACATGGAAACGTGTTAGAACAGATTGTGGAGTATTTTATGGCGAATTTACAGTGTTTAACATGCACATGGTGACTAAGAAACTGTCTCGTATCTTCGTACTTTCTGTGTGCGATTGACATCACACGTATAGTTGGGTTCCGGTCAAAAGGCGGTCAAAGTGCTTCACTTCGTTTTAACAGGAGTGTCGACACTAGCTTGCATGGTAAAGGCAAGGTAAGGTGACGGACAGGCGTAGCGGTGCGCAGGATCATACACTTAAGCTAACGACATGATATGGTACACTCGTCAATATGAACTGCAATATTGACCTGAATATCGGTGTACTAATGAGGCGCCAGCAGTCACAATTTCTGGCCCAGCTCGATTAAAAAGGGCGCAGGCACTTTGACTTCAGTGTTATCTTTAACCTTAGTTAATGCACGGTCAGTAAAACATAAAATATTCAGTGTTATCATTTGACACAGTTGCCCAGTGAAATTTCATTTCACCGTTTAATGCCCAATGGTTACTATATGCACCATCATGGTTTACATTCAGCAATTCTACGTTCTGCCCACACAGTGTATTTATGTGTTTTGTGTGGATCTCAGAACAAACAGCGATTATTTCCCTATACAGCATTAACTGACTGGTTTTTATAACAGAGACGGTGTGTGTTTACTGCACTGGGAGTATCCTCCAACGCCTCAATATTCACGCCAAATTTCGTGAAAACAGGTCAAATGATTTCACAAGTTCATCACACAAGCCCACATTTTCCTTCAGTCACTTACCGCCCGCGATGCCATCTGCTGCTACCGGTGGCACAGGAGAGGACCGGGCGGTCGGCGGGCTGTCGGGTTGCGACCGACTAGAGCACAGCCGACGATTGCAGTGAAGGCGCCGCGTCCAACTGCCCTGTAACAAACGCAACAACTGATTAAACCCCATTGGTTACAATACGTACCATTAGGTTTAACATTCACAAATTCTATGTTCTGACCACACAGTGTATTTGTTTTGTGTGGATCTCAGAACAAACAGCTATTATTTACCTATACAGCATTAACTGACTGGTTTTTATATTACAGACAGAGTGTGTTTACTGCGCGGTACGAACTGAATCAACAGAATTCAGGTTAGTGTCAGTCTTTAATCGCCGGCCTCTCAACGAAGAGGCCCAAGTTCAATTCCAGGTCAGCCCATGTGCGATTTGCGGTGGACAAAACGTTACTGTGACAGGTTTCACTCCCAGTACTTCGGTTTTCCCTGTCAGTATCATTCCACTGATGCTCCACACTGATCTTCAGCTTAATACCACACTTACTGAAAGGACAAGCGGGCGAAGCCTGAGAACCTTCCAAAAAGCAATGCTCTTTCGGAAACCGAGGACAATGGGATAGACAGGTAGTTTCTCTTAGTGTTTCAATCGTAACTTTTCCTTGCACATCCCACAATCTAGGCAGTGTCACACACACTCGCCGCTCAATTATTTTTAAAAACAAAGATACAAATCCCACTCGCATGGTAAGAGAAGCTCAAGTGGTCAGTCGTCGGCTTTAAACCGCGGAGAACCCGGGTTCTCTCCACGTGCAGACCATGTGGGATATGTGGTGGGCCAAGTGGCGATGGGACAAGTTTTTCTGCAATTACGAGTACTTCGGTCTTCCCGTCATTTCAGATTCCACCAGTGCCCCACATTCGAGGGATGAGGTCACCACAAGCACACTGCAGGAACAAGCAGCTGTGCAAAAGTTTTCGGCTTGTCAAACACTTCTCCTGAAGCTCTACGATATCGCGTGACAGCCAGTGGCTTGTTTACAACCATTTAACGACCCATCGTCCGCAGTTCGCCTTTCCCGAGCGCAACATCAATACATTTTAATTCCCCCCCCCCCCCCCCC
>Ga0268261_10002699_pt1 | contig 12801 bp, 7 predicted proteins | sample TergutNc150P1_FD_190353 | JGI IMG/M metagenome (GOLD analysis project Ga0268261, IMG submission 190353) | Nasutitermes corniger P1 segment gut microbial community from laboratory colony in Florida, USA - Nc150 P1 (SPAdes) (version 2) | ecosystem: Host-associated > Arthropoda: Insects > Digestive... | reverse complement strand
GGTGGGGGGGGGGGGGGTGGATTATGTCAATAACGTATAGTACAAGGTTTTGCCATTGTAGCAATTCAACTTTACTTTACATATGAAAGTTTTCATTGCAAAATACATATTACTTAGGAGATTTTTCCATGTCAAGTTTCAAAATGTAGTAATTTGGATTTTTTAAAGAAGACAAAAAATAGTACATGAACTAAAATATTTTTTTTTAACCAACAAAATACAATTAAAATTAGTGTACATATGAAAGTGAAAGGTTTTGTTGCATTTTATGAATAACCAAAAATCATAATTTTCAGTTTGACAGTTTGGTTCATTATTTGAATTTTAAAATGTGCTTCGTGTTGGCTTTGTTGCTTTGAGATTTCTTTATCCTTAAGCACATATGTTTAAAGTCCTTACAAGTATACTTGTAATTCATCTTTATCGCAGTTTCACTTTTTATTAAGTTTATGCTGCCCTAATTGTGTTCATTTCTCCAGTAGCAGTTCATAATTGAGAAAACTTGCTCCAGCATGGGATTAGATAGTACAGATGAGAGTAATTTTGCAACATCTTGATGTCCACCTCTGCCGCCAGAACTATGGTCACCATTTGTCACTAACAGGAAATGTTTTCTTGGATGGATTTGTCATTCAGGAACAGTGAAAGTGTAAGTTTTTTTTGTATGTACAAGTATATATTGGTTCCTTTTTTAGATAGTTCTCAATATGCAGATAGTGGTCTGGTGTGCCCTCAGTGTGGCAGCGAAACAGTGTTGCCATGTTGGTTTTATGATGGAAGAGTTTGTTTGGCTGTTTGCTGGACATTTTAATTCAGTTTTAGTACACGGGATTTGAAGGGCATTTTTGGGACTGTCCTGTGAAAATCGAGACGGGTGGTCACCCTGTAAGATGAGTGACTGGGTTTCACACCTATGTAAAAAGCAGCAAAGTTACAGCTTTGTCTGTTGTAAGATTTATGCTTGCAGATAAAAGGGAAGACAAATTTTACTAAATGGTAGTAAGCATTCCCAAAAGTGAGTATGTTTATGCAGCTTATACATCAGTTATTTTGAAAAAAGTAAGAATTGGCAGGAATAATATTAAATTATTATTGAATGACTGACTTAGATTTTTTTTGTATAGTTTATGTTTGAAAAATATTTTCTATAGTTGACACAGACTGATTTGTAAGTAAGTGGCACTAATGGAAAGCTTGAAGTGAGCACAAATAAAGCTGAACATTATTAGTGAACAGTGTTCATGACTATTGCAGTATATATTGCAGATATTATGTGAGAATATGACGTGACTAAAAGTTGTGGGATGAGACTGGGGCTGTTGGAACTGCTGTTGCTGAGGAGCTTGGTATGCATGTCTTGGATGATAAATGAGGTGAATATGGAGTATTGTTTGAATGTTAATTGACAGGGAATAACTTGGAGAAGAACCTGTCGCAGCACTCCTTTGTGCACATTAGATCCATAGTGTCCTGGGAGCAAACTCAGGCATATATATTGAGAAACTTGAATTTGAGTTCTCAATTCCATATTATCTCTCTCTGCATTATGAATGATTACAATCTCTTAGTACCAACATTTACACATATGCATACAGCAACACACAGAACCATGTGCAGTTTCTTGGTGCACTTCAAACTACCAAGACATAACGCTAAGGGAAAGGATCCTGTTAGGATCATAACATAATACAGTCATGTGCTGCATAACGACATTTTGGTCAGTAACAGACCGCATAAACAGTGGTGCTCCCCTAAGATTATAATATTATAATATAGTATTATAATACCATTGTGTTATAGTAGCCTACAGTATTCAGTACAGTAACATGCTATCAGGTTTGTAGCCTAGGAGCAATAGGCTATGCCATATAGCCTAGGTGTGTAGTAGGCTATACTATCTAGGTTTGTGTAAATACATTCTATGACATTCGCATAACAACGAAATCGCGTAGTGACGCATTTCTCAGAACGTATCCCCCTCATTAAGCAATGCATGATTATAGATGTTTGTACACACCACAACAACCGGAAGGGAGAATACTGTAATTTGTCAATCATCATCATCACCATTTGGCACTACAACCCTTTGTGGGTTTTCGCCTTCTGAGTCTAGTCTCTCCAAGTTCTTCTATCCTTAGCTGTCTCCTTCCAGTTTTTAACTTTCAGCTTTTTTAGATCTTCCATGACATCTTCTTGCCATCATTGTCTTGATCTTCCTACTGGTCTGGTTCCCATAGGTTTCCAGTCTAATAGCTTCCTAGTTTGTCTTGCTTAGTCCATTCTCTTTGTATATGCCCCAGCCATTTGATTCTTTGTTCTTTAATGAATCTCACTATATCTGTACCTTCTATTAAATTATCAATCTCCATGTTATTTCATATTCTCCATATATTGTCAATATTAACAGGACCAAATATATTCCTTAATATTTGCCTTTTAAAAATGTGTAGGTTGTTTTCATCTTTTGCTGTTAAAGTCCCAAGTCTCTGATGAGTACATAACGACTGGTCTTATCGTTTTATAGTTTCATTTTAGTGTTTTTCTTTAAGAGTTTTGATTTTATTAGTTTTGAAATGGCATAGTATGCTTTGTTGTCTTTTGCTGTTCTTTCAGCAATTTCTATATTCATTTCATTATCTGCATTCAAAATGGAACCCAGGTAATTAAAATTTTCCACATTTTAAAAGGTAAAATTATCAGTTTTTAGGTTTGTTATGTCTTTTATTCCCTTTCTTTTTATTTGCATATATTTGGTTTTGTCTTCATTGATATTTAGTCCAACTAGGGTTGCTTAATTTTGCAATTTATGAAATATTTCCCTAAGAGCTTTCAGAGATCTAGCTAGAAGGGCAACATCATCAGCATAAGCAACAATCTGCATCAATTTTAAACTAACGTCTCCTCAAAGATTAAGTTTCTTAATTACCGAGTTAAGTATTAAATTAAATATAGTTGCAGAGAGTGGGTTGCCTTGACACACACAAAATGAGATTAAGAATGGTTTAGAAGTAAGATTCTTTATTTTCACACTTGCCTCCATGTTCTGGATTGTCATTTAATTAATCGTACCAACTTATTTGGTATCCTCAGTTCCTTTAATACCTGTATAATTTTTTTTGTCTATCAACAGAATCAAAACCCTGCTTAAAATCAATAAACAGTAAATGCATTTCTGTATTGTATTCATAACATTTTAATATCTGTCGCATTATAAATATGTTATCCGTAGTTGACCTGTTTCTCCTAAACCCAGTCTGTTCTTGGCTCAGCAAATCTTCTGCATATGTTTTTAATCTGTTATTTATTACTGTTGCTAAGATCTTATATGCAGTATTAAGGAGTGAGATTTCTCTATAATTGGAACATTTGGATTTCTCCCCTTATATATTGGGCATATTATTGACTTGTTCCATTCATTAGGCATTCTTTCAGTTCTCCAGCCATCCATATATCGGTTTCAAAACGCTTTTCTACATTGTCTGACACCTAGACTCCATTGCTTCCTATCTTCCCATTGGCCTTCACTTAGGTTTCTTTCGTTCATGGCCTTCCTTGTACCTTCTATCCAGTTTTTCTTCGGTCTTCCTCGTGCTCTCTTTTGTTTCGGCATCCACTTCAATGCTATTTTAGGTAATCTTCCTTCTGCCATTCTCTGAACATGGCCATACCATGTAAGCTGGTTCTGTTCATTTTCTTTTAGAATTGTTTCCTCTAGTCCAATTCGTTGTCTAATAGTTACATTTTTAATTCTTTCTTTTCTTGATATTCTCGAAGATCTCCTCAGGGCGTCCATCTCTGTAGCTTTGACCCATCTCTTATTATTTTCTGTGAGTCTCCATGTTTTGGAACCATACAATAAACTGCTTTTAATCAGTGCATTATAAATGTTTCCGAGCCTTTGTCTATCAGTTCTCCATATATTAAGAAAAAGTTCCTGTATTCTCTGGGTCATTTGTGGACCTGCAACTTGCAGGAGGTCAGCATTACTGTTATTAGTTCCTGGCGTTTTCATCCTCTTAAGATTTTTTCAGATTTCTTGTATTTCGTTCAGTGTTGGCTCTTCTGTTTCTTCGTCAATATAGTCATATGACTCATTTTCATAAAATTCAAATGATTGTGTGCTCTGTTCTCCTGTGAAATGTTTGTTCCACCTGTTTAGTATCCGTTTTTCATCGGTCAGTACTGATCCATCATGAGCCTTAATATTTCTGTTTCTTGGTTTATAAGTTTTAGTTAATAATTCCAATTTCTTGTAGAACCTTCTATTTTCATTCTTTCCATGTTCGATTTCTAGCTCTTTAATCTCATTATTTATCACTTCTCTTTTCTTGTCTCTACAGATCTTTCTAGCCTTGTTATTTTTATGTATTCTTCTCTATTAACCCTTGTGTCTCAAATTATACATTTCTTTCTTGCTTCATTCTTTGCTTTAATTGCTTTTCTACAATCCTCATCAAACCATCCTGCATTTTTTGTGTTTATTCTTATTCCAACTTTATCAAATGCCACATCATTTATGATATTTTTAAGGTTATCCCATTCTAGTTCTATGTCTGGGCTTTGATCCATTTTATTTAATATCTGGGCTATATTCTTTTCATATTTGTTTTTTATATCAGGATTTTGTAATTTTGTAACATCCCATTTTCTTGATCTTCTATATGTACCTTCTTTAACTTTGCTAATTCTCTGCCTTATATTTGTGCTAAGAAGATAATGATCAGAATCATAGTTTGGTCCTCTAAGTGTATGAACATCAGTAATCATAGATGCTCTTCTTTTGTTTATGAGCACATGGTCTATGTGGTTACAAATGTCCTGTCCAGGGGCTTTCCAGGTACCCTTATGGATTCTTCTGTGTTGAAATTTGGCGCTACTTATTTCCAGGTTGTCGGCTGTTGCTAGCTGCACTAATTTTTCTCCATTCTCACATGATATCATGCAAGGTGTGTCTACCTGCTACCCTTTTATTTGAATGTTCTTTCCCAATTTTTGCGTTAAAATTCCCCAGGAGAATCAGGGTATCATTTCTTGGTGTTTTGTCACACGCATCCGACAACTTATTTTAAAATCATTCCACATCTTCATCGTTACGTTTGTTCTTATCTTCCTTGGAAGCATATACAATTATAATTGTCGTATTATAAAACTTCCCTCTGGTTATCAATTTGCACATTCTTTCATTAATAGGTTCAAAACCTAATATGCATTGTGTCGCACAACCTTTAATAATGAATCCTGTACAAAGTTGTCCCTATGAGGTTTTTGGTCCGCTATACAGTAATGTATAATTTTTTTTTTAATCCAACCATCTTATGGCCATCTCACTTCTTGTATTGCTGTTATTTGTACGTGGGTGGTCTGAAAAGTTCTCATCCTCGACCATAGATGGCAACACTATTGGCAAGATTTTTTTTCTCCTAAGTTGGTACATCTGTTATAAGCATCCATGTGAAATTGCAAGTCACTCTATCAAGTAGTTTGTTTTATACAGCTGTCTGAAGCAGGAGTGTTGTCTGTATCCCTTAAAATGGATAAAATTGTGTATCGTGCGGTTATAAAATTCTTTGTAAAAGAAGGTTTAACGCCAAAGGAAATTCATTCGAAGTTCATAAAAGTTTATGTGGACTCTTCTCCTTTGTTTTCAACAATTAAGAAATGGGCTGCTGAGTTTAAACGTGGCTGTACCAGCCTTGAAGATGATCCATGTGAAGGACCTCCAAAAAGTGCAACAACACCAGAAATCATTGAACAGGTGTGCAATATGGTATTGGATGACTGGTGGATGAAAGTGCATGAAATTGCTGAGACTATACGCATTTCAAAAGAACGTCTAGGATATATTTTGCATGAAGGATTGGACATGAAAAGGCTTTGTGCAAGATGGGTGCCGCACTTGCTCACAGCAGATCAAAAACGCACTTGCATGAAAATCTCTGAACAGTACTTGGAGCATTTTAACAAAAATAAAACTGATTTTGTGCATCGATTTATTACTATGGATGAGACTTGGATTCACCATTACACACTAGAATCCAAACAGCAGTCAAAACAGTGGACAGAAGCCAGTTGTTCAGCACCAAAGAAGACAAGGTCGGTTCCATCAGCAGGAAAGGCCATGGCATCGGTGTTTTGGGATGCTGAAGGCATTTTTTTATTGGTTATCTTGAAAAGGGTAAAACAATAATCGGGGAATATTATTCCAATCTTTTAACGAGACTAGACAAAAAAATTTGTGAGAAAAGACCCGGTTTGCAAAAGAAAAAAAAATCATCTTTCATCAGGACAGTGCACCCACCCATGAATGTGTTTTGTCAATGGGAAAATTAAGGGATCTGCACTATGGATTGTTGGAACATCCACCCTATTCCCCAGATTTGGCTCCCTCTGACTTGTATCTCTTTCCAAAACTCAAAATCTTCCTCGCTGGTCAGCGTTTTTCTTTGAATCAAGAGGGTGATTGTAGCTGTAGAGGGGTATTTTGTGGATCTTACAAAGAACCACTACAGGGATGGTATAATGGTACTGGAACATTGCTGGAATAAATGTACTAGTGTTAAGGGAGATTATGTTGAAAAGTAAAAATAATTTTGAAATTATATGTGTAAATTCATTTTTTCATTGTTAGGCCGAGAACTTTTCAGAGCACCCTTGTATGTTATATTGCTTTAACTCGTCTGCAATTTCTTCCATTTTCCCGGCTTGGAGCATTGATCGGACCTTTCTTGTTGCAATATTAAATTCCATGGTCTTCATCCTTTTACGTTGCATAGTTAGTTTTCCAAATATCCAACCGGCTATACTTGACTGAGATTTCATAGCAAAGTCTGTTTTTTTCCGGAATTGGGTGCTAGCCCTATGTTCAATTTCCATCCTGGAGGACCAGGATTTGTCTTCAGGGTTTTCTCCCCTAGATGGGTTAGCTTCTCAATGCTTATAGAGGCTGTGCTCCCCTTGGTTGTCTTTCAGGGTTTTCCTTCCCTTAACCTTTGGGGTTTCTTCCCCTCACCTGCAAGACAGCAGTGGCAGTAGTTATTTACTGGCGGCACTTGCTCTCCAGGTCACAAGACCGTCCTAGAGAATATTTGATTTTTAATGGTTGTATTCTTGGCCACAGGCTACCCCCTCACTCTCTGATAGTCTTGCTGCCTTGGTTCGGGACTGCTTATTTGGGTTTCCCCCTATTTGCAGCTAACCACCATATCTGGTGGCCATTCACTGTCCGCCACCTGCGACCCGCCCAGTGGCTGAGGCCCGTCATGGGTAAATCGTCAATAATACTTCTGTTTTATAACACTGGATAATCAATACGTCAGTTGTCATTTATCATACTCTATTGTAAATTTTAATATTTGTATGATGTAAATTTTAAAATAGTCTATACATTCACTTTTGTAGTATCGTAAGGCCTAATTTATTGCTTTGAGTTTTAAGCTGTTCGGTTGTGAGCTCCCTGAGGATTGCAACCAGCCAAAACCTGTAGGAGCCATATAAGGTGAAAAATATATATTAGTATAATATGCGAATTTGTTGGTACTAAGAGATTGAGTTCTGGGTTGTTACACCGATAGCGGAGTTACCAATTCCTGATGTTTCAGAGGAATGTACCCTAATACTCGGCAGAACAACCCAGAAGAGTGGGATCCTAAATGTCATTGCTGTGGAAACTTGGAATCTTGCTTTTGACCTTGTTAATTTTGGCTGTTTAATAAGTACACCAGTATACTGTGTTGCAGAGGGAAATCATGGTTCATATTTGCTCTCTAGAGCATTATTAAATTGTATCTTGAATGTTATGAAGAAATAATTTGTATCAGTAAATGTACTTTAGATTTGGACAAAACAGAACTTCATAACATGTATAACCAATAACAAGGCAGCAGTTAATATGCATATGAGCTACTACTGTCTTAGAATAAGGGACTGGGGGGTCTGAAATTAGAAAGGACTGTGTTTGAAAGGAAGTACTTCGTGTGTGTATATGTGCGCGCATGCGCGTGCGTGTGTTTGTGTGTGTGTATTATGCATGTATGTAAATATATATATTTTATGTATATTTGTTTTTTATTTTATTTTTTCTTTTCACTGCAGGATTTGTGAACCGAATGATGTTACAAGTTATTTGAACCATGTTTTCTGTGCGTCTTGTTGTGGCTGATCATTATATGAGTCCTCCCATCCCTGAATTGGATGTGAAGTATTCAGAATTCCGTGGAACGGAAGTCAAACAGGTCCCAGTCATTAGAATATTTGGATCAACCATTGTGGGTACGTTTTACATATGAAACAACTTCAGAATTATAGTATGTGAACAGCAGAATATGATGTTCTGTTTTGGATAGCAGTGGTCTAAACAGCTGAGTCCAGTGACCGTATGGTTTAAGGCATAGGACTGCAGCTGCGTGATTGCTGTGATTGTGGTTTGAGTCATGCTGAAAGCATGAATGTTCATCTTTTATGTTGGTTGTGTTGTGCAGTGAGCATATCACTCATTCAGAGGAATCTGATCAGGTGTGTGTGTGTTTGTGTCTCAAATGGTGTGTGAGATCTAGCAACCTCAAAAAGAGGCAGACTGCCCAATTTGGGCTGTAGCACCACAGCACTGTAGCCGCCGCCACCGTCCCAGTAGCAGTAGCAGCAGTGGCAGTAGTAGTAGCAGTAGTAGTATAAACACGAAAGTAAGTTTTTTTAAATGGAACCATATCACTATCATTGATTTGTTTAATTTATTTTTTACATGCTTTAAAAGTGACAACACACTTTTTTATCCTCCTGTCATGTGGAATTTTATGGATCGAGAGTTATAGCGTCTCAGTTTCTGTACTACTGGTAGTGAAGTGAAACTAGGCTAAGGTGCCTTATACTTGTACCAGCTCCTGATGTAGGTCCTAGCAGTGGAACAGACTTCATAACAAACTCACATACAGCCCCTCTTGAAAAGCTGATAGTTGCCCATTTTCTTAAAAATTCCCTGCAATTTAATGACCCTGGAGGTTCATCATTGTGTTCCATTGGTGTTGTCTCCTGAAATGGACTGGTCCATTTCATGCTGTCTGAGCTGGTCCTTTTAGATCCTATTTAATGTTACCTCCCATCCTGTGCAAGTCTTTCAAGTGGTCTCTTCCTTTCAAGTTTTCTGCCCAAAGTGTACTCATATCTGATGTCTCTCATGCCTGATACATGTCTTATCCATTGTGTCTGTGATGTGATTATTCTGATAACATTTGGTGAATAATACGGATTGTGGAATGTCTTATTTATAGTGAAACTAATTTTTCTCTGTTAGATTTTACATGTTTCCACATTTTATGAACTTTTTGTTTGCTACCAGGCGGGTGCATATAAATACAAGGTTAAATTGAGCTGATTGTAAAATTTCTTCAAATTTTTGTTTCCTGTATGTGAAAATTGTCATCTGGGATGTAATGCAGTGTAGTCTGGTGGGAGTCCATCATCTGGTAGATACGTCTTCCCACCCTGCTGGTGTAGGCTGCGGGTTTGTCTGCAACCATGGTACACCTAAGTACATGGTCTCACATCTCAGAATATGGTTAATTAAGACAAATAGAAGGCATTTTCAGACACACATTAGACGGCTGTCATGGTTGGGACTTTCACTGCCCATACGAAACATTGTTGTGAAAAATTGTTATATCATTTTATTTCATGATCTTCTTCCTGCATTTTAAGTTTCTTTTTTAATTTGGTCCTTTCATATATATAAAATTCTGTGGTTGTGATTGGCTATGTTCCTTGTAATCTACTTTGTAACCATTGCCTCCTTGAGTCGCTGTCTTGTCAATCCAGCGATAATTCCATCACCTTGAAGAAGGAGGCAGCACATTATTTCAGAACATCAGTATTAGTGTGCAATACTCTCCATTGTCTAAGCCCAGAAGGCTTACCTGGTTTTGTGTTTCATTGTTTTTAGTTTACTTTTCTTCCTAAAAAGGAAGAATATTAGGCTCCACTGTACCCTCTGTGTGTGCATGCATGCTTGCCCACCTGTGTAAAGTTTTGACCCATCTGTCTGATCTTCATGACACTTGGTATGAAGATTGTGCCATTCAAGGACTGAGGGACTGAGATTGTTGTTTTTTTTTTTTTGTTTATTGAAACTGAACTTCACAATTGAGGAAAAACGTAACAGTGTAAGACACTGTTATTAAATTTCAGAAGACGTATCAACAAATAATCAGTTAAATCACCATCTAACACATCTGTATATTTGTGCACTATAAGCAAGCTATGTGTTTCAGTCATCCTGAATCATCAGGCTCGTAGGTAACAAGACAGGCAGTGTGTGTTTTACATAACATTGAGCCACATTTGTGCAACCATTGTTGCAGTGGAAAAGCGATGAGTATTATATATTCTGAGTGTGTTTGAAGTGTTAGGCATCCAGTATGAAATGCCCATGCGCCATATTGTCATGTGGTCTGCCCAGTTCTACAGTATTTTTCCACATTATCTCATACATCTCGCAATTTTTTAAAAAAAGTCATAGAACATGAAATGTGTGTTTTGATTTTCTCTGCAACTTTTGTCTGAAACATTTCTCATTCTAAGAAGAATTAAGTGAGATTATTGGTTGTCACGTAAAGTGCCCATTATTCTTATCAGATTTTAATGAAACTTGAATTTTCTTGACAGTTTTTCAGAAATACTCAAATATCATATGTAATGAAAATCTGTCCAGTGGGAACTGTGTTGTTCCTTGTGGACAGATGGACAGAAAGACACGACGAAGGTAATTGTTGCTTTTTACAATTTTGCGAACTTGCCTCAAAATTTAAAATAAAAGTAAAGTTCTGAATTTACATATGTGCCTGTGTTTGTCAGAGCTCACATTACCTGATTTATTGCAATTATTTAATTGTAATATGCATTCATAGTAGCTTAATCCATGGAAATTGTGTTTTGGTGATGTGCTGCTGTTTTGTAGAGGGAAGATTACTGTTGCCTTGGGTGTAGTGCAGTGTAGTCTGGTAGGTATGTCACTCACACTGATGGTGTAGGCTGCAGCTTATTGTGAAATGGGGTACACGTAACCATTCTGCCTTGTAGTTGGAAGGTCCTGATCAGTTATCCTGACTGCAATTTCATATAGTTTTCCTCTTGTCTTGTGAGATAGATGCTACCAGAGTGCTTCAAGTTGTGGTATGATTACTTCCTTTCAAATTGTCTGTAGTTCATTACTCGCTAATGATGTTACTATTTAATACTGTGTGTAGTGTGACAATTAAAAGTGTCCTTAAATAACCTCTAACATAGGTAGTATTAATTGTAATATTAATATTAGAGACTAAGAATCAGATGGCTGGGGCATATCCAAAGAATGGACCAAGACAAACTAGGACGCTGTTAGATTGGAAACCTATGGGAACCAGACCAGTAGGAAGACCAAGACAGTGATGGCAAGAAGATGTCATGGAAGATCTAAAAGAGCTGAAAGTTAAAAACTGGAAGGAGACAGCTAAGGATAGAAGAACTTGGAGAGACTTGGCTCAGAAGGCGAAAACCCACACAGGGTTGTAGTGCCAAATTATGATGATGATAATATTAGAGAGTTTGTTCTCATTTTTATATATTTTATTGAAACATTTTACAGTTTGTAATTTTTTTCATTGCAGGAAAGAAAACGTGCTTGCACATCCATGGAGTTTTTCCATACATTTATATACCATATGAAGGCTCTGGACCACATGAGAAGCTGATGTATCAGATAGCATCCAGCTTGGATAAGGCCTTAAATATATCACTTGGAAAAGCAAACTCCACAGTGCAGCATATTTACAAAGTGGTTCTTGTATCCGGGTTGTAAGTTCTTTGTTCTAAGCTTCGTAATTGGTGTAAGGGATATGATGCAACTACCATAGCTGCCTCCCTTCCATCTGTTCGTCATTCTTTCCTTCCTTCCTTCCTTCCTTACGTTCCTTCTTTCCTTTCCTGCCTTCCTTCCTTCCTTTCCTTCCCTTCCTCCCTCCCTTCCTGTGTCTCTCCATTTCTCTGGTCCTCTCTCTCTCCATCCCTTCCTATTTCTCCCACTCATTATAAGGGCAGCACACTAATAAGGAAGAGACAAGTATCAAGGACCAAACTTTTACACAAAACACACAACTGTCACTATCAATATAATACTCTATCCCCTTATTCCTGTAACCTAAATCTGTGTATTAATGTTTCAAGTTAGATTTCCCTTTATTTCTCCCAGTTTTACAATAATAAGATGCAACGTTTGTCTTAGCCTGTAAGATTAACACCTGAAAAGCACACTTCACAAGGTAAAGCTTCCCTTTCTCTCAGTATCTCATTAAAATTAGTGAATGTTGATTCTTGTGACAGTTCTTTATCACCGCCACTGTTGCTGTCGCCACCGCCGGTGCTGGTGGTGCTTGGGCTGGCACTGGTGGCACTTGGAGTGGTGTTCACACTTTTGGTGGTGTCAGCATTTGTGATGGTGGTGGTGGTTGTCGTGGTGATGCTGCTGTTTGTGTCTGTTCATGTTATTAAGTTCTTGTGTACTATTTGTTACACAAGTTCGTAATTCCTTTATTAATTCACAACTGTTACCAACTGTCAGTTTTGAAGTGTGTGGCCAATAAGGAATTTTGAGTCGGCTTTTTCCTTACTGTAATTTGATTAATGGGATGACATATCTTATAATTTTGTTTACCATCTTCAGTGAATCCTACTTCTTCTGTATCCCTTAATTTAAATTTTTGTAATTTGGTTGTGTTATCTGATTATTTATTTGAAAGAAGCTTTTTTCTGTTGACACATTTTTCTGCTGCAAGTGTT
>Ga0268261_10002698_pt1 | contig 12803 bp, 5 predicted proteins | sample TergutNc150P1_FD_190353 | JGI IMG/M metagenome (GOLD analysis project Ga0268261, IMG submission 190353) | Nasutitermes corniger P1 segment gut microbial community from laboratory colony in Florida, USA - Nc150 P1 (SPAdes) (version 2) | ecosystem: Host-associated > Arthropoda: Insects > Digestive... | reverse complement strand
CATGGATATTTGTCTGTTGTGAGTGTCGTGTGTTGTCAGGTAGAGGTCTCTGCGACGAGCTGATCACTCGTCCAGAGGAGTCCTACCGACTGCGCTGCGTCGTTGTGTGTGATCTAGAAACATCAAGAATGGTTGCTCCATATATATATGACATTAGTAGCCTAAAGGTTAATAATTTAACCCTTATCCTGCTAACGTGGAGAAAATGGTGAGCTCTTATAATGCCAGCAAATAGCAGATGGGATTTAATTCAGGCTTTTAAGGGTTAAAGATGCTGACGATGATCAAATTATTCGTACAGACGATCAGCGATCGCTGAAAGAATGCATATGCGGAATTTTTGAACAGATACTAACACAGGAAATACAAAGTACTCGAAGAAAATACTGTCGCAGTGCCACTCTATCCACAAAATCGCACGTGGTTATTCCTGAGATTGAACCCAGACCTTCGCTGTGAGAGTTCAGCGCACAGACCTGTAAGAAAACAAAATGCTCTACTGTATATAATTAGCCCTATGCTATGAGAATTTCTTTGAAATTTGGACACTGCAGTACTGATTCAAGCACCCCTTTTACTGTCGTTTATTGCTGCAACCTTCTGCTCTAATTTTTAACTACCCATTAACACAGCCGGCATGCATAAATAAGAGAAGTCTGCATTAGTTACACACTCCCTTTTAAAGCCTACTGGTTACGTGTTGAACCAAGGGGTTCAACATTCAACAACTGTACACTCTGTCCACACTGTATTTATGTGTTTTCTATTTATCTGAGAACAAACAGCGATTTGTGCCACTTACAGCATAAACTGATTGGTTTTTTATAACCGAGATGAAAAGTGTTTACTGCGCGGTACGAACCGGGTTCTTTAACTAAAGCAGTCTGTGCTTCGTCTGTAAATGTTTAAAGTAGTTTAATATGGGAATATGAAAGAGATGCTCTGATATGAATAAGTTTATGGAAATTTTCAAACACAGTGTCATTCTGATGTCATAAGCAGTGTGACATTTACTTGCAATAGACATTACTGAGGGAACTTTTTTGGTTTTGGAATTAGACACAGTCGCCTTCTGAAGAGACGTCAGAAGCTGTCGCGGTCGTAAGATTTGATTTTTGTCTGCTGCAAGAAGAAGGAGCTTGTTACGTTAAAGTACAAACAAACTGTGTCAGCTTGAGTGGCAGGAGACTCGAGGCTTGAGGGGACGAGTGAAGGTTTCGTAACGACGGAAGTGTTCGCTAAGGACAACTCAGAACTAATTAAATTTACTGCTGAGTTAAGACGAATAAAATACGACACTGTTAATAATTTACTTCTGTTTACATCTAAGATTTAGCTCTGCCAGCATAACAAAATTAGACTAGAGGATTTAACTTTAAAATATGACAGAATTTTAACTTTGTTTACTCCGTTAGAATTACAATAGCCTTCAGATATATACTTATACAAATATTTAAATTTATAGGGTTTGCAACAGGAGACAATTCACTCTGTCAGTAAATTGTCTAGGCCACCGGCTTGGGAATGTGGAAATTTTAGTTCGATTCCTAGCAGAGGCAGAGATTTATCTAGCACGTAGTCTGTCTCTCGGGCCAACCGATTCAAATGGTACCCGAAAACCTTTCTTCAGGATAAATCAGCAGGCGTGTGAAACTTGGCTATAGTAAGTAAGGGTTTCGCGGTCTTCATCAGTCACTCAGGCGAAACTGGAGGATAAATATTAAAAATTAATTTGTCCTCGTATCAAATTAAGCGCTATACAGCGTAGGGGGCTAGGGCATAGCTCCACAAATTCTTAAACTCGGCATTAGATGATGATTTGAGTTGTCTCATTATTCGGCTACCCTACTGCAGGGAAGATAGATTTAAAGTTCCCTTTATTTAGGAGGCTGGATAGTCTCTAGAGATTCTCTGGGCTCTTTGGAGCACAGAAATATTTGTTGTCCCAACCAGCAGTGAGGCCACTGTTCGTTCATCTGTCTTACAGCCCGTACCATTGTCATTACACCGACTGAGCTGCTCTTGCTCCGAAAGTCTTGTATTTTACCTTAAATTAGACCACGAACGCTGTGTCCTTCAACTCTTACTAATCTCCCTGTCATGCGACACAACATTTGCCTGCTAGGCAAATGGAGTCTCGAATTTAACAAATAACGCGAAAGGTTAACGCTTCTGTTTCTGCTATTATTCTGTCTTTATGTATGTTAGAAAGTAGTTACGAATAAGAGTGGGAGATGATAGCTGTGAAAGTAGCGTAGTGTCCACCTTTAATGTACTATGTTTACATAGCAGCTGCAAAGTTCATTGGGTTTTCCTAGTCTATGTATTTTAGCGTAACAACAGAAAAGTCCTTTAGATAGTAGGTTTACTTAGTGCATATTGCTGGTGTATCCAATTTAGTATCTCAGCACAAATATCCTCTAGATCAGGGGTTCTCAAACTGTATCGCTAGCGTAGCACTAAATGAAATTAACATTTTATATTATCTAAATAACAAAGCTGGAATTTGACTGGCCGAGAGATGAGATGACTTATACAACGCTGCCGGCAATGCTGCCTATTGACAAGTATATGTGGCTTAAAATTTAGTTAATTTTTCAAAGGTTTAAATTTTTCCTTATTTCGATTTTTCTATTAAGGTTGCTACCAGTAAATAATTTTACCAAATTCTGAAAAACCATGCTCCAAATAACAGTCAATTCTTGCATTTTGCTAGTTTATTTAGGCTAGCATCTAAATTTAAATATCTAGAAGTTGTAAAGTTACTGTGATCAGGCATATTTACAGATACGTAAGAGCAGGCACAAGAATATTAAGGATAAAGACAACGCATTCTTCTTCAGGATAAATCTGTACCAATCTACGCGCAAATATTTATGCACATGCATTTGAACCACAAATTTCGCAGAGTAAAAGATACTTAATCCGTAATTTGTATTTTGAATAAGGAGTACGTAAAATCTATTTTATCATGTACCCTAAGTAATCCTGATTTGTGATTATAATTATTAGTTACTAAAACAGTCTTTTGGTTCCGAGATTTTAGCCTCAAAAAAAGTGTCTCAGAAACAGAAAAAATCTGTGACCGATACAAGTTATATTTATTTATTTTGTAACACCTCTCGCTCTCTTTCCATACCCGTGTGATAAGGAATGTTAAACATGTGACACTCAAGTGACGTACTGCCTTGTAATGGTATTCGACGCTGGTGGTCACGCACGTGGCTTTAATGGCAATCACATGTACCATCCACCCGCCAACAGTCAAATTCGTCCTGATATATATAAATAATTATTGTGTTTTTCAAAGACCTATCGACAGGATAAAGCCGCTGTATTCACTAGGAGAAGTATGTTGCTAATTAAAATGTAAGAGTTGCTAACAATAGTGCCAAGAGTAAGTTTTTATTTATCTGTCATTTGTACTTCAAATGTCATTTGCAAAATGACAAAAGGATTTTTTAAATATTTCCCACATAACTCGTATGCAAGAAACTTGTTCTTCAGTTCTCATTGCAGTACTAACAACGTCATAGTAATACATGGTATCGTAGTGTACTTGTATAATCATCACTTTAGCTTATAGATTGTATTCTTTCTGATTGATAATAAATAAAAAAATTGCAGTAGCTACAAACAACAGCGGAAAATGTAACTTTATCTGGCCCTTTGCCATAAGCCTTCACGAATTATCAGTAAATTGCAGTGAAACTAAACGTAACTTAACGTAAGGACGTTCGTTTGTGATTACTAAAATGGTGTCTGTAAAATGTACAACATTTCAGGTTCTCGAGGCAGTGAATGTTAAAATTACTCTTCTGGCAAGTGACGCCATGATGTGTGGTTTCGGAAGGCTCTACTGCCGCCATCTTCAGGGCCATATCCCAGAGCAGCCTAACATTAATTAAGTAATGTAATTCATCGTGAAATGAAATTATGGTATTACGTTTACAACTTTTCGATATCAGCCTCTGTTTCCTTCTTCAGATGAAATACAGTCTACCTGGGCTTGGAGCACGGAAAGACTGCATGGCAAGTTAGAGAATCAAGTGTTTATTATTATTTGCGTCAGAGTATATTGAAATCTGCGCCTGCTTAAAACTGAGTTATTCGCAGTTCGCAGGTTTATGTCTGTTCCTATAACTGATATTTATACGCAGACTTTCTATAACTGAATCTACCCCTTATTTCCAATATGAAAATTATATCTCTCTCGTCCTTACATACTAAATATCTTTTCAAATATTATGATGTTGTCGCTTTCTTTCTTTTCTTTTCTCTGGCTTTAAGCTATTGTGTTTTTGCCTTACATTCTGATCTATTCATCTTCTTAAAAATGTCGATTATAAACTACAGGAATCAATATATAAGAATGTCCATAGAACACTATGAATTGTCTTTCAATAACTTATTTTGTATTGTCTCGTGACACAGTACAAATCAAGGTATTTAAGGTAAATCGAAACAGAAATAACATGTACTTTCAAACACAAGGTCAGTGAATCAGTCCTTCACGTATGTGTCGTTGTTTACCTACCAGACCTACTCCAATATCACCGCCAGTAGCAAATCTGAAGGATTTCGCACTACCTTTACATCCTTGCTTCTGTATCTGAGTTTGCTGAACGTGCCAGCCTTAGAGATGTCTCAAAAACTTCTCCCAACAAATCTGCAACAAAGCACTATACAAACACTGAACAGTCCCCACAATGCCACACCCCGTTCCACCATCACAGTTGCTGAACAGGCAGTCTGCTCCTTGCTACGGTGCGATTAAGATTGCTTGACAGTGCAAATACCTGGAAAGTCAAAGATTGCCGCCTTATAGAATGTTACGCAGTCCTGACTGGTATTTACCGACGTCTAGGAGAATTATAATTCCTCCATATTTAGAATCAAGCAGTCCGAAAATTCGGAAACTTTGACAGTCTACGCAGCGTAACACCACTCTGAGAATTCCAAATCTTGACTGCAGAGCCCACCATTTGACCTGCCGGAGTTTGGCACTTCTGATCCGCGCCGTTGATAACTCCAAAGAAATTAGAAGTTGGCTTCCACACATAAAGATAATAATGATGCTGCCAGTACGAATACTAGAGACAGATTAACTATAGGGCAAAGATGGCGGCTACCTCCTTGCTCTGCAAGAACTCCACCTTCTACTCTAATACAGACTTTTATAGAGGGATTTTTTTTCTGCTGTGCAGTTACACACGCACGTATAAATATTGTTTTTGTTACTTTCTTACGATTGCCAGTAGCTCATTTCACGTTCCTCCCCTCCTGACCCTCTGTCGCGCTCACATCGTGTAATTTATTTGGTTCGGACTGTAGATATACCCGCCGATCTCAGTGACCGCGCTGTCTTAACTCGTGGATCTGCGACAGCACGCTTGCTGGAATTGCGGTTTCGAATCCCACCGGGGACATGGATGTCTGTCACTTGTGAATGCTGTGTGTTGTTACGCAGTGGTCACTGCGTCCGGCTGATCACTCATCCAGAGGAGTCTTACCTATTGTGATATGTCTGAGTGTGAACATAAAGTCTCGATAATGAGGAAGCCATGGCACACTTGGGATTGTTGCGGCTTGGAAAGGAATAAGTATAAACTGAAAGCCGGACAGTGGACAGCGTCCTAGGAATAAACATATGTAGGATAATAATGTATATATTTTGCCTTGCATTCGTTCTCTTATCCAAGCCTAGGCTGATTGATTTTCATGCAAAAACGAAAATAGTGTCCTCTTTCGAAAAGTCGTAGACGTAACTGAGTATCAGTATCCCCTTACATAATTAATTATTTTACACACAATTAAGGTTAGGTTGTTCTGGCATATGAGCCTGAAGATGAAGGCAGCAGATGAAGCCCGTAGCCGTTGGGGTTCAAGTGATGCAGGCTGCATCCCCTAGGAATCCGTAGAATATGAAAACAACCGCGCTGATCAGAAGTAAGTTCCGTTAATATCGCCAAGCCGGTCCCTGAAAAGATAAAGCCAGAGTTGCGACTAGATGAGAACGCGAAGGCGAACGGTAGATAAGTTTGTCTGGCCTACGTCGGCTACATTTGTAGAGGCTGGCGCCGGACTTTATCATGCGTGCAGCATAACAGTGCGCTGCGTAAGCGCTCTCAGTCTCAAAAATGCCGGCAGGTGCAAGTTGATTCGTGCGTTTTTTTTACAGAGCGCATTACGTAATTAACCCTTTAAAACCCGAATTAAATCCCATCTGCTATTTGCTGGCATTATTAGGAGCTCACCATTTTCTCCGCGTTAGCAGAATAAGGGTTAAATTATTAACCTTTGAGCTACTAATGTCATATATATATGGAGCACCCATTCTTGATGTTTCTAGATCACACACGACGACGCAGCACAGTCGGTAGGACTCCTCTGGACGAGTGATCAGCTCGTCGCACAGACCTCTACCTGACAACACACGACACTCACAACAGACAAATATCCATGCCCCCGGTGGGATTCGAACCCACGATCTCAGCAGGTGAGCGGCCTGTGCTGCGTCGTTGTGTGTGATCTAGAAACATCAAGAATGGGTGCTCCATATACATATGACATTAGTCGCCTAAGGGTTAAAGCGGTTTTGTGGCCCGGACAAAGGCTCTATTTACGTAGTATATATATATATATATATATATATATATATATATATATGCTCCTATAAACATATAGTACATATGTACCCACAATTGAAGCCACTGTTCATAGTCTGGCTTCAGACCTGCAGCGGATCTTTCTAAAACCAAACAATGCGACATCACTTACAAAAAGAAATTGTATTTGTAATGTTCACAGCCTCAAGAACCTGAAATATTTCACCTAATTCAGACACCATTTTGGTACTCACAAGCAATAGTGTTTGCAATAAATTACGTTTAGGTTCACCGAATTTTACTGAAACTTAAAACGTGACGTCAATCGAAGCTGAATTTTTCGCTATATGCAGATGTCCCATCAGCACGATGCTATAAATAAAGGTACACTGTTCAGGGAAGAGCGAAAATTGTCCTTTTGCGTGCCTCTGTCCTCAATCAACGACAGACAGCTGAAGAATTTTAGCGTCCTCACCCAAACGGACCACCACGTGGGCAGTGTTCTGTTGGTCGAATTTGTTGGAGATTTCAGTGGACAGAGATGGTTTCGGACAATCCAAGAACTGTCGCCCGAGGACTCCAGCTGGTGATGAAACCAGTAATTATGAAAGATCGGTAATTAAGATGACATCTAAATTTATGCTTCCAAAGTCATGTGTACACCGAATTGCGCAACGTCGGAACTTTCATCCATACAGGGTTTGTTTTGTACAAGAATTTAATAGAAATAATATGTAAAGATAAAGTAACTCCGTTAGAGGCCCGGTTGTGGTCCAGAGGGGGGTAGAGGTATAGCTCTAATCTTCCAAGACCTCGGCGCTAGAAGGGGGTGAGGGGTCAGCGTCACGCCCAGGCCGCTCTTCACCCCCTCTGGAAAGATCCGGTACCCATTGTACAGGAGGCTGGGTGGGCCCCAGGGCCGGTCTGGAAAGGCGCGGAAAATCTCGCCTCCACCGGGATTCGATCCCCGGACCGTCCAGCCCGTAGTCAGTCGCTATACCGTCTGAGCTACCCGGCCCACAGAAATAATATGTGGATTTCAGTTTTGTAAATGTTGTAAGTCACAAAAAATCCGAGTGGACGATGTCATGTTTAGCGGTGACAAATGCTTCCATTTCAATGGATACGTAAACCACCACAAAACTGAGTCTCGGGTGCAGCACAATCCCATGTCGCAGTTGATGCTCGTGGCCAAACTACCGTGGGATGCGCGACACATGGAAAGACTCTCCTGGGACCAGATCTTGGAACGAGGATTGAACCCCGAAAGATATCTTCAGTTGCTGAATGATGAGTAGGAAACGCTAGTGGATGAATTATCACTCACATTCGATATCGATTTTACTTTCGGCAGGATGGAGAACCACCTCATTCCACTGGCGAGGTGCAAAAGTTGTTGGATGGACTGGACGCAGGGAACCAATTGGATAGCTGCCAGGACCTCAAGCCCCTACATATTTTCCTATGGGGTCGTCTGAAGTCACTTGTGCTCCATGCCCCCTACGTATCATTGACGATCACGAAGCTAGCTACTTTAGACATCATAACTCAGACTTCAGAACGTGTGCGATACCGTGTGCAGCTTCATATCAATCTGTGCGAGCAACAGGAAGGATATAAATTAAATTTCCTTCGCTGCTCTTTTGGCCGTATGAGGCCGGACTTATGACTTACCGCTATTTTAGTGTATTTTATTTATATAAGAGAAGAGAAGAGAGTATATGATATAAGAAGTGGAAGAACCGGAAATAGCTTCGGACGTGGAACGACGAAATACAACGGGTAATAGAAGAAAAGAAAGCTAACCACAGAAAATATTTACTACATAAAACAGTGATGCACTATATAGAATATAAAAGACACCGGGCAATAGTAAGGAAAATGACACGAATACAAAGAAGAGATGACTGGAACAAATTCGTTAAGACACTGGAAAGAGACATAGCAGGCACACAATGGCGAGGCTTTAAATGTTTAAACAGCTACAACTGCAAGAAAGAGATAAACTCAAAATTGACCCGATAACAAAAACGGAATGGAAAGAATACTATGGAAAACTTTGGAATGAACAAGGTAGTAAGGGTGAAGAAGGAACAGAAGAGGAGAGGAGAAGCGAATGGGCAGAAGACGACGAAGACATGATAAGAATAGAAGAGCTAAACGAGATACTTAAACATGCAAAAAACAGGAAAAGCTGCGGATTAGATAACTAACCAATGGAACTGTGGAAATTTGGGTGAAAAGAATTAAAGATACAATTACTAGAGCTGTTTAATAATATAATAGACAAAAATCAAATGCCACAAGAATGGGAGACAGGAATGATGATAAACGTACACAAAAAAAGAAAAAAAAAAGCAAATTCGAAAATTACAAAGGAATTACTTTATTGCCTACAGTCTACAAATTATTTGCAAACATAATAAAAAACAGACTAAATGAACATATGGAAGACGAAATGGTAGAGGAAGAGTGTACCTTTAGAAAGAGACGCAACTGTACCGGTGCAACAGATAACTGAAAAAAGTAAGGAACGCAACTTACGGCTATTTATCTTATTTATAGATTACGAAAAGGCATACGATAACGTAAACAGAGACAAGCTGTGGGAAATAATGGGCAATAAAATTCCAAATTATTACTAAATACAATAAAATGTATTTACAGGAATATGAAAGTTAGAATTAAATTTAATGATGGTATATCTGAACCAATAAACATAAACAAAGGAGTAAGACAGGGATGTGGCCTCTCACTGGTATTATTTAATATAGTATACATTAATAAAATTATACAGGAATTTAAAATAGCGATAAAGAATTTTATACAACTAAATAACAGGAAATTAGTGAACATAATACTATATGCAGACGACAAGATTTTAATGGCCACATCAGAAGACGACTTACAAACAATGACATACTACCTGAAACTTATAACAAGAAAATACAAAATGACTATATCCAGCACAAAAACTAAATCAATGGCAAGGTGGGGGAACCACATACAGGAGGTAAAAACTGTGACAAACGACACTATTATTGAAGAGGTAACAGATTTTAAATACCTGGGGTACCGTATATCAGAATACAAAAGTGATTTAGAAGATAAATTGCAAACATACAACAAAATAAACGGAGAAATGCGGAGACATTTTGGAAAACAAATGAACAAAGGAACAAAGTTAAGAATTCACACCATTACAGCTAAAGCAGCACTGAAATTTGGAAGTGAAGCCTGGGTACTGAAGAAAAGAGAGGAACAACGTTTAGAAGCAACATAGAAGAAGTTTTTGAGACACTTACTTGGAATAACAAAACTAGATAAAGGAAAGGATCAATGTATCAGCGAAAAAACGGGAGCACAGAACATAGTAAAGGAAATAAAACAGTACCAGGAAAAGTGGCTACAAAACGTACAGAGGATGGACACAAATAGAATACCAAAACAAGCACTACAATATAAACCAGAAGGACGAAGGAACATTGGACGACCGAGGAAGAGATGGAGAGACAAACTTCATCCTGAGGATCAAGGAACAGGAAACACGCCTAATCCTTCATAAACATGATGATGATGGTGGTGGTGATGATGATTTGTATAAGAATATAATAATACAATTTCCATACATAAGAGTTATATGTAATTTTTTTGTAATACACACTGATTAACTTCCGTACTGGTGCTACTGAAGGCATAGAAATTTCCAGGGTATGTGTTTTTACCTTCCACTACTATCGTATATTTTCCTCTCGAACAGTTTGCAATATTTTATGTAAACCGTTCTTACATGAACGCTGATATTTAAAGACGAACTTGCTATACCTGCACCATATTAGTGCAACCACTGAAACACATTTATGGCTACGCTTCCTCTTTAGTGTTTCCTTTCTAAAACGTGAAAACTGCCGGTACTTATTTGGTTGCTTTGAGACTTACTTAATTACACAATTTTATAGTAGAATCGTGTCAAAAGATACCGATAGGCAGCACAGTCGGAATTAGTTAACCTTCAAAGAAAAGCAAACTTTCTCCTAGTATGACGCGAACATTAAGAACGGTCAATACCGGGAAATGTCTGTGTACTTACAGTTTCACGTTGTCCCCTGAGATATATTTAAATTTTGAGCTAACCTCTTCTACTCCACATTTCAATAATTTCCGTAAAATTACCCAAGCGTTTCGCACCAAATTTCCAGAACACTTCTTGGAACCCCCACCCAACCACCAATTTCAACGGGAAAAAAGGAAGACTGACAGCACAATTCTATCCAGTGCCGAGTTCAAGAAAGCATGGAGCTGTACCTCATCTAACGCTCAGGTAGTCAAGGCATGATGCTTAATTAAGAAAGGTACAATTTACCTTTTTTACTTTTAAAAAGGGTAAAGTGCGCCCTTGTACAGGCACTGAGGCTCTGTACAGGCCGTACGGCCCTTAGGGGCAGTATAGGTAGAGCTCTACTCTTTCATGACCACGCCGCTAGAAGGGTTTAGGGGTCAGCGTCACGCCCCAGCCGCTATTTACCTCCGGGAAAGACCTGGTACCCATTGTACAGGAGGCTGGGTGGGACCCAAGGCCGGTCTGAACAGGTGCGGAAAATTTCGCCCCCACCGGGATTCGATCCCCGGACCGTCCAGCCCGTAGCCAGTCGCTATACCGACTACACTACCCGGCCCACTTTTCTACTTTTACCATTTATTTATTGTTTCTTTTGTATCAGCCGAATGCGCAGTTTAACACAGTTTCTAAAATTTCACTCTTTTAACAGTATCAGGAAAACTGTATAAGCCACAATATTTCACAGTACACCACACACTAAATTCCCCTTTCTCCATAGAACAACTTTTAACGCATATATAAAACAAAAAGAAGTCATTTAATAACTAAAAGTTGCACAAGTAGATTCTAATTTTAACATTTATTGTAACATTGAAATATTCTTTGTTGTGTCTCCACGAGTGACATTAATTTCGTCCGTAGTTAACATTTACTGGATCACATTCCTTATACACTTCATAAATAAATGCAACTCATCCATTTCAATGAGATTCTCGTATATACGCCTTGGTATTCTAAGAGATCAATTTACTTCATTTATTTAGCAAGTTTTTGTGTGCGTACTTCCCACGAGACTTGAATCGTAATTCATTATCGTGTAATTGACAGCCCGTCACTGGTCCCAATCATGATCGAGACGAATCCATTCCACAGCCTCCAGACCTATTTCTTTACTATAATTTTCAGCAATATTTTCCCATCCATTCTCAGATGTTTCAAGAAGTTTTGATTGTTTGGCTCTGCGAAGTGTTTGGTAACGTATTCTATGAAGCTGCCTCTAACTCAGACTGTGTAGTTTCAAATAGTGTGGAAAATGATGAATTGAAAGTGAATTTCTTGATTGGAAGTCAAGTATACTTTTCTTGTATTAGATAAATATTATTTTATCTTCCTCATCAGTAGATTAAGATGTATAAGAATAGTCAAACTACAACTACGAAGTGTCAGTATCATGCTGCTGCTTCGAATCCGAAGGGATCTGTGGTGGCATAATTGAGCAGCCATTCCGATATTTACCTGCAGGTAATGAGATAAACCACGTAAAACCACAAACACAATAGCCGATAACCCATTTCGGATTTGAAAGTAGGCCTTTCCTGAAGTTAATTTGGAGTGTTACCGCTGCACTAGCTTGCTCGGTATTTTCTATGTCGAAGACGTGAAACCTGAGAGATATGTGTGTGCGTGTTTGTGCGCACTAGCACGACATACGCGTGACTTATGCGTGCTGGCAGCACAGAAAGCAGTGGCAAGCTGACAGTGACGAGCGGGTGGCAAGCAAGGTGGAGAAGGCGGCATGTGTCCCTGTCACTTAACGTCTACAAGACGCACTTTGTGTCTCTATCAGTTCTGACGGAACTGCATCTCACGCGAATACTGATACACTAACGCCTGACATATTAACGGATCTACAGTAATGAACGTATGCATCACTTTCTGAACCATCCGTATACAATCGAAGTATGTGGTTATAAGTTTAAGGTTTTCTGGGATTAACGCCGTTCATCCTGGTAGAAAGGTAATTACGTTTAAGAGAAACGTAATTTCTTGAGGGTAGAAGTATGCTTCATGTAATATCAGGTTTTATTCTTAGGTCTAAATTTTCTGAAAAAAAAAAAAAAAAAAATATTCCCTTC
>Ga0268261_10002697_pt1 | contig 12805 bp, 7 predicted proteins | sample TergutNc150P1_FD_190353 | JGI IMG/M metagenome (GOLD analysis project Ga0268261, IMG submission 190353) | Nasutitermes corniger P1 segment gut microbial community from laboratory colony in Florida, USA - Nc150 P1 (SPAdes) (version 2) | ecosystem: Host-associated > Arthropoda: Insects > Digestive... | reverse complement strand
TATATATATATGTGTGTGTGTGTGTGTGTGTGTGTGTGTGTGTGTGTGTGTGTGTGTGTGTGCGTGTGTGAATGTAAAGATGCTTGTTCCATGTTCAAAAGATATTCCTTGAACGGAAAAATTCCTAACAAATTTCTCGCTGTCCGTCTGGTTGACAATAGGCCTTGTGCTGCTGCTAACTACAGCTGTGTTCTGGTGTGCCGTTAATGGTCCCTACCGGTCTGTGTGTAACTAGACACACATATCTGTCACTGTCACACTGTTTTGACAATGATTGGGCTGTTTTTGTTGGAGTGCCTCTTCCACAGCTGCCCACGCTTTCTAGCCTCAGAGTTTCCTTCTTCCTGGACGTCTGTGTTTGTTACACTATTAGCACTGTATTCCAAGCATTCTTTGTTTCTTTGTTCCAATCTGCGCTGAAAGACGTAATTACAAAGCAGCACAGTTCGCTATCAACATACTGATTAACTTTCCATGGCGGGAAAACACGTCATCCATATTTCAGTTCCTTGAATTTTGTTTGATTTATAAGTGTAAGGTCAGGGACTGCTATCTGTTCCGTTACAAGCTGTCTTCAGTGCAGCCAGCCGTACTGCAGTTGTGTATGTCAGCAGCACTGTACATAATCTGTACTGCAGTTGTGTATGTCAGCAGCACTGTACATAAACTGTACTGCAGTTGTGTATGTCAGCAGCACTGTACATAATCTGTACTGCAGTTGTGTATGTCAGCAGCACTGTGCATAGTCTGTACTACAGTTGTTTATGACAGCATCATTGTACATAATCTGTACTGCAGTTGTGTATGTCAGCAGCACTGTACATAATCTGTACTAAAGTTGTTTATGACAGCATCATTGTACATAATCTGTACTGCAGTTGTGTATGTCAGCAGCACTGTACATAATCTGTACTAAAGTTGTTTATGACAGCATCATTGTACATAATCTGTACTGCAGTTGTGTATGTCAGCAGGACTGTACATAATCTGTACTGCAGTTGTGAATGTCAGCAGCACTGTACATAATCTGTACTGCAATTCTGAAGTAAATAAATGCAACAATGCTTGTATCTCTATGTTCAGTTCCATTTCAATTAAATAAACACATCAATAATCGTGATATTTGGTTGGCCGTGTATCATAGTATAACTTTTATATTATTACCAACTTGATACACAAATTTCTTGTTCATTCAAATAAATTAAATAAAATTAAATTCCTCTACATGTTTCGAGCGCAAACCGCCCATCGTCAGGAGGTCAACAACCTAAATTGTACATACGCAGCCCCTGGTATCGTCACCCTGTAAAAGTGAGTTGTCTAAATTATTGTGTTAAATTTTGTTGCACAAGTTATCATTGGATGTAAAACTCTTAGGATTTTTTGGTAAAAACAACTCGTGTATGGCTACATTGCATTGTATTGAGTTATCAGGGCGTGATAAGTAGTGTGGAGTTTATATTAACTTAACGCACAATTTACAGTATAACACACAGTGGACAGAATGTCTGACATCTTCGAGGCTCTCGGTCACTTTATACGTTTGGTTTACACACTCACATCTTATTTTATATAAAAGTCACCAGAATTTCGTAACGTCTTCTCCTTCTTCTGCTTAATACAGTTAATTAACTTTTAACATAGGTAAATCGGACCATTTCCAAAAGTGAACCTTTGCCCTTGAAGCCAAGAAGTAACAACGACCCTCTTTCCACTGACAAAGTCGAATTCTTTGTTGTTCTGTGTATTCGAGGACTTTCAGCAGCTAGTATCAGAAAGTTCTGTTGCCTGTGACGTGCTTTTTTAAGTTTAGTTCTTTATTATTAACTTGTGCGACTTTTAGAAGGGAGTGCTGATCGCCTGAATTTAGGTCCGTCTACATATGTGTAAACACCTGTCGTCTGGGAGGGAATTAGGAGCTCGGTACTTGATAACGTGCCATCCAGACTCCGAACGTCTTCGGCGACAGTAAGATTGTCATTTGCTATAAACTGGACCGAATTCGGATGCGTCTACCGAACCATACATTTTGTATGGTCCAATTAGGGAAAATGAGAATCAACAATTCGGTATAATTGTTCGAAGTTAAGGGATTAGTTAATTTATCTTCGGCATTCTGTACGTAAATATACAAGTTACATTCAAGTATTATTTTAAATATCCCAAATTTCTATGCCACTTAGGATAAAAAATAGACCAAATACAACATCAGGGAAGAAAAATCATGGCCAGAGCTCTAGCTGTTTATCGAAATAGGGATATGGTACTGACTGCGTAATGCTAACTTAAAATAGGGAAATGGTACTGACTGCGTAATGCTAACTTAAAATAGGGATATGTTACTGACTGCGTAATGCTAACTTAAAATAGGGATATGGTACTGACTGCGTAATGCTAACTTAAAATAGGGATATGGTACTGACTGCGTAATGCTAACTTAAAATATCTTGTAAGCAACCAACAACAGCCAAGTCCACGAGACCAAATGAATGCTGTAGGACGAACAGCAGTTTGGCCGAAATGCTGACCTCCTAAAAGAATTAAAAAATGAATTAGTTAACAGTTTTGTGCGGTTGGAAGAAACAGTTTTGGGGCTGATAACAAAGGGTTACCAAAATAAGCATTGAAAAGAGCAGAGGCGAAATATTCTTCGAACAATTTCATTCACGAATAGAAAACTTCCGGCAAAACAGTGTACAAAAGATTTATTACCGGTCACCCTGAAATGTTACTCCGTCGGCCTAAATTACTCCTATGGACAGGCTTAGAGTGTTCTAGGAAAGAATGGAAGTTTTCGATCTCCTGGAAAAATATATGTACGAATACGTTCTGGATGTTACTTGGAAATTTATTGCCGATAACAGTTCCAATTCCACTGTCCAAAATGTCAGAAAACTTTGGATCGTACAGACAAACAAAGAGGTTTGTACAACGCAGGGTGAATTGCTTTTAGAGAGTTTGCTTACTGGACATGATCCATTGCAGGGGCCGAGAGAATGAGTCCATCAATATCATGCAAGATGGAACTGAAGGAAAATTATTCCAAATATGAAGAATGAATGTATTAGTAATGTATATTTTGTGCGCTGTGAATTACTGTTCTCTACTGTGACTTGATTTAGGTGTGTACATGCTTACAGTTAAAGAAGTGTCACATTTTGAGCAAAACGTTGTGTGGTGTTGAAAATTGCACACTTCGGAAGGTAATACACTTGGAAAGGTTTGATTTGTGGTGCTGAGGAAATATGGAAAGATTGTGCGGGGAATAAAGTATCACAAATAGTCAAGTAGTAGAGGAAAAAGCTATGTACCACAAAAAGAAGAAAAGCTAACTGGATGGTCATAACTTGTGTAGGTATGCCTTCCGAAACACGTCATTGAATTTAAGATACAGGGAATAGAAGTCTAGTAGGTAGATGTAAGCTTCTCCAAGAAGACTTTCAGGAAAAGAGAAGAAAAAGGAAGCAACCTCTGGAGACCTCGTTCGGGAGGAGGCTATGGACCTGTACTCAAGCAGTCCACGTGGTGATGATAAATTCCACTTCATTAGCATAACATAACACAAGTTTATTTGAATGTATTATTTCTACATTTATGTTGACCGGCTGTTGGCCGGATCCTGTCAACAGTCGGTCAAAATAAATGCATGACATATACCAACTGCTGTATAGACAGAATAACACCTACCAATAATGAGCCCTAAGGCTTCTCGAACCACGTAGAGGTTAAATATTGAAATAAATTGAAAATAAATAGAGCATTCTGTTAATTCATCCCAATGCAAAGTCAAAAATTAATACATTAGTGTCCTCAATATCGCAACAAACGCAAACATTTGATTATTTCTCAATAATAAAATATATAACTGCACTATCATAAGCCAAGAGCATTAGGTAATAGACAAAGAATACAGCAAACCGATAAATATTAATGATTTAGACACAGAAATGAAATTGGTGGTATACACTTGGTTCCATATCAGAGTTCAGACCATTGTACTGAGGTTAAGGTTATCACCCTACTGGACAGTTGGGTTATTTCTGCACAAGGTCATTTCACGAAGAACACTGACTTGTTTCCAGGAAAGTTAAAAAAAAAACATAAACGCATATTCTATGAAAGCAGAAAGTCATTGGCGTTTTACTAGGATATATGATCACGACAAGGATTTCAATGGTAATTTTGTTAAGCATATAGAAGGATTGGAGTATGATTTACTAAATGGGGTTTTCCAACAGATGAACATGACGTATGTTCATGTCTCTATAACAGAAGATTTTGAAACGAAGGAAGGTTCGGTAAATAATGTAATTAAGGCTATGATTGCAAAGTAAAATTTTATAGCCTTACGTGTTTTTGGGACACATTGCCTGATAGACTCATTTTTGGAATCAACCAATACCTACTACATGATGAGTGTCCGCTGGTACGTACCGTGTTCTGTCAAATATCCAAGATGGAGCAGCATCTTTAGAATGTTCTCTGTGGAACTGTGGCTAGTTCTGACCTTATCGATTGAAATTGAGGCCATTTCGACTACACTTGTTGGGCGATACAGCAGGAGGTTAGAATGGCAAGGGTACAAGACACTGACAAGTTCGTTGACCAAACTCTGGTCTGTCATTTTAGGGGTGGCAGTGTCAACGATGCCACGCACACCGTCACTACGTTCGCTGTTCATCGCCTGGGTGTGTTTCTCTATGGATTTCAGCACAGTGATCCAGGCGTTTCTCACAATGTTTCATATTGACTCGGGTTACAAAACACCTCTTCAAAACATGGATGATCTGCTCGACTCAGGCATTAAAGTCGCCTAATAATCATTTTACAGTTTCATTTTCGATTTTGGTGACGAAACACAAGCAATAAATGTACACAGAAATCATGTGTATTTTCCATTGTAGGAAGTTTGTGAGAACTGGGTAAAGTTTCAGAAAAATATTTCGGTTCTTTGGTTTGATAGGGTTGCTGAAGAAAATTCTGCTAATAGTAATTTTGTTGGTGAGAACTGTGAACCATTGTTGTGCAGGATAGAAGACGGGGTAATTTTTTGTTTCGGCAAATCAATGTTAATATTTCATGGTGACCCACTGATGAGGCGAGGTACCGATTTTATTTATCGTGTGGTTGAGGCAATTGTGTACAACTACTGGATTTCCATGCGAATGCACTGGCGTAAATTATTATCTCGAAAGATAGCTATCGTTCACCTGCTTGATGGATGTTACAGCTATCACCTGCAACCTACTTTCTATCTCTTTGTGATGGGCTATTTTTAAGCGCCTTCTCTTTTATGATCGAGTTGTAAAAACGTTTATTAAGCAAACGATTGTGAAAATGATATTGGTTGGGCTGCTACGTGATTTTTAATTATGGCGGAGTTTCCAGAGGACTACGTAACCCACAACTCGCCAGCGACATAACTTGCCAGTTGTCAGGGAGTAAAGTAGCCATGTCTATAAATATTAAGAAAGGAAATACTGGTGAAACCGATTCCAGCTCGTTCGACATCTTACGGATGATAGGTGAAATTTTGGTTCCTTATCACAATGCATTTCCTTGCTGCATTATATACTATGAGAGAGTTTACTTGTGGGATAATAAATTAACAGGCAATAAATAATTTAGTCTAAAGTGACTTTTTCGTTTGAATAATAAGACAATTCGAAAATGTAATTTTGGTATGCATAATAATCGGCAGATAAGCTGACAGATTATTACGAATGCTTTGGAGAGAAAAAGGCATGTGTGTCTTTTGCCTCAAGCATTTGTACGGAAGAAATTCCATTAAAAAACAACTGGAAAATGGCTGAAATGTATAGTTCAACCACGTTTCTTCCTCTGACTTCGTGCAAGCCATCTGTTTCTTTCTCTGTAATACAAACCACCCTCTATTGACGAATATTTTACAATTTAAAATATAGCATGATCATAAATGTACTTGTATAAATCTAAATATGTCGTTTGTCAAAATTCTGTAAGCCACCGAAAGCTTATGCATCTAAGAATCAGAATTGAAATAAAGCCTCGTGACAAAGAGAGTAGTACTAGTGTCATTTCACAAAAAAAAATATTTCTTTTTTAGTGTAAAATAGAAAAACCATATTTTCTTAACTTGGTAAAATCTGAGACCTGAGTTATAAGTATTCTGCAACCGTGTACATTTATTTCAATCTTTCATAACTCCGTTTAATCGTTGAATAAAACGATTACACGATGCTTTGCTTAACATTTCAGAATAATATTGCGTAAATCCACACATACTGTGTATAAATGAATATTAACTTAAGTGTTATGATGAAATTTTTGTGGACGAAATATACAGGGACGATTTGGGTGGGAGTTTTTTTAAACTGATATTTACAACAATTTGATAAAACGTACAATTAATATTGCTGTAAATATATGCATATAATTTTGTGTGTGGAGCTCCTAATTTTCTTATATTATGCCCTAATGTTTTCTGCAGAATATCTTAATGAATTTTAGAGTTTAAATAGTACTAATTATTACCTGATTACTTCATATTGCTAGTTTATATTTTTTGGTAATAAGAAAACTTATTATCTTAAAAAAACCTAGAGGCAATTACTACTGACCACATCTTTAAAAACATACTTACATATAAATTGTCGCATACAATATACTTTGAAGAAATATATTAAAATAACTTGAGTACTGCAAATGGTAATAGTCGCAAGATGAAAAGAGCTCGCATTTCTGCAAAGATCCTAATAAGGGTCGAATATCCATGCTATCAGTCTTTTGGAGATACTCTACTTAGCACTCGAGAAAACGGACACATATTTCTTCCAAAAGTTTGGCCACTTGGTTCTCAGTTTACCCCTTATTTTATACAAGGAATAACAATTTCTTAAAGTAGATTTTCCATACAAATAAACATTTTTCCTCTAACATCAACTTTCAAGCCATGAAGTAAAAGGGTGTAGGTTAATAAGGAACATCTGTACATCTCTATCAAATTGAACAATAATTGTGTTATTGATGCAATATTTTAAGTTTACGTAAACACTCAAATTGTGGTGAAAAATTAATTGAAGAATATACTAAAATATATATCACTAAATGATGAAAGCGAATTAGAATACACTTTGAGCTCTGGATTGTTAAGGCAGAAATGTAGTTGTGGGAGGGGCTGGTGTGAGAGTCGATCAGTCAATGTGCAGTTCGATATTTTCAGTTTATACAAGACTATCGATCCCAAAAAATAAAAAAATTGGAATTAATATATATGAATTAAACATTCAAACTTTCTTATAAATTTGAATTAGGTACTGTGGAATTTTAAAAAACTTTGTGGGATAAAAAGACAAAAGAATGCAATAGAGGCCTGACAATTTTTCTGCATGTCTTATGATAGAATAACTTTGTTTACTATAGAGTTAAATTGTTATATTCAGTTTTCCTTTATATACGAGGACGAAATTCAAAATATCAAATTCCAGTCGCTTTTTCAGAAATAAATTTATTACGATTTGTTGAGTTCTCAAAACAACAAATGAAACAGAATACATTTCATAAGAAATGCGTGTATCAGTTGATACAACATTAAGGCTTTTAGGATTTGCTAGAAAAACAAGGGAGCCTGACATCCAGTAATAGTGCAAACAAATTTTCCGACTAAATTTGGCACCAAACAGAGCAGTTTTCGATATATCTGAGCTGAATTTTCACAAGATAATGTACAATACCTTATTGTATTATTCCATACACAGTGACTGTTAGGAAATTTTGTTGCAACTGATCTTGAATGTGTTCGTTATGCCGCCTATTAAGACGTCAGCATGAGAGCGGACAATTTCAGTGCCTTAGTTTACGTGATTTAACTATTGGTTTTAAAAATATCAGAGTTGCGGACGAGGTTTTGCAAAGTAGAAATTTCTTATCTGCATTTATTATGTTCGTTATGACTTACACCGCTACATGTTTCGACTAAAAATTTGTCAATGTCAGGTCATTACTATTAAATTTTTAGTTTTATTAAATTTAGTGGCCTGACGATAACCACCCAGTTGTTTAAACATGCGCCTCTTAAATCCTATCAGACTTTATAAGTACTATTTTGTTTGGTGAATGATATCTTGAGATTTATAAAAAAAAAGTCTTTCCCATAATAAAATTTGCCAGAGATATTCGATGACTAATACTTTCTTTTTTCAAACTTGTTTTTACATTCCTCCCCTGAAATTGTCTTCTAAAATTTTTTTTCAAATAAAGCTGCAAAAGTGTGTATTGTTGTGCTTGTATATGACATAATTTCTAAAAGGTCAATAATTGTTTTATTCTACATATACATTCAAATTAATTAATTTTTTTATTTCGCCAAATTCCTGTTAACATGAAATTAATCTAGAGAAACTTCTACACATAGGCTGCAATCATACATAAAATGTTGCTTTTATATCTCAAAATTAATGGTAATTTCTTTTGAAATTATAGGTTCTTTTCTCGCTATTAACTTTTGCTTTCTGGGGCGTGACACAGTGTAATTTAGTAGATTATGTGAGCGTTGTAGGAGAATACGTTATTGGCAAGCACGTAATTTTGAAATATATTATGCATTATGTACCTTTCCATTGTGGTTTAAAAACAGCACTTCTAATTCAACAGAATTTAGAAAAAAATAGAAAATTTGAAAAATATGAGCATGAAAGCTTATTTTACGATAAAATTAAATATTTGAAATTTTTGTAAGTAAACGGTTCTTATTCATTGCATTTAAATTGTCTATGAATAAATTTTTAAAAATTTCGTGGATATTTTCAATGTACTTTATTTTTTAAAAATGATTTCTCATGGGCGTGATAAATTTTCGAGTACTAATTAATCGTCGTCAGGTAATAAAATTTATTTTTAAATTTTTGAAATTTAGTTGTATTAATATGCAGCCTTGTAAATCCTCTCAAACTTAATATATACCCTTTTGTTGGTGAGTGATACATTGGGATATATGCAAAAATATAGATTGTCCAAAATGAAAATTGGAAAAGATATTTGTTTTCTAATACCTTCGTTTTGCATTCTTGCTTTTACACTCTTCCTTTGAAGTTTTATTTAACTTTCCGTACTAATAAAAATAAAAACTTTTATGTAATTATGTCTATATATGAGAGACATTCACCAGTTCCGTAATAGTGTTTTTATACATTTTTCATTCAAACATTTAACATTCATCAAGATTCTGTTAAGCTTACATTAATCTTAAGAAATCTTTACACGTAAGCTGCAATTGGACTTCAAACGCTGCCTTTGTATCTCCCAAAATCAATAGCAATTTCTTTTGAAATTATAGGTTTCTTTGTCACTATTAACATTATTGCCTTCAGGGGCGTGGCAACGTATAATTTGGTAGATTAAATTTAGAAAAATGTAGGAAATAATGTCTAAGTTCCCCTATAGGTATCTCGAAATGAATTACTAATTTCACCCCAGTTAGATTTCAGAAAACTTCTTTTGGAATTAATTATTTCCTATTAGAATTATAATAAACCCTCTAAACTCTTAGGGAAACAATCCAAATTCGTTGCGTTGTGTCTTTCTTATTAGTTTATGTAACTAAAAACCTAAATAAACTAAATACAATTGCTTGTTTATCTAACTATACAAGCAAATGCACTAAAAAATACAAAATTTCAGTCGAAATAACTTCAAATATCAATCCGATAATTTAATATAAAATGTAATTTTTTTAAATAAATTTTGTTCTGGATGAGAATATAAGGAATATAAAGTACGTTCATATTACTAAAACCTATTAACTATTTCCAAAAATATTAAAGTATGGGCTCCTGATCATGAGAAGTCAGTGACAGGAAAAAATCATCACCTTTGTTAGTATGAAATTTCATTCATCATATTCATTGATGATTTTGAGTGCAAACGTCATTCATTGCAGAACAATGAGACAAAATGGTCTTGGGATATTGTATTTATTATGTACTAGTAAAATATCACATATTTCAGAGTATTTTGTGAACACAGAAATTAATTTTCATGTAATTAGGAAATAAAGTTGTTTCAAAACAATGGACAAAAAGACCATGAAAAACAAAACGTTCCAATTTACACTCACTATTATTGAAAACAAAATCCCATAACACTTCAGCATATTTCGTCAATGATTTAGAAGTTTAGGGTTTTTATTTTGAAATGAGACATAGACACTGTGAGGAGAAACAAATTAACCAAACACTGATAGAGTTAGGGACAGCCCACCGTGCAATAAACTTAAATTCAGCTTATTAGTCTTGGTACTGCGAAAAGAATAACAAATCTTGCAATAAATAGAGGAAAGTACGATACTGAGCAACTGATACCACCATGAGAAAATACCTTGCGTAAGTCAAAGCAAATGGCAGGCTATGGCCGTCATCTTACAATTTTCGAGTTGAGCCCGGAGCTTTTGCCCATTTTTCAATTTCTGCCAGGTGCGTTTGCCCATTTTTGAGTTTAGGCAGGGGGTTTTCCCCGTTTTCGAGTTTAGGTTTACCAGTAACTACGAAGGGTTAGGTTACTCTTACAGGAAGCGGTGAAGCTCCAGAATACCAAACAATACGACAGCACCGGAATATTATTAAAATACTTTCATTACCAATCACTACGGAGGGTTAGATTAAGTTAGATTAATTTTAAGGGAAGAGGTAGAGCTTGGACGTTGGCGGGCAGGGAGGCACCCTGACAAAATTCCTACAAAAGTCGAAATACCTCGCATTACTCTCCTTTTGCACGTAAACAACCACGACCTACATTTTTTTAAATTGAACCCATTTTGTGTTTGGGTCAGGGGCCCATTTTTGAGTTTGTGGTATTTTGCCAATTTGGGGGCCCAAAATTGGAGTTTCAAACTGCACCCTCCTTTTTTTAATTTTGGACCCGGGGTTTTGCCCATGGGCGGACTCATTTGAGCTTAATACTACGTAAGTGTATCAGTTGATACGACACTAAGGCTTCTGGGATTTCTAGGAACAACAAAGACATCTGGCATCACGTATTAGTGTAGATGAATTTCCCAGCTATGTTAGGCACCAGAAAGCAGTTTTCGCCATATGTGTTCGGTGTTTTCTCATGATATTTCACGATATCTTCTTGTAGTGTTACAAACAAAATGATGTTTACAAAATTGTTCAATGGATCCTTGAATGTGTTCGTTACCTTGCCTATGATGGTGTCAGATTTGCATCAACTCTGACATTTTCAGGGACCTAGGTCACGTGATCTGACTACTTGTAATAGAAATATACGAGTTGGGAAAGAGATTTTGAAAGGTAGAAATTTCTCAACCGAACGACAAATTATTATGTTTGTTATGACTTACACGGCTAAATATTGCGAGTAAAAATTGGATATTTTCAGGCCATTTAAATTGACTTTATAATTCTATGAAATTTGGTGGACTGACGATATAGAGCCAGTTGGTAAAACATGCAGCCCAATGACTCTTCTCAAACCTAATAAATATTTATGTTGGTGTTGAATGAATCCTTGTGATATCTACAATGAAACGCGCATGTATAAAATGAAAACTGGGATAGATAAATTTTCTTTGTATAAAACTTTCTTCTGCAAACTTTTCTTACACAACTTTCCTCTGACATTGTTCTCTAAATTTTTCTATACGAAAATTGGCGTCAAATTTTATGTTCTTAAAATTTTATATGACAGAATTTCAACTATTTCTATATATATTGGAGCAAACGACTTCGCAATTATCTCACGTTTGCAACTTAAAATTCCCCCCCCCCCTTCCCCTCAAAAAGTGTGAAATGCGTTGTCAGTGAGTAAAGGAGAGTTTACTAAATTTAGCTAATTCCAAAAATCACTCAAATTTGGTCCTTCATCAAGTTGTGAGTGTGGGTGTGTGGGGGTCATTAGTTGCGTGTGAAATGTAGGTCGCGGGGTGAAGCATTCCTGTCTTTCTGTCTGTCTGTTTACGTACATGTCTGTGGTCGGTGCTGCGAACAAGGAAGTGAAGGCGAGGTGCGGGCAGGCAGTTTGTTGTTGTGTGTAGCTCAGTACCGCGACCGCTCAGTTGATGCTAGTCTGCACCAAATGTCCTTTGTACAGGCAGGTGACCATTAAGGTACTGCGGGCTAGATAGGCATAGGTCGAACTAAGCACAGGGTTACTTTCGTGTTGGTCCTCGACGTTTCGAAGAAATGTAGTTTTCCTATTTTAACTGTCAAAGAAAGGGACCGAGAACATGACATTCCAGGAGACCTGATTCCTCACAAACACCGCTGTGTTAACCTCTCAATGCTCCCACACACTGTATTATGTGAGGGTACAGGACAACTGAAACTGCACAAGGCCTACCGTCATTACTACAGCACATATATCTCAGATCATTTCAATATATTTATTTAAATTTTGTACATTCCACAGTAACGAGGAAGTGGAAATTGCTGTTCGTGTTTGGTTACACTTGCATTGGTTCGAAATGTAAGGTTGTGTCAAGGTGGCCTAAATGCATCAATGTACCAGGCGATGCGTTAGGAATGAATGGGCTGCAGGTAAGAGAGTCAGGACTTGAGCGTTCGGGCCTTCTGGAGAATGAAGCCGTGTCTTTGTGTCAGGTTTTCTGAAATGTTGGACAGTATTTCCTTCGTGTTCAAGGGACAAAGTGCCGACCAACTTACACGGCGTCATGTCACCGAAACCTAAAGTCTCGCTACGTAAACACACCGTGTCTTGGCCATCCGCACGTGTTCAACTGTTTTCCTGTTGCTGTTCTGAACAACCAGGCCACAGTCAATTCGCCCGTTGCCACTCTCGCACGCAGCAAGCT
>Ga0268261_10002696_pt1 | contig 12805 bp, 11 predicted proteins | sample TergutNc150P1_FD_190353 | JGI IMG/M metagenome (GOLD analysis project Ga0268261, IMG submission 190353) | Nasutitermes corniger P1 segment gut microbial community from laboratory colony in Florida, USA - Nc150 P1 (SPAdes) (version 2) | ecosystem: Host-associated > Arthropoda: Insects >... | reverse complement strand
TCTGCGACGAGCTGATCACTCGTCCAGAGGAGTCCTACCGACTGTGCTGCGTCGTTGTGTGTGATCTAGAAACATCAAGAATGGGTGCTCCATATATATATGACATTAGTCGCCTAAGGGTTAAATGCTGGCATTTTTTGCAGCACACTGGGCATTTAAATCTGACAACAAAGGGTTAAAAAGAATGGGCAGGAGTCTATAAATCCCAAGAATCAGGTCAGTCAGTTGACTGAATTTTGGATGGTGATTATTTTTAGCATCAGTACTGCCTTTTTTTGTTACATATGAAACATTTAAAATTTACCATCAGCCGCTGTTCTGCTACATAAAGGTCATTCTATTCTGTACATAGAACAATGGCCAGTGTAACGCTATGTTGTCATGAGATCACAGAGCTAGGAGAATGGAGATTGCCTTAATCACAGTATAGCATTGTTTCCAAGAATGATGTCTTTCTGGAAATGGAATCTGAATGTAATAAAAAATGGTGAACATGTGCATGCCTGAGTATTAAGAAGACTTAAACATTTTTTGTGTTTGTATATGTTTAGTTTTCCCTGCAAGCAAGTGGAAAAGTAGAAAGCACGAAGCAGTCCTGGCAATTGAACTTCTTGATTTCATTACAGAAGAGTGCTTGGGGACATAATATTTTATCACAAATAGTTGGGATGACAGAAAAATTGAAAGAAAACAAGAATACCCATTTGAGACAATTTCAGGGTGTAAAGGGATAGAATTCAAAGAAGAATGGTGAAAGGAAGTCTGGTGGTTAAATTTTAACTGTGGCAGTGGTGGAGCAAGATGTGAAACTTGTGCTGTGTTCCCCTAATGATCCGATTTTAATTCCAAAATTGTGAACGGTTTTGGTGCGCCATTCAAACTGGAAACTTTTAAAGCCTATGAGACACTGTTTAAATGCCAGAAAGTCATTGAAGTGAAGAACACCTTAACTCCATCAGAATCAGCACCTTTAAGCAGTATGAATGAGGAACTTTCATTAAAAAGTGTTTCACTGTAAGCATTATGTTTTCACTTTTGTCCATTACATTGCTAAAAAATAATGAACTTTTCAATGACATTGAAGGTTCACAATAATTGCTGTAAGTACGTGGTGTGTAAGTCAGTAAGGTATATAATGACAGAAAGACTTATGCTGAATTCATGACACATATTTCTGACATTTCAAGGAAATTAAACAGTAATGTGTTATACTAACATTTGGACATTACTGATTCTGTTTTTTTACCCTACAGCCCAACAAAAATGCACAAAGAGCTATAACAATGGTCAACAAAGATTTTGTCCCATGAGGAAAAATGTCTGTTTCTGATGTATTTTTGGATGCTGAATTCAAATATGTTTCCAGAATTTCTCTATCACCCACACCTTTCGCATTGCATCAGACTATGTGAAAGCACAAGCCTACATGCTTGAGTCACTGGGGGCCTCTAGAAGGTAGTCTGGACATGTCATAACAAGCAAACAGTCACGTGTCATACACGTGTGCCGGTTGTTGGTCAGAGCTCAGTGTGTTATCATCTCAGAAGTACATAGTGTTTGTTCCACCATTAATATGCCAAGAAAGTTGGTAAATTCATCGGATGGATTCTGCCACATCTGCGGTGAGGTGACATTCAAATCCTGAAGACTGTCTTTCACACCCCTGATTAAGAAATGCTATGAGCGTTATTTCAGCTGCAAAGTGGGTGATCAGGACAAGAGTAGGGATCCCTATTTTTGTTGTGTGACATGTGTCAGGCTTCTCGCAGCATGGGTAACAGGTTCACTCTGTATGCCTTTTGCCATTCCTATGGTTTGGAGAGAGCCCACAAACCATGTTTCAGATTGGTACTTCAGCCTGACGAGTATCACTGGTGTAACAGCAAAGTCCAAACACACTGTTCAGTATCCTAATTTACCATCTGCGATGAGGCCAGTACCTCACAGTGTGGAGTTGACTGTGCCAAAGCCTCCAACAAACATAATGCTGAGTGACAATGAGTCAAGTGATGAAGATGTAGGCCAAGCTGACAACAATATGGATTGCGATCCAGCATTTGCAGGAGCCTGTTCTTCCAACGAACCACACCTGCTGACTCAAGGGGACCTGAATGATATCATCCACGATTTGAACCTGTCAAAGAGGCAAGCTGAACTTTTAGGCTTTGGGTTAAAGGGCTGGAATCTTCTGCGCAAGGACACTAAGGCTTATTTTTACCGTGGGCGCCATGAAGAATTCAAGGATTTCTTCTCCCAGAAAGATGGTGTTTGTTCCGTTATGGAAGTCTTTGGTCATGAATATAACCCAGATCATTGGTGCTTGTTCATTGATTTGTCAAAAGTGAGCTTGAAGGTGGTTCTACTTCACAACGGAAATAGATTCCCCTCCGTTCCTTTGGCTCATGCAGCCAACATGAAGGAAAATTTTGAAAGCATGAAGCTACTGTTGGGAAAGATTAAGTATGACAAATTTAAATGGGAGTGGTGATCTCAAGGTTGTGGCACTGTTACTTGGAATGCAACCTGGGTACACAAAATACCACTGTTTCCTGTGCGACTGCTACAGTCGGGACAAGAAGAATCACTATGTAAATAAACTGTGGCCTAAAAGAACATCAGTGATGCCAGAGGAGAAAAATGTCATCAATCCTCCTCTTGTTCTTCTGGAGAAAACTTATCTGCCCTGTTTGCACATAGATCTGGGTCTCATGAAAAACTTTGTGAAAGGTATGGATAAAACCAGCCATGGATTTGAATATGTGAGGAATAAGTTCCCAAATGTGAGTGATGTGAAAATCAAGGAGGGTATATTTATAGGACCCCAGATCAGGGAACTGATGCAAGACAAACAGTTTGATAAAGACCTGAATGAGACTGAAAGAAATGCATGGTTGTCATTTAAGAGGATTTGCAAGGACTTCTTAGGAAATCACAAAGCAGTGAACTACCAGGATGTTGTGCAGGACCTGTTGACCTCGTACAAAGCTATGGGATGCAACATGAGTCTGAAAATCCACTTTCTGGAGTGACACTTGGATTTTTCCCAGAAAATCTCGGAGAAGACAGTGATGAACACGAAAGATTTCACCAAGACATTATGGCTATGGAAAAGTGGTACCAAGGCAAGTGGACCTTAAGTATGTTGGCAGACTATTTTTGGACACGGAAGAGGGATGTACCTGACGCCATATACTGGCGAAATTCATACGCCTGTACATTTTAGAGGAAAGTTTCTGCCTGTTTCATGAACACGTAAAGTACTATTTTGCACATTTAAATTCCTTTGTATCTCGAAAAACCCAGCTCGATAAAAAAAATTCTGCATACATATCTGAATTCAGCATAAAAAGTTCACCTATTGAAGTTCGTGGGACAAAAAAAAGTTAAATTTTGTTGACCAGTGTAATCAGAAAGATTTGATTAAGTTAGCCTGTGGATTCAGTTAAAAAGAAAATGGGGGATCAGTTTGCATTCACTGAGCAGAAAGCACCAGATGATAGTGAGGTTTACAGGTCTATCCAGAACTGTGGCTTAGTATGGAATTAGTGTCATGTCACCTTCTGACATCTAGAATTTGGAAGTGGCTCTTTTTTTTTTGGGGGGGGGAATGTGGACCCCAGTTAGTAAGAATAGGTGTATTGTAATAGAAGTGAATACAGTAGGATGGGACTGTTCAGAACTCTGTTGTTTCTTATAATTATCTACTTGCCCAGTAATTTGACGTAACCAGCACCAGCCATTAGCAGAAGTGTCCCGTTTAAGTTCCAGTGACATTGTCCAAAGCATAGTTGAAAAGAATTGTAACTGAAGCATTCTGTTCAGCCCAAATTGTGTTTGATATATTTGCAGAAGTTGTGTTATTAGATGACTGTGCTTCTGAAGAATTATTTTGTTTCAGGATTTGATTCCAGGCCATGATGAAGGGGATCCCAGTAAACGATTGACAAGGTATAAACTTTGTTATATTGTTTGGCATTTGTATGTAAATATGTGATAGATTATTTTGAAAGTTACACTGAAAGAATACATTTGCATGTGGATGCAAGACACCTGCTGGTGGGGCATGTGGGGCCAGTTTTGTGGATGTGTATGATGTGGGCTTTATGTAGGACTTGTACTGTGTACAGTGGTTGTACATTCTATGTGGATGTATGTAGGACTACAACATTGGTTTTACATGCTATGTGGATGTATGTGGGACTTTTTGCATTGGTTGTACATGCTATGTGGATGTATGTGGGACTATGGCATTGGTTGTACATACTATATGGATATATATGCTACTAATACATTGGCTGTACATGCTATATGGATATATGTGGTACTAATGCATTGGCTGTACATGCTATATGGATATATATGCTACTAATGCATTGGCTGTACATGCTGTGTGGTTTATGTGGGACTACTGCATTGGTTGTGCATGCTTATGTGGATGTATGTGGGGCCATTTCACATATTGTCCATGCCAGGTGGATGCATATGGGTCCACTGCACTGGTTGTATGTGATGTGGGAATGCACTGGCTACTGTCAGAGAATGTTTTAAGTGAGGTTACTCACTTTGTTCTTGTTAATGGTTAGAAACACAATTGTAATAACAACTGCTATCACAGGACTGTATTCCATTACTTAAATTGAAGAGTGAAGAGGTGAAGGTCTTTGAATGTGTCCTGCTGTAGATAGATGTTCCAGTTTCTAATTCTGGGGACATTCATGTGCCAATTTTGATATGGGTGTGGATTTTCTGGCTTCAGAAGCGGATATTACTGGCCGTATACTGCATGGCTGGGTTTCAATTCAGGGACAGGATTTTTCTGTTTGCTGCTATGTCAAGACTCAAGACCAGCTCTTTTTTCCTATTAAGTAACTACTGGCAGCTGTTTCTTTGTGAGTAAATTGACCAGAGTAATATTACCTGCTTACCTCCATCTAGTGGTGCCATGCTTCATAGTGCATTCTTTACCTCAGCACCCATGTATGTCATGGTGTGCCACAAACACCTTTACCTTTACTGTAAACGGTGAAGTTGTACCGCTAGCAGTCTTAGATTAACTGCTACTTTATGTGTGTGTGTGTGTGTGTGTGTGTGCGCGCGCGCGCGTGTGTGCACGTGCGCACGCACGTGCGCACGTGCATGCGTGCGTGTGTGTGTGTGTGTGTGTGTGTGTGTGTTTGATGGGCAGATGCTGTATACAGGCATTCACACTCATGTTTTAAACATCTGTGCCTGTGGTGACCTGGTGGTCTTAGGGTAAAATCTTACGCTGACATTTGCAGGTCTTGGGATTGATTCCCAGTTACGAGGGTTATCCAGAAAATAAGTTCCATTTGCAAATATTGCCGCTGCAGTGCTGTGGTCACAATGGTGCGCATGCGTGCCAAGTTTGTTGATTGTGTGTCAGGGCATGGACACAATTTGCAGACATTCGACAAGTGTTTACGCATCGTGCTGTGTGTTTATAATGTTTAAGAAAATAGAGAATCCGTCCGCATGTGAAATGCGGTTTGTAGTCTGTTTCTTGAATGCAAAAAACATGAAACCGGCTGAAATTCATTGTCAACTGTGTGACGTGTATGGAGAACATGCCATGAGTAGTCCAGTGGTACAAAGATGGGTGCGACTATTTAATGAAGGACGTGAAAATGTGCATGATGATCAGCGGAGTGGCCAACCGTCTGTGGTGAATGAAGACATGGTGCGTGCAGTTGAAGAGAAGATTAGAGAGAACAGACGATACACCATTACATCACTTTCCCTGCATTTTCCTCAAATTTCATGGTCACTTCTTCACGAAATTGTGTCTGATGAACTTTGGTTTCAGAAATTGTGTGCACACTGGGTGCTGAAGATGCTTACGGAAGAACACGAACTGAAATGACGGGCCAGTGCGTTGGACTTTTGGACACAGTACAGTGAGGAAGGCGATAACTTCTTGAGCCGTGTAGTCACAGGGGACGAGACATGGGTGTCGCATGCAACCCCTGAATTGAAGGAGCTGTCCGTGGAGTGGAGGCAAACTTCATCGCCAACAAAGATGAAATTCAAGCAGACCACTTCAACTCGGAAGATCACGTGCACAGTGTTTTGGTACAGAAAAGGCGTTTTGCTTGTGGACTTCTTGCCTCAAGGCTCCACAATCAATGCAGGTGTCTGTTGCGACACACTTCAAAAATTGTGTTGCGCGATCCAGAATGAGCGACGTGGCATGCTTAGTCAGGGTGTTGTGATGATTTATGACAACGCCTGCCCACACACTGCCGCTGCAATGCAAAATCTCATCACGACATTTGGCTGGGAACAATTTGATCATTCCCCCTACAGCCCAGACTTAGCACCAAGTGATTTTCATTTGTTCCTGCATCTTAAATCTTTCCTTGCTGGTCGGCGGTTCCACGATGACAGTGAGGTCAAAGAAGCCATTACCACATGCTTTGCATCGCAGGCAGCATCTCTCTACGATGAAGGGATACAAAAACTGGTGCAATGCTATGAGAAGTGCCTCAACAATGGTGGAAACTATGTCAAAAAGTAGTATACTGTATGTACATGAAATGGCAATATACATGGTTTGTAATATATTCTTGTTTTTTCTTAATAGCCCATCAGAACTTACTTTCTGGATAACCTACATATATATATATATATAAAATGTGCAGATATTTCTCCTCACAACTTTCCACTTTCACATCTGCCAGAGACAAGAAGTTTCAGAATGTCGAATGCACTAGCCCCTCTTCCTGTTCAGGGCCCATATATAGCTGTAGTACAATATTCACTTTGGTGGGACTAAGAAAATGTGCCTTATCTATGTTTCACATCTGAAATGAAAACACAGACCATATCTGAAGACACCAGGAAAGAGCAAAGTTTCCTGCATTTTTTGGAGATTCACTTAATGAGAAACTGCCATATAATGTTGTGTGACAGTATAAAATGCTGCCAAGTCAGGTACTGTTAGACTTCCGTGTTGTTAGAATTCAAAATTTAGAAGCTTTGTGCTAGTGTCTGGTGTTGTTGTAACTGGTCACTTGAGGATGAGAGCACAGTGCAGTTGACACATAAATCATTACATCATTTACATGTAGTGTGTGTTCAGTATGATCGTAGTGAGATTCAGAACTGTAGAAACATGACTCACTAGACAAAACTGTGTTCATTGCAGTGATGTGGGTTGATTTGTTTATAATTGTTTGTTGACAGCTCATCTCCAAGCAACAATATTCCACTAATGCGAATTGTGCAGTCAGTGAAGCATACCAAGCGACGAGGGTCAAAGGTTATCAAGGAAGGCTGGATGGTTCACTTCACCAACAAGGACCGAATGGTGAGTTGCATCTTGCCTTATTTAATTACGCATCCTGAATATGAGGTGTACAGAAAGATTAGCATACACTGTCTGTGTGTTGCAGCGCAAGCGTCACTATTGGCGCCTGGACACAAAGTCGGTGACCTTATTCCAGAGTGATACAGGCTCAAAGTACTACAAGGAAATTCCATTGGCTGAGATCTTGTCAGTAGACACTGCTCGAAACCTTCAGGGAGGTAAGTGAAGGGGGGGGATTGAAGCAATTATGAAAATAAATAACAAGGGTTCTTCAGTGGAGGACAGATATTGTTAATATCCTGTTTGATTATGCAGTTCTCATTGGCATCTGGGATATGGTGCTGTAATATATACCAGAAGAACAGAATGTCTACATACACTGCTGTGAAAACTGAAAACTTTAACACTACTCAGTGTTAGATTTCCCCCTCCCGTATAATTAAATACTGTAATGTATGGAAAGTAACTAATTAACATTTGGTTAGCGTTTGGAATTTTGGGACTTGAAATGAATTTTGATAATTTTATAGGCGTAACTTGCGTTTTGTGTTGGAATATTAGCAACTTTAAAATTGCTAATATTTCAACACAAAATGCAAGTTACGCCTATAATATTATCAAAATTCATTTCAAGTCCCAAAATTCCAAACACTAACCAAACGTTAATTAGTTACTTTCCATATATTACAATACGTATTACACAAGACATGTTTCAAACAGGGTTGTAGGTGCTAATGAGATGTACCAGTTCATGTATGATGAGCCATTTTTTAACAAATAGATACCAACTTCGTGTAAGGTACGATTAAGTGTTGTTTGTATGCGTTCAGCCTTTGTCTGCTGAATGGGAAAAAACTGTACCATTAAATTAGATGTTTGCTTAGAATGAAAGTGAAACAGTATTCCGCATTGCTGTCATGTTTCAAAAATTTTCTGCACTTATTAAGACAAGCCTGTTACTTATTAAGACAAGCCTGTTATTCATTATAGTTGTCTACAAAGCTCATACAGGTATAAAAATGTGTCAGGAAATTAATTGTAATTAAAATATCCACATATGAGGGGCTGTTTTTCTTACCAGCACCCTTGTGATTATTGCAGTACTCACAGATTATTATAGATGTCTTCACAAGCAGCTGGCCTTGTTTTCTTTTTCCTCACAGTGGTAAAACTAAGCAGATACATATACAAAGGCCCTTGTGACAGAAACCAAGTTGTAAGGCACAGTACTGTGCCTGACAACGTCCACCAACTACACATCCAACAACCTTCCACGATATTATGAAAAACCAGAGGCTGCCAGTGCAGTTTTAAGCTCCTGATGATGGGAAGCGTGTCGCCCGAAACATGTTGAGCTTCATATAAATATGGAATAATAAAATTTTGATACATTGTTGCATCTTGTTGGATTTTTCTTTATGAAATGTACTATGATGCACGGATCCAAGAACATCAAGTTAATTGATAGGTGTTGATGGTTATGTACACGAAAGATAATTCGGTAGTTATTAATCTGGTGCAACCAATCATTTATGTGAAACTGAAATTGAACTTTCTTCAGTCCTTCAAAAATGTTCCATTCACATACTTGTTGCATAAAAATATGGATCTTGCTAAAACATCTTTGACTTTCATTTCAGATGTTTTTTGTTGTACTGGTAGTTAACTTTGTAAAATAAAGTCATTTTTTTACTCATACTGCATTGCCTGTACCTGCAGTGTTCTTGATTTTGCAACACCTGATACCTGTCCATCAGGGAAGAACGTAAGCTGAGGTTGTTCAAGAATATGGTATTGCGGAAGATAATTGATCCTAAGAGGGAGGAAGTGACAGGAGGCTGGAGAAAGTGGCATATGGAGGAACTTTATGATTTGCACTTCTTGTCAGATGTTACTAGAGTGATCAAATCAAGGAGGGTTAGATGGTCAAGACATGTCACCTGTGTGGGGGAGAACTGAAATGTGATGGGGTTCTGTTGGGAAAACCTGAAGGAAGGAGACCACATGGGAGACCTTGTCATAGATGGGAGGAAAGTATTAGAATTGAGCATAATGAAATAGGATGGAAGGATGTGGCCTTGTGTCACCTGGTTCATGACTGGGACAGTTGGTGGGCTGCTGGGTACATAGCGATGATCCTTCATGTTCCATAAAACGTGAGGAATTTCTTGACTGGCTGAGAACATATTAGTTTTTCAAGAGTTTCCGTGGCTTGTGTGGTTAGTTGGCTAGATAGTTAGCTAGTTTTGTGGGTGAGGGGCGGGTGAATGGGCGGGTGGGTGGGTAGTTGGATCATTAAGTATACTGGTAGGTATGTGGGTATCTACAATAAAGGAACATTAAAGCCAACAGGGTATTATGCAGCACCGCAAAGAATTGCTGTTGCCAGTATTTCACGGGTTTGGGAGGAGACCCAAGAAATCTGAGGAAGGGACTGAGAAATAACATTGTGCATTTGTTATGCTGTAGATGTGATGCATTGTTTTGAGCTGCGAACAACCAATGTGGATTATTATGTGGGAGAAGACCCTCTCTATGGACAGAAGGATGCTACAGGAATTACTCTTCCACCTGCTGACAGTGGAGTTGGGGCCCACCTTGCCAAGAGCTGGGAGACCAGCATCAGACAAGCTCTCATGCCTGTCACATCACATCCCAGTAAGAAATCTATAAATACAGAGACTTTTCCACATGCTACATGCACTTAATGCTAGCAGCTTAAAGTCGTCTGGCAGGTAATGCCATGTAGTTTAGTAGAAAGGCACATGTGTTGCATAGACGTTTACTGCCTTCATCTTTAAGGTAGACTAGTATATGGAACATTTAAGGTGGAAGCAGTAGTTACATCAAAAATGTTGGTGCCTGTCTAGCAAACTTCACAGTGTCATATTTTATAAGACAGTACCCTTGATAGTTTGTTCTGTGAGAACTCCAAATCTCAATTTATGCCAGTAGCACACGGTTGAGCTGTACATTGACATGTGTTATTGATGTGTGTCACATTTTCATAATCGTTTAAACATTTTATCAGCTGTGTGGATGCCCTTTGTTTTTGAATGTTGACACCATGTGGAAGTTCATTGTTGTAAGTGTTTTGGGAAATGCGCTTGGTCCATCTTTAGGGTTTAACTGAGTGGCGTGAGGCTGCAGTTGGGTGTTTTGTGGGCAGGTGGTGACTTAGACCCACAGGAGGGGCTTGAAGAAGTGGTTATGTTCCAAATATGAATCACTATGAAATCCTAAAATACTAAGCCACTGCATTATAAACTGAATTCTCATATATGTCATTGTTACTCAGTAGATTCTGTTTTTGCTGTCTAGGTGGTAAGTAAGGGGGAGGGTATTGAGCCATACCAAGCTGGAAGACTCGGTAACATTGGTGTGCAGGAGGAGCTAATGAGAAATTGCATGTAGATCGTGCACACTGTGCCTGTGATGAATAAACATAATGTTTATGATTGCAATAGCAAATCTCAACTGAATAAGTAACAGTGTTTTTGTGAGCAATGAGCATATTAGGAATTATACAGGGGGTGCTGAGAAAGGGCAGGCTGTATTCAGGTGGTATGTTTGTGAGAATCTTTAAGGTGCACCAGCAATGATTGCTTCTTGCGGTTAGATAAAGTTGGACTTGAAATGTTAATTATGTAACCTGGGTTAAAAGAAAGTAAAACTATATATTTTCCATCTTGTAATGGGGACTGATTTATAGATTTTAGAATTGTAAATTTAAGTAAAGTTGACCACTGTGGTGAAATGGGCAGTTATATGTTAGTGTCATCCAGAATTATGTTTTCTGATCAAAGAACTGAGATTACAGCTGTATGGTCATTACTGTTTAACATGAGTTTGAGCATCAAATAAAAATCCTGCAGAGGCAAGAAGAAATTGAAATAGAGTGTAACAACACTGCTATGATGCAGTGCAGATGGTACTGGAAAGTTACACCCCCCCTCATCATTGGCAGGTTTTGCAAAAGCTAAGAGTTCAAGTTTCATTAGATGAAAGCAGACATTTGTGTGAATAATAGAGTGGCATTTTCTGTTTTAATTCTCCGTGACCCTGTTTTTAGGATTTCTCATGATCGACAGTACAGAAATCTGATCAATGGCCTGCAGTTGAGGGTCTTAAAAGGTAGTACAAATAAAATAAGGTGAATGCAGGCATTTGTAAACACAACATAAAATTCTGTCAGTTAAATGGTTCTACCACCCATTATTACTGTTGAATGTCTCACTGTTGTGATAGGCTCCCAGTATCTTATGCAGTGTACCATGAATGCGAGGTGTGTTATGGAGGTTATCTCCAAGAATGTTGCATAATGTGCTCTGAAGATGAACTGTGTACTCTATGAGAATGCTAGGTGCCCTGTGTTGACTGCCTGCAGCTGTCTCATACAGTGTGCTGTAAAGATGAGCTACAGGACATTCTTTTTCATACTGTAACATTCCACCAAGTTGTATGAAGCAGTAGAGGGTACCCCACATTGTTTACAGATAGTTGCGCATTTATTTTGCTATGTGTGTTCATGTGTCAGGCAAGTGTGACATTATAAAGGCATGTGATTTTTACTTCTTCTCATGAAAAACCGGATCATTTGTGTGAATGTACATATGTATAAAGAATTCTTAGTACTGAGTACTGTGGGCACAAAAGGAAAACCAACTACTTCCACTTTAGTTGAAACATGAGATTTTTTTTAACTGTTAGGTCTATATATCTTACCCACTCTATCTGGAAAATCCTCTGGGTCTTGTTACAAGTTATTTACGATGGTACAAACCCCTTAGTTTTTGCTAAGTCCAGGAAAGCTCAGTTGCTGACAGAAAAAACCTGTTTTTCTGAAAACTTTTTTGTTGGACAGTCTTTTTATCAGTTACGATGTATTCATAAGTTCCAGACAGGGTTAGTATGTTTGTAATTGGTCATTGTCCCCTACAAATTAACCTCTTTCCAAGTTTATGCAAGGGATCCAGCATTTCACCAACTGAGGATTGTGTTTTCTGCTGAGAGGACTGCTGTTTGGTTTCTGGGTTGTGACAGTGAAGTCATGTTTCATCTCCTGTTATGACCCCTGAGGGTAGGTTTTGGACATTTCCTATTTCACCTGGCACTTGGTGGCACACAGACAGATGCTGTTGCTTCTGTTTGTCAGTGAGCAACCAAGGTGCAGACTTGGTGTTCATGTCCTCACTTAGAATTTGCCGACTTCTTCCCTAGGAGAGGTGCCAGCATTCTTCAAAATGGTATTGGTATTTATTTACATTCCATAAATCTTTACAAAAGATGTGGAAATAGTCATAATTACATTGAGTAAATCTTCATGTAGGTGTAAAGATAGTTGTCATAACAAACACAAGTAATACATAAATCAAAAACTATTAAGAAGTATAATGGTGTGTTTATAAGTCTTATGAGATGTGACACACTTATAGAAGTTAAACAATTTATAATACTAATCTAAATGCCGTACTACAA
>Ga0268261_10002695_pt1 | contig 12807 bp, 11 predicted proteins | sample TergutNc150P1_FD_190353 | JGI IMG/M metagenome (GOLD analysis project Ga0268261, IMG submission 190353) | Nasutitermes corniger P1 segment gut microbial community from laboratory colony in Florida, USA - Nc150 P1 (SPAdes) (version 2) | ecosystem: Host-associated > Arthropoda: Insects >... | reverse complement strand
TGGAGCGTTGTTGGTCGTGGTCTGGCAGACCACGACCAACAACGCTCCAGCCGCTTCTCTCAAACGGTTAAACCGGAGGCTCCTAGTGCAGTTGTATGCTCCTGATGATGGGCGGGGGGACGCCCAAAACATGTTGAGCCACACATAAACGTCAAGTAATAAACTTGTGAAACTGTTACCTCTTGTTGGTTGAATTATTAGAATCCCCCTTCTATTGCATCTTGTTGGTTGAATTATTAGAATCCCCCTTCCAGGTACAGTGTTTTAGGTTTATAAATTGTTCTCTACTAGCTTGATGTGTTTGGCCTTCTTTAAAATTTACAAGTTTTTGATACAGTATCATGCCATTTGGAGGAACATTGCTTTTACTACAAAATTCTATATAAACAACCAATAAAGTATTGTTATCACTTACAGTTTATAATATAATAGGATATATGCTTTTGTCATGGTTGACTTCTGCAGTAAATATTTTCTAAGACTGTTTGGCTATAGTCAGTCTCTTATTCTGTCTTGGTACAAAATTGAATTGAATTTTTGTTAAGCAGTAACCAACAAAACATAGAAGAATGTTCTCAGTTTTATTAATTGTATTGGGTCATGCCATGGCTGAGGCTATTAGTCATTGGCCTCTCACCATGAAGACCCTAGTTCAATTCCAGGCCAGTCTATGTGGGATTTGTGGTGGAAAGAGTGGCATTGGTTCAGTTTATTTCTGAGTACTTCAGTTGTACTCTGTCTATATCATTCTGCCATTGCTCTACACTCATTCATCTGTCACAGACTGTATAATCTTACCAATTGGCAGCACGGTTCAGTAACCCACTTTAAAAAATGTAATAATCTTTTTACTTATTTTAAAGCACTTGCATCAACTTCATTTACTGTTGGAAGAGCCACTGATATCTGCATAATGTGAAAGTACTTTTTGAGTGCACTTTGTACGTCGTAACTTAATCATTCTGGCTCTCTGCTCAAATGTGTTTGTCTTGTCAATGCCTTTGTTCATAATTAGACTTTATAAATTAAAATGGATGGTGCAGTGTGTAGAAAAAATTATGTTCCCCTCATACTTGACTGTACTAGGATGTATTGCACCTCCCTATTAATGAAACAACAAAGTAACTGCACCTGCAAAATATTGAAATTATATTTGAAGGTGAAGGAAGTCTTGAGCATTTCCTACTCAGCTTTCCATTGGTTTGGTGCTTTCTCTCTGGCATCGCTGACATTCTAAACTGTGATATATATATAAATATATATATATGTGTGTGTGTGTTTGTGTGTTTGTATATATCAGCCAATAAGCCAATACTTATGTAAGATTTGGATTAGCAGGCCTTTAGTCTCCCTCATTACAATCTGAATTGAATCTTATGACTGTTTACATCAATCAGTGCTAGTTGTCAAAAACTGATAGAGGACAATCCTGATGTAATGCATGTGATATCAATTATAATGACTCAAAGAGACCAAACTTCTCAAAGGAATGTAGTTTAGCTAATGATAACTTTTTTTTTATGAAGGACTGCATGATAAGTCTGCTTGTATAACTATAAAGTATCTTTTAAAAACTTATTTCCAGTCTTTTAGTGTGAAATGGTGATAACCAGTGTTTTATACTTGTAAATGTGTGACTTTGAACTCCATGATGGCATAGCTGTAAAGTTATTGCACCATATCATTACTATACTGAAATGTTAGAGAACTTGGCTTTGCAACTTGTTGTTAAATATTGTATGGTTACACCACTGTAAGTACGTGATTCTAAATGGAAGTCAGTTGTGATGTAGAAGAACAGAAACTGATTCCAGTATTGAAATTGTTTTGTGGATTATGTAATGTTTAGTGACCACAAAGATTACAGTGGACTCTCCTTGAACTGCACTGACTTCATAATTTCAGCTACGTTATTATTACAGACCTAAATTGTTGTTATTATACAGTGTATCTGTAAATGAAGAATCATTTTATGCTTAGTAAATGTGGACAATGATTTTTCACCCTGTGCTTCATTTGTAATACTTTTTATTTATTTATTTTATTTATTTATTTATTTATTGTTTCTCCAGATGAATTAGCTTTTCACTTAACTGCCTTACCACTCAATCCTGTTTATACCATTTAAGTGGGAGTCCACTGTAATTGTTAATGCTGCACTAAGATACTTCATAAAGTGTATGAATCGTTGGCCATGGAAACAACTCTTCTTTGTTATGTGTTGTTGAGTCAGAGTTTGTAGTGCTTCCAGTTTGTAGATTCATGAAGTTTTCTGACATAGGCCAGGCATTTATCTCTGTTTTTTAGCTTAAAAGAACACAGTGATGTTCTTTTGTTATTTGCCTTGAATCTCTTTATCAGAGATTTTTACTGATATGTTTGTTACTTATACTAATTTTTATTACTTCTTCACTGGTAAATGTGGTTTAGTAATGATATCACATTTTTGCTTGTATGTTTTAATATGTGATAGTAGGAACAATGGTAAAGTAAGTTCTCAACAGTAATAATTAGCTGCTGATTTTGTCATTGATATTGCCTATACCATTAGTACTCAGGGACTAGATCCTTCTCACTTTTGTCTGCAGTTTCCTAATAAATTTTTGTTTGTACTGTTATGGTGTTCAAATCATCATATGCTCATTATGTACTTGTAAATTGTATTTCCTGTGTTCATGAGTCTTTGTAAAGTGATCTTTAAGTTCTGTAAAGTGGGCATGTGTTCATTATTTTTTCACATCTTGTTTTGCTTCCTGTCTTCTGTTTTTCCATGGCCAAAGATTATCAGTCAGGATTCATCTTGGTCCCTTCTAAACTCTTTTTAAAAGAGCTGATGCATGTTTAAAAATTCTTTGAAATACAGTACTAATGTTATGAAATATTTTTTGTCACTGAAGTAGTTTTCTTTAGGAGGTTGTGTTCAAGATTTATAAATGCTTCCATCCCAATGTTAAAAACTAGAAGATTTTAATTCAGAGTTTAATGATACAGTTTTGTGATCATTCCTGGGTAGTCAGTAGTAGCCCATATCTGAAGTGGATGAGCATTTTGCATAAGCGCCACTGTTTGTAGTGACATTGCACATGAAATTACACAGCACAGGTTAAGTTATCTTAAAAGGTGGTGTATAGAGGGTTCAGTATCACTTACCTGATAAGTAGTTTGTAGGTAGTGGCAGTAATAGTTTGGTTTTATAATTCAGTTAAAGGCATTGAAGGCCTGGATTTTATTTAATTTTATATAATGATTAACTGTAACTCTGAAGTTTCTGGGACTGCCAGTATACATTTTTAATATTGACACCTTATATATGTTGGATTTCAGTTATTTTCCATTATTTTTTTACAGTTACCATTATGTCATTATGTTGTTATGAACTACAATGTTGGTGCAGTATAAACTAGCTGGGCAGTGTAACATACTCTGTATTTGCCATGACTTAATGGTTGTGATACTTTAACAAGAAAGAGTTGGTATATCGTCCTGGATGTTATTTTTTAGCCAAGGTGCTCCAGTGTTTATTTGGGGCTTGCTGCATGTTTTGGTAGATTTCCTATTCTTGTAAAAACTGCCATTAGGCTAAGTTGTTGTGCCTCTATTCTCCTAGACACACATGCAATGTGTTCTGTTGAAATTAATTCATGTCAGTGTGCAATTGTATATGTTGTGTATTTAATATGGTTGATACGCTTGTCCAGATCCTTTTAAAATATTTCATCCTCTCGGGTCTTGGATGACACCTAACAGGACCTCAGTGTAATAACATTACATATTCCCATTTGCACTCGCACAATCTCATAACTTATCGTATGATTTATATATGAAATACTAATTAAATGGGCTGTGGTAGATTTAATATATTAATTGTGGGTGATATAATAACACTGTATTTCTAGATGAAGGATGAATTATTCACAGATACTGATCAAAAATATTTTAGTGTAGTGAGGAATCCTAGCTTAGTGCCATGACAAATTTTGGGGCAGGTCAGGACCATAATAGTATGAGGTGCTCACTGTATTGTGCTGGAAGTTTATGCTGTAGTATTTTGTGTTGGCTAGATATCTAATAATCAAATGGGTGTTTCTGTCTTTGCATCATTGTATTTGATGTAAGTTTGCAGTATTTGCCATTGGTCACCAAAAAACATTTGTAGTGCAGTAAAAATAATTTATACCAGAAATGTGCATTGTATGCATACAAACATTAGTAATGATTTGCAATAACATTTTAACTGCCTAGGCAGTTAGACATAATTAGTTGCACCATATTTTATACCTGAAAATTCATTACTATGTCACATTATGTTATATGCATACATATACCATAATTTTAACTTTGAACGTGAATTCAGTAGCAGTGTAGTACAGTGAATGAGTTTTAGTATGTTTGCATACAACTGGTCAATATCGCTGCAGAATTATTTTATGTAAATGGCTATTCTTATTTATTTATACATGTCTTATTTATTTGATATTTATTAACTACATGCAAACCAGCATCCTGAACATATCAGGACTTGAAGAGCTTATATTAACCTGGAACCTTCTGCATTTCTAAAACTCCACTAGCATATTAATATTAAGCTACAGAGAAAACCTTCCCATTTTAGTGCAGTACAAATTGTGACCAAATGAGGACAAAAGTGAGCTGGCTTCTGGGAAAGGAGTGAAAGAGTTGTAAGTTTAGTCAGCATAGAAGTTTTTATCAGATTAAAAAATGAAGTCGTATGAATCTTAATTTAAAGGAAAAAAATGTTTGTAGTTCATATGTCTGGAGATGGGGATAAACTATTTTCTTCTTTCAAAATCTCGTAAATATAATTATGTGACTGCTGGATAGTCACATAGTTTTATGTAAAAGAAAGCTATTTAATATTGTATTCACATAATTATCAGAATTGAAATTAAAGAAATTTCAGTTGTACGAGTACTGTGAACATAATCCTAAGATGGTCTTTCACTTGCCTTCTCTCAGAATTCAACCCATAGAATGATGCAGTGTTTCTCTTGTCATTTAACCACCAACAGTCATATCTTAGTCATTCAAAATGCAGTCTGAGTTATTGTAACTTATGTTTTGGTCAATGGAGGTTTTAGACTACTTACATATAGATCGCCATTTATTATGGCAGCTTTGAGTGAAGATGCTGTTAGCAAACTGTACAACTTTCTGCATCATATCAAAGAATACAGACTTTCAACTTCCAATGTAATTTTCGTCTGAACAAATGAATGCCAGGATGTTTCAGAGCTTGCTTATCCTGTCTGTTGCATAAAAAAGCATTTATTACATGTGTCGAATATGTTCTTGACCACTGGCACCTGCATAAACTCATTATTTTGGTATTCTTATCAATACACAATAAGTGCATGTGTTATGTTTGTAGAATGGGGCCCAAGTAAGTGGCTACTGCATTGTTGGTGGTGTGTATACCTGTCTGAAAGGCACATTTGTGTCCATCACATTTTTAAGCATATCCTTTGTTTGAGTTTCTCATTGTAAGTATTGTAGTTATATTACAAAATTAACCTGTGTTATATATAAAATTACATTACATAACTCTCAGTGATGTACGTTGAATGGTTTTCTTCTTCTGATTGTTCTTAAAATGTACAGAATCACAGTATGCAATAATTATTGATATTACTACTACCTGATTTTGTTGAACATGACTCAGAAGTAGTAAGAACTACTAATTTAAATGACAAAATAATTCTGAATATTTATCCAGGGCATGTATTGTAATGTATGGGTATTTTGACCAGTACTTTTTATTAAAAAAGAAAAAGACCGACAGTGTTTGTTGGTATGAATCCAAGTGGTGGTTGCTAGTGGTCAAATATTGTGCTGTTTCTAATTGATATTCATGTTGTATTATCTCTCCAGACACAAGAATGTTGGTTACTATTTGTGCATGTGTGTGTAACAATTACTATATGTTTTTTTTTTCTTTCTTTCTGGTATGACATTTGAATTGAAATTTTACATTTGAGATAACATTACTATATCTTAGTGATACAGGTTACTATAATTCTTATAACATTTGTTACATTAAACAGCCCCAAATATATGAGAGGTCACAGGGCATAGAAATTGGTTCATTAAATGGTATTGTGCCCTTCAGTATTACACCATACTTGATAAATGTGATTTGCTCTATAATTGATATGAGAAATGATGCAAGTACCCAGCTGGATTAAAAAGCACAAGATATCAGGGTTAACAGTATTTCATCTAATGTCAAAATAAATATACTAAACCTCATTCTTCCAGAACTTATTGACTGAAGGTGTCCATATTCAATTCCTATGTTCAAAATGTTGTTCTAGTGCCAACATTGTTCTTGTGCTGTATGTTACTTCACATGCATTTGGAGCTTATCTAAGAACTGTTAGCTTCTAGCCAATAATTATGGAAACATCATTATAGAAATTTAATTCTTAAGAGCAATGTCAAACAAAGTCAATAGCAACCAAAAAAAAAAAAACATATAAATTGTATCAACTCACTATTCTGTAGAAGCATTCCAGTGCTTTAAGCCTGTTTAATAGTGTCACAAAAACATAATGAAAACTTTGTTCTGTGTTTCTTTATTAAGTGTGTATGCAGTATTGAAACTGTCTCATTTGATTGATAATTTCTGTAATTAATGTATCGTGTTACCAGTGTGAAAATTAATAACTTTTCTAGTGTTTTGAAATTGCAAGTTTCACTGGAGGTGATTTGTTTTGAGGAAGTGTTCATTAACCAGGTGTGTGTTCTGTAAGTCCAAAATTTTGGGTTGCAGTGCAGGGTCTTTAAAGTATATTTCTTTAATGTTTCAGCTTTTCATATGGGAATTTAGAGTATACAGGAAAGTTTCGGTGGTTAGAATCCTTTTGTATATGTGTGTGTGTCACGAACATGCATATGTATATACCTACAAGGTATTTCATTTAAAGAATTATGTATTTGGTGTGAGGTTCAAAATTATGGTTTCAGATTATTGATAGAAATATATAAACTGGTTATTTTCACTGTTTACATAATCATTTGAGGGATGAATAGGTAGTACTATGTAAATGCAGGGTTAAAGAAATGATAAAATTTGGTAGGCAGCATTTTGCTTACATTTTGTGCAATGGTTTAAAGTGTCCTTTCTGTGTGAGAATTCAAAAATAAAGATAAATTCAATATTAAGCCTTGTTATAATTGTTCCTTCAGACAGTGTCATCAGAGAATGGTTTTGAGAATTCAAGTCTGCTGGAGCATTGTGCCTTGTTGACCATGTAACTTCCTGGAAGACTTTAATATGCAGCAGCAGTGCTGTGAGAACCTGAGAGCTCACAGAGAGAAGGTTTGCTTCAAGGCTGTTTGAAGAGCAGAGCAGCACAGCAGTGAAAGGGTAGCCAATGGGAAGTGATGGGATGAATGCTTACTGGCTCTGGTGAGCATCATTGGTTGAATAGGCATGAGACACAGTAAATAGCATGAACACCTGCTGAAACATGAGAGGGGTGTCATCTAAGTTTGTGCTGTAATGCTAACATCACTGTGATTTTCTGTTGTTTGGGGTTTCAGTCCATTTAATGATTGGCTTTTAAATTCAAACTTTTGAAGAGTGTTGGTGGATATTTAAAGAATTCACTAGGTAAGTCTCCACACCAGGAAAATCTGCAGCCAGCTAGAAGCAAGAGTTACTGCAGGATTGTATAACTTTAAAACCATATCATCATCATCATCATGTTCAGGAAGGATTAGGTTTGATTCCTGTTCCTTGCATCCTCAAAATGAAATTGGTCCCTCCATCTCTTCCTCGGTCATCCTATGTTTCTTCGTCCTTTTGGTTTATATTGTAGTGCTTGGTTAGGTATCCGGTTTGTGTCCATCCTCTGTATGTGTTGTAGCCGCTTTTCCTGGTACTGTTTTATTTCCTTTACTATATTCTCTGCTCCTGTTTTTTCCCCTAATACATTGGTTTTTTTTTCTTTATCTAGTTTTGTTATTCCATTAAAACCATCTAATCTGAATAAAACAGATTGTGTCCGTTTTTTTGTGTGACACATGTTAGGATGGTATGATGTGGATTAAGAGTCTTGGGTAAATTTCACATATAAAGTTCTCTCTGTGCATGCTCTGAAACCATACAGGGGAAGCACAGAAACAGTTCCACTTACGTATTCTTAACCTGGGCACTGGGTATATGTGAGTGGTCCAGTATCATGCCCTGGAAACTGTACCTGCACAGAAAGGTATGTTATTGAATGAAGCTGTTAGTTGCTAACATGTCATGTAGCACAGGTGGAATGATAATTATGGGAAAACTGATATACTTGGATAAAAACTGACTGCATTGCAGGATTACCGTATCTGTTGGAGCAAATAAGAGGACTTCTGCCTTACAAGTTTATTTTCTTTAAAATACCCCTGATGTATGACAGAAACTCTTCATGTGACATTGTTAAACATGATTTACGACTAAGCATATTTTCCAGTTAAACCAGTTTTCTTCACAAGTGTGGAAATGTCATGTATATGCCAGTATGAAATTGTTCACATCACACATTCTTATACATTGCAGGTGGGATTTACTTACTGGATTCAGTAGACAGCCTGTTCCTCTCTTTTTTCTCTATACTTAGCATTAGCGGGAAAACTCATTTGACATTCTCATTACATGCAATAATGGTGAATGAATACAAATAAGAGTGTGTTCTTTCACTTGCTGACAATATAATATTTTACAAAAGAATTACAATAATATGCTTGCATTAGTACTGAGTTGCCATATGCAAATTGTCATTGGCATGTGTGACTTTCCCCCTCCCCACACTGCTCTGTATTCTGTTCCTGTCCAAACACTTTTGCTTATCTGGTACAAATATAAATTTGGTTTTGATCAGTCTATAATTAAGAGCACTTTACTCAGAGAACGATGTAAGTTTTCACCTGTATCATGTTTCCCTTTGGAGGAATTTTCCTGAAAATTTTTACTTTTATATCTGGAGCAACATGGCCATTCACTGAATACTTTTTAAGTTTGGTTGTGATCACTCTAAAATGAAGGGAATTTTACATGGAGACCAATGTATCTTGACTACATTGGAGGGATTTTCCTGACAATTCATATCTGTGACAATACATATATTCCATACAAACTTTGTAAGTTTGGTTTCATTTGGTCCATATCAAAGGGCACAGTAAATGAAGACTGATGTATGTTGTTTTGCCTTTATGTTTGCTCCCATTAGGGGGATTTGTGTGAATATTAATTTCAAGGACCCTGCACGCATTCCATACAACGTTATGAGTTTTGCTTTGATCTTTCAATAATTAAGGGAAATGTAAATGAACACCAGTGTTCTGTTTTGCCTTTATTTTGACTCACATTAGCAGGATTTTCTTCAGTACTCAACCCTGGGGCATTACACACATCTGCTTGGTTGTGATTGGTCTTTAATTAAAGCCACTTTACATGAGGACCAGTGTATGCTTTCTCCTGTATCTCAGCTCCCATTTTAGAGAGTTTTGTGAAAATATCTGCTGATTATGCTCTCAGAGTTGAATGTACAGCAGCCAACATGTGACCACAGCAATCTTACAGGAGCGGGTTACAGTTCAAGAAACTAAGTATAGACACATACAGCAAGTAGTGTATTAGTGCAAAAAATAAAATAAAATGAAGACAACAGGGCACAACACAAAGTGTTTCACGTGTAATAGATCTCACAGAGTTGCATATGTCAATAAATTAACATTAAGAGTGCAGGTTGTTGGAAAATAAATCACAGAAGAATTGTGTTACCAACATATTGTTAACACAGACTGAGCTGAGGACGTGGTGTTCACATTCCTTGTTACCGGCTTGTTATTTATATCATTCGCTTAGACATGGCAGAAGTCAAACAATACCGCCCTTGTATCCCCTAAGCTGGTTATTAATCTGTGACCCACAGTATATAATTGACCAAATCTGTGACAGCCATGTTATCAAACTGTTGTTGAGTTACCAATATTCTCTCATCTGTGACTATGTTTTATATAATCCGTGCCCTTGGCATAACGTTCGTTGTTATTTTTTAGAAAATGCATTTGTTTTGTTTATAGATTGACAGTAGGTACGACACCATAACTCTCAGTTCCCACGGGCATGTTTTATTTATCGTGTATTGTAAAGTACTCTGTGAAGTGAAAATGCCTCCTAAGCAAAGGAAAATCGCCATAATGGGCTATAGATCAGTGGGTGAGTTGTACATAACGTGATTGTGTTGGGTAGAGTAAACTCTATATACCAGGGCAAATTTCATCCATACATGTAATTTTGCTGTTACAGGGAAGTCGTCACTAAGTATTCAGTTCGTTGAAGGACAGTTTGTGGACTCGTATGACCCTACAATAGAAAACAGTGAGTAGTCTTGCCTTTACGTAGGTTGTAGGTTGACTCGGCCATAATGCTCATCACTTGCATTCGAGAGAGAGTTATTTGGCTCACCCTTACAATGTCGAAAACGTGAGTTGGGTGACGCCACATGTCTTTTCTCCCACTTTTTTTTTTGTTTGATATTACATTGAACATGACCATTTTTAAATTTCATTTAGAACTGAATAACGCCTTACGACGGTACAGTTCCTCAGATAACTTGCAACATAAGACCATTTTATGTACGTCATAATGTTCCATAAGTGTTTCACAGTTATGCTTACTTTTTAGGTTGTGTCTTTAAAATAAGAAAATGAAATGAAAAATTACCGATGTTGTTTTTTGCTTAATGTATGGATGCTGTTAAACACTTCACTAACAGATTTGTGAAATTGTAACAAGTCAAGCCAGAGTTATACTTTTATATTTCACCATCATTCAGATTTAATGATGGGTTAGGATAGGTTCATGGGTTAGTCCGCACCAAACTGAGGTAGGTGACTACTGCGCCTACAACAGTTCACGTAAGAATCGTATGATCATTAGGTATCATGGATGTCAGTATCAGTATCAAATTTAACAGTTTCTAAATAAAGTCTTTTTGGCTGTTGGATCCCATCTCGAGGAAGAAAACTGTAACTGTAAAATGTTTTATGATATCAGATTTATTGCTAAATATAATTTATATTAATGGCAAATACTGTCGAAACAATGCAAGTGCTAGGATACAAGACTGGACATTGTATCATATGCACTGAAGTTAAACATTCATTTGGCTAATTTTCAGTAATTCCTCAAAAACTTATATGCACAGAATATAAAAACCCATACTTCTTAAATTTCTGGTATTTGAGTTATGATAATTTGTGCAGTCGTAAATAGATGCCAAAATTTTGTTGGAACTTGTTGTCCCCATTTTTATGATAGTTCAAGAAGAGTGAATGAAGTGTGACAGGGACCTCTACTTATTACTCACATTTTTGAACATTTTCAAGTGATGAAATTATTCTTTTGAATGTATTTGTAGATTCAACTATGAAGGTTTGTTGCCTGCAGAACTGCAGTAATATCTGTATTAGTGAAATCTGGATCAAGTGGATTTGGGTACTATGAACATGGCAATGCACAAGACTGTTGTGGTTTTTTGTAGTAGAATATTTTTGTACTAAAGAATATTATCATCATTATTTTGACTTTGTATGCTTGGTAGAATATTACAGACTATTTCAGGTTGTTAAAGATATTCCAATATTGATATTGAGGAATATCATGTCTATTAACTTGATACAGTAAGTTTATCCAACATTCTTCTTTTGAGGTGAATTCCAAATGTAAGTGCAGCTGTGGCAGTCTAGGTGTGTATTTTAACATAATAGATCAACTAACGAGCGGATATTCTGTGTTTGTCAGATACTGGAAAAAATGTACAAATACAGTTTGAAATAATGTAAGCTGTTTGAGAATTTAGGAGCACTTATTGCTGAAGAAATATACTAGCTGCAGGGATTACTTCCTGCTGTGTCCTTTAGGACAGCACCTGTTTGGAATGTGTTGTCATTTTATATGACAACTATCATTTGTCACTTTCTGGTGCTGCACTGCTGTACATGTGGGCAGCTGGCCAAGTGGGCTATGTTAATGTGGTGAGCCAACAGGAAGTATTGGCCAGTAGTTATTAGGTACAATAATGACCCTATAATATTGCATAGTAGGGCTTCATCCACTGGGAATTAAGAATCCATATTTCTTTTTACAGTTCTGCCTACATTGTTTTATAGGAGGTCTTGAAGTGCCTGTTCCTAAGTAGGCCTCAAACCTGGAATATTTTTTCAAAATTTATTGGAGCCCTTGTGTTGAAAGATGAGCAAGTTCCCTTGACTGTTGTCTTCCAGCTATTGCAAAGAACATAATTTTTTATATAAACTACTGTCTCTTTGAGTTTGTACATGTGATCTAGGTTGCCGCAGTCTGTGACTTGTCAACCATTCACAAAGTCACCTCTTGTAGTCTAGTTAGTGAGAAATTTGTTGTATGGACTGTGGTACTGTCCTGCATGTGCTTCATGCACATTTTCTCATCTTCTGTTAATTCTCTGAAAAATGGTGTCAGGCTTAATCAAATGTACTGGAAGGAATTTTTGTTTCATCAGGCATCATGGGCTATATGTTACATGCATTCACTGCACAACAGACTGTGACTAGAAGGACCTTTGTGAACTTCATGGGGACTTTTGCAACACCAGTATCCAGTATCTGTTATTCTGGTGGTTTATGTTTCTTCTTAACCCTTAGGCGACTGATGTCATATATATATATATGGAGCACCCATTCTTGATGTTTCTAGATCACACACGACGACGCAGCACAGTCGGTAGGACTCCTCTGGACGAGTGATCAGCTCGTCGC
>Ga0268261_10002694_pt1 | contig 12808 bp, 12 predicted proteins | sample TergutNc150P1_FD_190353 | JGI IMG/M metagenome (GOLD analysis project Ga0268261, IMG submission 190353) | Nasutitermes corniger P1 segment gut microbial community from laboratory colony in Florida, USA - Nc150 P1 (SPAdes) (version 2) | ecosystem: Host-associated > Arthropoda: Insects >... | reverse complement strand
GGGGGGGGGGGGGGGGGATAGAGAAAACAGTGATTTTATTTCTCCAAATTCACCCCATTTTGGAGGACTATGGGAAGCAAGCGATTGGCAGTAAGTAAACAAGCAGCACAGAAGTTTGATGGGGAAAGATTTAACCACAGGAAGCTGAATGAGCTGGAGGTTAGGAAACAGTATCAGACTGACATGTCAAACAGGTTATCAGTTTTGGAGAACTTAAGTGATGGCGAAGATATAAATAGGGCTTGGGAGAACATTAAAGAAAATATCAAACCCTCAGTTACAGAGAGTCTAGGTCTGCACAAACTGAAGCAGCATAAACCATGGTTTGCTGAAGAATGTTCAAAGCAATGTAAATATTCTAAACAATGTAAGACGTGAAGCTAGCAGACATTTCAGGAGCAAAAGGAAGGAATATCTGAAAGCTAAAATTGAGGAACTTGAAACTAACAGAAAGATAAAAAAATATAAGGGACTTGAATAGGGGCATCATTAACTGTAAGAAGGGTTACCAGCCAAGAAATACCATAGTACAGGATGAGAAGGGTGATTTGGTTACAGACTCCCACAGTATTTTGGCTAGGTGGAGGAACCATTTCTCTCAGCAACTGAATGTACATGGGGTTAATGATGTTAGCACACAGAAATTCACAAAGCAAAACCACTAGTGCCTGGGCCAAGTGCCTTTGACAATTCTCTATGAGAGCCATAAACTTATTATTGCTATTTGGAATACGAAGGAATTGCCTGAGGAGTGGAAGGAATCGATCATTTTACCTATCTATAAGGGCAATAAAACAGACTGTAGTAATTATACGGGCATATCACTTTTACCAGCTATGTACAAAATTTTATCCAACATCCTGCTGTCAAGGTTAACTCCATATGCAGAGGAAATTATTGGGGATCATCAATGTGGATTTCAATGTAACAATTCAATTACTGATCATATATTCCACATTTGTCAAACACTTGAGAAAAAATGGGAATAAAACTAAGCACTGCCTCAGCTGTTTATAGACTTCAAGAAAGCTTATGATTCAGTTAGGAGGGAGGTCTTATATAATATTCTCATTGAGTGTGGTATCCCCACGAAATTGGTAAGGCTAATAAAAACGTGTCTGAATGAAACTTATAGCAGAGTCCGGGTAGGTAAGCATCTGTCTGACATGTTTCCTCTTAGGAATGGTTTGAAACAAGGAGATGCTTAATTGCCATTGCTTTTGAATTTTGCTTTAGAGTAGGAAATTAGGAGGGTTCAGGTAAACCAGGATGGACTGAAATTAAAATGGTATACATCACCTTCTGGTCTATGCCAATGATGTTAATATATTGGGAGGAAGCATACATACTATAAAGAAAAACACAGACATTTTAGTAGTTGCTAATAAGGAGAATGGACTAGAAGTAAATAATGGTAAGACTAAGTACATGGTCATGTCTCAAGATTAGAATGCAGAACAAAGTCACAATATAAACATTGTTAACAGTTGCTTGGAAAGGGTGGAAGAATTTGAATATTTGGAAGCAACCTTAACAAATAAAAATTCTAATCAGGAAGAAATTGGGAGCAGACTGAAGTCAGGAAATGCTTGCTATCATTCGGTGCAGAATCTTTTGTCTGCCAGTTTGTTATCCAAAAATTTAAAGATTAAGATATAGAGAACTATAATTTTGCCTATTGTTTTGTATGGGTGTAAAACTTGGTTGCTCACAGCAAGGGAGGAATGTAGGCTGAGTGTGTTTGAGAATAGGGTGTTGGAGAAAATATTTGGGCCTAAGAGGGATGAGGTGACAGGGGAGTGGAGAAAAATATATAATGAGGGGCCTAATGATCTGTCTCCTCACCCAATATCATTTGGGTAATGAAATCAAGAAGAATGAGATGGGCAGGGCATGTAGTGCAGACAGGGGAGAGGAGAGGCATATACAGGGTTTTGGTGGGGAAACCTGAGGGAAAGAGACCACTTGGGAGACCCAGGTGTAGATGGGATGATAATATTAAGATGCATCTTCAGGAAGCTAGATCAAGCTGGCCCAGGATAGGGACAAGTGGCAGGCACTTGTGAACATGGTAATTAACCTATGGGTTCCATAAAATGCACGGAATTTCTTGACTAGCTGAAAACTAGTTAGCTTCTCAACAAGGACTCTGCTCCATGGAGTAAGTAAGCAAGTAAATATGGGAGGCAGGCATAAAATCTTTGAAGTATCACTGGAAGAGAACTGTTAACAAAGCTGTATTGACTTTTAACCCATTGGCATACTACTTTTTATAACACATGGCGCACCTATAAATACTAATTTTTTAAGGCAAAAATGGCAATTTTGTACATTTATATTTTATTCATGCAAAATTAATTTTTAAAAGAGCGTTTCATCAGCTTTCAAACGGTAAAAGACATGTCATGCCATCTACTGACAGAAGGCTAGAATTAAAAGCGAAAGACATCGATGGCTCAGACCGTCTCATAGCCGGCTGTGTATGCCAATGGGTTAAGGATTCAGCCATCTGATTACTCAAACAGAAGCCTATTTGAATTCACAACCTCTTACAGCATTATCCAGTGAACTCAATGATCCTAGTTATTTAAGCCCAGGTCATCTTATTGGTGCTCCGTTGATAACCCTTCCTGAGCCAGACTTTACCAATACAAAAATGAACAGCTTATCCAGGTGGCAGTGAGTTCAACACTTCAAGTAGCAGTTGTGGAAGACGTCATCTGACTACTAGAAACAGCTTACAACGCAGCAAATGGCGCAACAAGCAACCTGACCTCCAGCCCCATATGCTTGTGCTACTTCACAAAGACAATTTACCTTCCCTGTTGTGGAAATCAGCCACCATCAGTGAGACATTTCCAGGTCTAGATGGTCATGTAAGAGTAGCCACAGTGAAACCATTTCTGGACAATTCAAGAGACCAGTTCATAAATTGGTTATGTTACCTGTGGAGCAAAATAGAAATCTTAAACTTTAGTGATACGGTATATCACAAGGGGAGTATGTTTAAGCTTTCATTTCCTTGTTGGCAAGATTGTGCATTGGTTGAAGTGAAATCTGCATGGGAGGAAGGCACCTTCTCTTTCCTTTTTGTTGATATGTTTCTTAGTGCCTGTCCTAATCTTGCCCAGGCAGTGTGTGTAATGGTATATAACTGTGTGTTGCTGTGTGCAGCAATCTGCATCAGTGTGTAGCAGCAGTGGTTTACACTGTGTAGCTCGGTAAGCAGTGGTGTCATTGTGATGATGAACCCCACAGTCCAGGGATCTCAACTAATTACATTCCACTTTATCAGCTATAATCACTGTGTGTAAAAATTCTGTGCATTCTTTTCCAATCCAGGGACTGTAACCAGGAGCAGCTTATACGTTGATAGATTGCAAAGTTCTTTACTGTTGGCAGGGGTATTTACAGGAATCATACAACAAAAATGTCACAAACTGCACATGCTGTTATGTCTGCTATTTTCAGGAGCCCTTTATGTCAAGGAGTTACAAGCAAGGTCAAACTTTTTCAAACAAGGAATGTCATCACACTGTAGCACATTATCAAGTCTGGAAGTTGTTGTCTTGTCACAGGCTTATAGTTTGCCCCATTTGGAAGCAGCTTCTCAATGTATCTTTCTTCTGAGTGTCATCTAAAATGTGCAACTAATGGAAGAATATTTTGAAGATTGACCAGTGTTTAATACATTGGTACATGTTTATGGTACATATGTTCTCTAAGTACCTCAAATAAATTATAGTCCTTATACTTTAGTTTACATTATTTGTTGTTAGCAACTGGAATGTACAGTCCCTTAGAAGGGAACAATTCAATTATATATGTCACAATAACCTCAGTCACCCACATGAAGCCTGCATTCAAAATGACAAACAAATCTTTGTGGCTTTCTTTACCGTATTTTATTTTTATGCCCTTTTCCTTGTATCAAAATTTTTTTTTTCTAGTTAAAATTTTTAAACACTGATTCCATTTTACCAAACCTATCACAATATCCTACAACTCATCATGCCCATGAGTTTCTGTGGCTTCCACCAACTGGCAGATGGATGGGGTCACAAATTCAAACACATATTCACATCTATTTGGTTCATTCACAGATGTCAGTGCATTTTCTGTGCCACATCTCATCTTTACCTGCAACAAACAACAAATTGAAACCTGTTAGAACAACAACTTAAAAGTTCCTGCAGCAGAACACTGTTAATACAAGAATTCGTAACAGAGCGAAAAATTCATGTTACAGTGAAAACTCATTACAGGCAACTTACAGCCAGGAAAACATAAATTGCTCCAAAAATCAAACAGTGAATTTTTTGGTTACTTCATTTTAACTAGCGAAAATGCAAGCAATTATAAGCAATACATGCTGTCACTATTCCCAACAGTGCCAGTGTGTGGTCAGCAAGGAGAACACAATGTACTGTAAACAGACTAAGTCCAAGTTATGACACGGTTTTTATTGTTTTAACAGATGACTATGCTTATAGAATCTATCTCTCTGAATTAATAGCAATCTGAAAACACAAGTATAAACTCTCCATAACAGAACACTTGACAGCTGACTAAAGATACTAAGTGGGGAAACTTTAACATTCATATAATTTTACTGTTTGAACATAATTTTTTTAAACAATGAAACCATTATGTACTAATGAATACAACTGAGATCTCAATCCTGTGCCACAGTTTTATGTAACTGCAATCTGCTTACATGTTTTGTAATGCTAAATGGCCTGAACGTAACCGATTCAGTTGAAACATGTAGCCATGCACAGTCCAACAAATTGATATGAAGTGTTAATAAAGTTGCAGTTATGGTAATTAAGTATGTTTAATATCATAAAACACAATGGGATGCCTAGCATTAAATTCAAATTTCTTTTTTTATATTACATGTACACTTCACTGCAACTTACCCTTGTGGATCGCTGTGGTCCATTCCAACAGGACTGGCCTTTGTCATACAACATCTCTAGGTATTTATTGTCTTCAGGGCCCACCCAGTTGTTCCAGGTTCCTAGTCTAGTATCAGCTCCACCAGACTTTGGTCTTTGTGTCACCTGTTAATGTTTTGCAGTATAAGATCTTTGTATGCATTTATCACATATTAATTCACTCCTACCAACAGTTATGATGTATTTCACATGATAGAACTGGTTATTGGTGAGATTAAATAACTGCCCATGCCACATCCAGCGGCAGACTGCAACCTCTGAGGTCAACATATTAAGTTACTCATTGTAAGCACTAGTAGTGTACTGCACACAAAACCACACGGACATAAAAAATGTTTGTTTTCACAAACATGTTGTTTACTATTTAACCTCCAAAAACACCATACACAGTTATGCTGTACAGAATATGGTCTTCTGGGATGCAACAATGTGTACTTTGACGAGAGAGTGTCAGTGAAGTCACTAAAAGCTAGGTTCAGAATGCTTGTAGAAAAGTCAGAAATGAAAGGGGCCTTGGGAGACTGCAAATATGAGAGGACCTTTGTACCATGTTTGCCATGTGGCAAGCCTACCTCAGTGTTCACACCAGTAACAATGTTACATATTACATGTGGAATGCATGTAGCTCCAAGTTAATTAAGAGTTGTCAACAGTGCACTGTTGCCATGCCATACACTGACCTGGCCCTCAAGGCTACACTGCCACATTGGCATGATGTGACGAATATGGCTTTCCAGACATGTACACTACTAAATACCATTCACAGCAGTGTGGCTAAAAGCAAAATGACTAATGTAGCAACTACAGTGATGGAAGAGTGACAGTGGATGTGCGGTGTGGATCAACTGACTGCAGATTCTGCATCAAGGGAGAAACACAACACCCATGTGCCATAAGGCTGCATTATTCTGTTATGTTAAACTCATATGTGGAAATAACCTTGGAGATTAAAGTATATGGACTGCCAATGTCAGTTCACTGCTGTATGTTGGGAACAGACTGAAAAAATGGAAGCATGGGAAATTAAGATACTGATATGAAAAACAGGTGAAAAAATATTTTTGTCATGAAATGTTTGTGCCCCTTAAACTGGAAATTTTCTTACAATGGGGCACATTAAAAGGGCAAGGTGTATGTTAATCACATGGGAGAGTCCTGATTCTAAATTACTTTGATGTCTTTTGCAGGAAAACCTAAGGCAAGAATGTACTAACCAAGTTCCACTGTATGTGAAAAATTCAAATTCTTACCTGATCAAAAGGACACAGTTTATATATATATTCAAGATCAGTGTATTCAAAGCATTCTCCATCCAGAGGTGCAAACTCTTCTTCAACTCCATAATCTTTCTCCAGTGACTCCTGAATTTGACGTATTTCTCGTTGTACATCTCTTAGAGCACGATCTGCTTCCTCAAAGTCAGATCGTGCTTTGGAAGCCTCTGCAACCAATATGCAGGTGTTAGACTAAACAAATGTAACATCTTGTACACATCAGGAGATGGTGTTTGACCTACACGTGGTTGTTCAAAGACTGTAGTTTCGGCTGAGTTTCTACAAGTAAAGTATTCAGTAGACTTGAATGTTGTTTTAGGAGTGATGTGAGACCAAGTCTCTTGGAACTGCAGCCTAATGCACTGGCTATAGCAGTGATGGGGCACACAAGTCCCCTTGTAACTGCAAACTACTGCACCAGCTGTGGTGAGAATGAGGCCCTTGGTACTGCAGCATACTGTACCAACTGTAGTGGTGAAGTCACACTGATTCCCATTGAACTGCAGCCTACTGTACCAGCTGTAGCAGCAGGGCGAGACCAAGTCCCTTGGTAATGCAGCTTACCATGCCAGCTGTAGCAGTGAAGTCAGACTAAGTCCCTGGGAACTGCAGCCTACTGTACCATACATAGCAGTGATATGGGAGTTATTCCCTTAGAACTGCAGCCTGTTACCAGTTTTAGTAGTGAGGTGAGAGCGATTCCCTTAAAACTGCAACCTACTTTACCAGTTCGAGCAGTGAGGTGAGACAGAGTCCCTTGGAAATGATGCCTACAGTACCACTCCACAATGACAAACAAGTATTGAACATTGGTGGAATGGTAACTGGCAGGCTAAAACCAATGTACCGTGAAAATATCTGCCCCATTGCTAACCTGTTCATCACCTATCTCAAATGGACCACCTTTGTACTGAACTATGCCTCTGCCATGAGAAGCAAATGACTAACCCCCTGAGTTACAGCAAATTTTAAATTGAACTCTTTTATTATGTTGTGAGAACATTCTGCTTCAGAATAAGACACTCCAAAGAAACGGTAAAGTGCCTACCACAGAGTAATATTGTGAAACTAAGGAACCAACCATCAATTAATTGCTGGGTCTCTTCATCATACAGATGGGCTTTCTCAGTTTTTTGTCCTTCCTCTTCTTCTTCTTCTTCTGCTCCACCTTCCTCCTCCTCTTCTTCCTCCTCCTCTTCCTACAGAACAAAGAAAACCTGTGTAATATATTCAGTAAACATAACCTGCAGCATTACCCTTTCAAGATGGGCACAAGAGTGCACATGGGCAAGGGCTGGCCAAAGCCAGGAAATATCAGTTATGTGTCTAGTAACATACATTGAAAGAACAATGTCTCATATTTCACATTTACATTTTAAAATTATTTAAAACATAAAACAATATAAATATTTATATGTAAGGCCACACAGCATGGCATTATACTTTCAGTGAAGATATACAGCACAAACACACTGATACAATGCCCAGCCTGCAAGTTAGAAAATCACAACATCTACCATGGCATTCAGAGGTTGACATACGAAGAAAGTATAAAGGTGGATCAAAAAAATTTACAAGTCTTATAATTTGAGACACTGGACTGGTTGAATTTCAAATGCTGTTGATACGAAAGAGGGCTGCAGGGTTCATGACGCATATGTACAGAAGGAGCACAGCTGTGGCAGTTCAACAGCGTGACCCACTTGGAAAACCAGTCTTGCTTGGAAATCCGGGGAGTTATACTCTTCTTGTGGGCACAAAAAATGTCAGCAGCCAATATGCATCAACAGCTTGCAGAAGTGTATAATAACAACGTACTTTCAATGCACTGCCAAGGCAACAGGTTGTCATATGGTAACACAAGTTTGCATCTGAAAGGGCCAAACTGATGGCCAACAAATGAATTGGACGATGAAGCTAAACAGAAGCCAACACTACAAACACCGAGAAACTCATTCAGAGAGAAACAGATTTGTAACTTTATGGTGCATGGCATCTGACCATGGTTTATCCTATGGCACTGTGCAGCATACTGTGAAAAATGTGTTACAGTATTGTAAGATCTGTTCCAGATGGTTGGCTCATGTGTTAAAAGATGACAACAAAGCAGAGAGAATGATGGCCTCTCAGTTTCCTGCAACATTATGCAAGAGAGGGAAACAACTATGTGCATCAGGTCATCCGGTGAGGAGACATGGGTCCATCATTTCACTCCCACTAGTAAGCAAACAACCATGCAGTGGAAACACCCTGGCTCATCCAGGAAGAGGTATAAAGTGACATTATCTGCTGGCAAATATTGGCCACTATCTTCTTGGACTAAACTGGTGTGCTGTTGGTGGAATTCGTGGAACAGGAACTCAAAATTATGCAACATGCTGCAGAGCTCAAGAGAGGCCATCAGAAGCAAACACCCTGCTCTTTCATGTAAAGGTGTGATAATCCTCATGACACTATCTTACTGCACACAACATGAAAGACTTGGAACTTGCTGCAAAATTTTGGGTGGTAAATGGACCTTCCCCTATTCAGTGCAAATTTGGCACCCACTGACTTTCATGTTTCCCACCATGAAGGAAAATATGTCAGGACACTGTTTCACCTGTGGTAAAGCCACCAGACGTGCTACCATCGTGTAGCTGATACAACATGGACACACCTATTACACTACATGACAAGTGCCTCAACCATCAATTAGACTAGAAAAATATTATACCGGTGACACCTTCAATGTGTATTGTCAGTTTCCTCTACTAAAATCTTGCTTGTGATGTAAGGGTAAACGTATGTTCTGATACACATTCATATTGTACATGTGTATCATTCAGCACAGAAATATGTACAAAATTTTGAACATGAACAGCACTAAGCCAGACTGGCTGCAACAGTAGTTGAACTAGTATAGCACCCAGCCATAAATGGAATATACTGTTAATTGTACATATACTCCTATTGTCTTGAAAGGTTTCAGGCCTTTACAGTGGCTTAAGGAGACAGTACATATGGGTGAAAAAAGAAAAAATTACCAAGTTTTGGTGCAAAAAACATGGTCAGAAAACATTACTTAGAACATTAAGGCACAGACAGAAGGAGTGTTACACATTTTCCAAATGTAGCATATTTTTCTGGGCAATATTTTTAGCTCATCTGCCAAAAAAGTGTCAAACTGTGACCTGAAACACAGGGCCAGATATTGCTGCAGAAAATCAGTCACAAAACAAGTTCCCAGGTCTTCATAGCAGTAAATGCTCTTTGTTGTGACAGTGTACAGTCCTGTAATTAGATACCAACATTACATAGAAACATGTTGCCTTCCTATCTTAAGGGCTGAAGTAATTCAGGAAGCATTCACACAATTATATCCATTATACTACTAAACAACAAGGCTGAAGTATGTTCTCAGTCATTTCTTCTGTACCTACCTCATCGTTTACATCTCCAACTTGTTCATCCTCATAGTGCCTGTCTTCTGTTTCACCTCCCGTAGTAGCAAATTCTGCTGCAGGTTCCTGAAAATAAGTGAACTTGTTCCTAAGAGTGTCCATGTTAGTAACACACAGCAGGATGCAGTCAGGTTACATTGTATGAAGGACTGCAGTCCTATCAGAACATAATAATACAGTCTTGTGGGATGTAAGACCATGTATGTTTTATTTGTGTGTGTATTTATTTCCCCCCACAAAGGAATCTCTACTTTGACGTAGTGGTGGGACTTGCGTGGTTATATGATCCTGACAGCTAAGCTGGCAGTAGCATAGGTACTGATAGGGCTTCCCATGTCAGACATGTCAAATGGTCATTACCCAGATAAAAAGTGATACCCTGGCCCTCCAGGTTGGGGGTTGGGGCATGAGGCTGACAACCTCATTCCTGTACAACTATAATATTGTTAGAAAAACCTATGATGATAGTCTCAGATGGATCAGAAGGAATTAACAGTAAATGACCTGGCATGTATAAGGAGACAAGAATCGGAACTTGGAATGTGTTGACTCTGTTTAAATTAGGAGCCCTGAAGAATCTGGAAAAGGTGTTGCAGGAATACAAAGTAGACATAACCACATTACAGGAAATCAGATGGGTTGGTGAAGGTATATTAGAAAGATGGGGTAGTAATATATATAATAGCTGCCAAAAAAGTAAACATGAATTTGACTGTGGATTTATAGTAAGCAAAGAAGTTAAACATCTGGTTATATACTTTACAGCTGTTGATCAGAGAATTTGTACTCTTAAGAGTTAAAGTAAGATGTAATAACCTATGTCTAATATGTTTGCATGTTCCTACAGTAGAGAAGAATGAAGAGATTACGGATAAATTCTATTATGATCTGGAGACCATAATAATGAAATGCCCGAAGAATGATGTTGAAATACTGCTTGTGATTTTAATGCCCAATGAAAACCAGGAAAAGGCAGTATTAGGAAAATATGGCCTCCATAAAAATAGTAATGATAATGGGCTTAGACTTATTGGACTAGCCAATATGCAAAATGCGGTGTTTAGCAGTACAACTTTTCTGCACAAGAATATCCATTCAACTACATGAAGGTCACCAGTTGGCGAAACGACATAGTGAATTGATTTAGTTCCCTCTTCGATAGCTGTGACTGTTGTTACCAAAATGAGTGAGAAACATAAATCTACATCACTTGGCGTAATCTGAGAAAAAAATCAGTGGAAGACAATTGGTATTGAAGGGAAATTAGATGTAATAGGCCGACATGAAAAAAGTGAACACACTGTTGACATATGGTGTAATTTGTTGACATTTGTTCATAGTACCATATGTACAATTCATGATAATGCAAACAGAATTACAGAAAGTGCTTAGTCAGTACCTAAAGTGTTTGTGTAGCAAGTCTACCACAGTCCTATCAGAATGCACCATACCAAAAGCTATGGATGTGAGTCTCTTACATTTTTACTGCATTAGAAATAAATAAATAGTGTAGAAATGTATGTAAACTGTGTATACAGTACCAATACACTCTACAGGTCCGTATGTCCACTACTGGAGTAGTCATACACTACATAGGATGAGGTTGTCAATCTCACAACCCCCAAGGAATATACTGTTTTAAAAGGGAATTTTGTGTTCAATTTGCGCAACTTTTTCAGGAATATTTCCCTGGCGTAAAATGAGATATGCTTGTATAAGGAAGATGAAGGAGAGCCTTAGAAAACTACAGAAAGAAGCAAGCTTTTGAGTTTACTTCAAAATCTGTGGAATCTTCAGAATCCAGCAGACACTTTGCTGCAGCAGAAGTAAAAAATCATATCATACTCAATACTTTTTACAAAAAAAAAAAAGCCTTAATTAGTGAAACATGCAGATCTCAGTGACATGTTAAAAAAAGGCCACTATCAACTACTGTGGTATCTCCTTGTCCTTCAGAATCCCTAGCAGAATCTGAAGAGACTAAAAATTACCTGCAAGAACTTAGGTCAAAATATGCAAAGCATGATAATCAGGAACATCTGAAAATCTGGCAACATTGGACTTCCATCCAGTTAGAAATATTCTACTTTGACATGTTCTTTAGTTATCACAGTTGTGCTGCTAACAAAATAAAATGTTGGCATCAGAAGATGTATTATATGGCCTAAAGATAAATACATGCAATTGGTCAGTTCCCTGCTTAAGTGACAAAGATACTGCACTCACAGCAATAAACAGTGAAGAGAAGAGCAACATCCAAACAAAACCTTTGGAAACAGAAATGGATCAAACTACAGTGGAAACTGAAAGAAAGAAACAGAAATAGGTTGGGTATGTGCTAAAGAAGGGAAAATGACCAGGGAGAATAGACCATATGACTGGCATTCTGAAGGGGGGAGGAGAAGGAGGTGGAGGAGGAGAAGCTAAGGAGAAAGCTTTAGAAGGTAAAACATAGTACGAAGTTAGAAGACTGACACAGTGTACAATCTGATTACAGCACTTTCTGGACACCCAGTGCTCCTGCTACGAGCAAGAGGGACAGTAATGAATGGTAACAGCTTGTTAGACAGTCACTGTACTCACTGTGTTACTCAGTAACATACTGGAAAAAACTCTACTGTAATTCTTGTCACTCATTTAGCAGTTGGAAAGGAATGGTGTCATAATTGCTGTTAACTACGATACTGCCCAGCTGAATGTCATTGTCACCACAGGCTCTATTCCATTTTATTTAAGACTGCTGATCCCTCTGGCACCAGATTTAAATATCTGTAGTGACCAGCAGAAGACTGGAATTTGCATGGAGGCTACACAAGAGCAGTTACAATTATGTAACACTTGGTGCTGTGAGCACCACACTGCACATTAAATATGTATATGTAACATTCAGCAACAAAGGGTTAAGATATGTGATGCTGTATTAACCCTTTAAAACCCGAATTAAATCCCATCTGCTATTTCTGGCATTATTAGGAGCTCACCATTTTCTCCACATTAGTAGGCTAAGGGTTAAATTATTAACCTTTAGGCCACTAATGTCATATATATATATGGAGCACCCATTCTTGATGTTTCTAGATCACACACAACGACGCAGCACAGTCGGTAGGACTCCTCTGGACGAGTGATC
>Ga0268261_10002693_pt1 | contig 12811 bp, 11 predicted proteins | sample TergutNc150P1_FD_190353 | JGI IMG/M metagenome (GOLD analysis project Ga0268261, IMG submission 190353) | Nasutitermes corniger P1 segment gut microbial community from laboratory colony in Florida, USA - Nc150 P1 (SPAdes) (version 2) | ecosystem: Host-associated > Arthropoda: Insects >... | reverse complement strand
GTCACCACATGCGTATGTAAACCAGAGGCTGCAAATACAGTTAGAGCTCCTGATGATGAGCGGTATGCCGCTCGAAACATGTTGAGCCTTCAATGAACGGTGGAATAATAAATTCTAATACAAGGTTCCATCTTGTTGGTTATTTCTACTAAGTCATACTACGATGCACGGATCCATGAATATTTGAATATAAAATTAAATCCAGGATTGTCATGGCAAAAGCATCGTTCAACAAAAAGATGGCTCTTTGCACCAGCAAATTGGACTTAAATCTAAGGAAGAAGGCAGTAAAGTGCTACATTTGGAGTATAATTCTGTGTGGTGCTGAAACTTAGAAGCTCCGGAAAGTAGATCAAAAATACCCGGAAAGTTTTGAAATGTCATGCTGTAAAAGGATGGAGAAGATCATTTGGACCGATCATGTGAGAAATGAAGTGTTACATGGAGTCAAGAGGAAAGGAATATCCTACATACAGTAAAAAGAAGGAAGGCTAACTGGATTGGTCACATCTTGGGTACGAAGTGCCTTCTGAAACAGGTTACTGAAGGAAAGGTGGAGGGAAGGATGAAAGTGATGGAAAAATGAGGAGGAAAGCATAAGCAGCTACCAGATAACCTTAATTAATTGATGGGATACTGCAAATTGAAAGAAGCACTAGATCACACTCTGTGGAAGCAGCTATGGACCTGTCGTAAGACTGTGGAATGAATGAGACTGAATGAATGAATGGATAAATGGAGACTGTTATGTAGTACACACTGCATTTTTCATCGTGTCCTAGTGCTCAGTCTCAACTTCTTGATGAATAAACAATCACTACCTTTAATTTATGGGCATGTTGCTCAGTGAGGGGTAAAATACCCACTGATGCTTAAATTCCAGGATTTCATGTGGGAACATTCAAGATCATGTTCTCAACTTTATGTAGGCATGTGTGTCTGTTTCAGAGAATTCAGTGGGTGCCAGTGTCCTTTCCCTCAGCAAACATCTATTCAAACTACCTGGTAGTTTCAGAGAATTCAGTGGGTGCCAGTGTCCTTTCCCTCAGCAAACATCTATTCAAACTACCTGGTAGCTGTAAAAGTGATGACCATGGGTGCCAAGGGGAGGAGAGGACAAACAAACCTCTGCATGGGAATACCTGGCTTAGACAAAGGGATTTTGTTCTGCAAGACTGCACTTGGAAGCACTCCACAAGGGAGGTTGGGCTCATAAACCCAGGAATGTAATGGTTCAGAAGGGAGAACCAAGGGATTTTGGGCCACAGTAAGCGTCTGACTGCCCCAGATGACAAAACGAAAAGTAAACAAAGTTTCCTCACAATATCCATGAAGCAAGTTTGTTACACGTGAAATATTTGTACTTCTTCTTCTTTCGTTGGCGCTACAGCCCACTGTGGGCTTTGGCCTGTCGAACAATACCTCTCCATTTTTCCCTATCTATCACCAACTCTCTCCATCTTCTCACTACCAGCACTTGAAGACCTCTTTCTACTTCTTCTCTCCATCCTTTCCTGGGTCTTCCTCTTTGTCTCGTCCCTTCCAGTTCTTGAGTGAAGATCTTTTTGGGCATCCTATTCTCCTCCATTCTCTCCAAGTGACCTAGCCAACTTGTCCTTTGCCCCTTTATCCATTTTACTATATTTTCTCCTTTACTCAACTCTTCTAGTTCTTGATTTGTCCTACTTTTCCATTCCCCATCTTCATATTTAGGACCATATATTCTTCTAAATATTTTCCTTTCAAAAATAAGCAGAGCTTGTTCTTCCTTCTTTGTCATCGTCCATGTTTCCACTCCATATGTTACTACTGGCCTTATTAGTGTCTTATATAATCCAATTTTAGTAGCTCTGGATAAGAGTCTGTTCCTGAAGAGACTTATAGCTGCAAAATAAATTCTGTTGCCGGCCAAGATATGTATTTCTTTTTGTACGCTATTATCATTACTGATTAGCATGCACAGATATATTTGTACTTAAATATTAATAAGTCTAAATGAGAGACACCATTTGCTTCTTATGGCCATGACCTTACCTGTGCTTGTTATAACAAAGTCTGACTGTAACAGAGGCAACTCTCAGCCAACATATGCCTTTGCTTGCAGCACCTGCTAGTGCCAGCTAAGAGGTATATGAATACAGAAACTGCGTGGTTGTAAGTAATTAGATACAGACATAACGATTTACCGAATTACCAGAACCAGTAATAGCCACACTGGTATGTAAGGAATGAATCATTTTCTTTTACCAACAAACTTGGTGAACACTGCCTTGCAGATCTTCTGTTACACACATGTTCAACTCTTCTGCCCTGAAGAAAGAGGCAGCAGGTTCCTATTGACATGCCAAACTACATGAAATCACATCTCAGAAGACTAGTGTTGAAGATCCAAGTCTTCTGGGATGTTATGCCACACACAGTGGTAAACAGTTCCTGATGTTTTGATGAAACATAGTGCAGAATAATGAACTCGAAAGGAAGGAAGCAGTTAAGGCCTCAGTCAAGTTTACCAGTCCATGGGCTGAGATCTGAACCTGGAACCTCCTGAATATGGAGGACTGCAAGTTACTCAACAGCAATGTTTGGTTTCATGGTTGTAAATAAAGACAAATAGGCAGTATGTTTACACAACGGTCTCATTAACCATTTAAAGATGAAGCGCAGACTGATTTAAGGATGCAGTTCGTATGGTGCTGTAAACACTTTTCATCTCGGTTACAAAAACCTATCAGTTTATGCTGTAAGTGGCACAAGTCGCTGTTTGTTCTCAGATAAATACAAAACACATAAATACAGTGTGGGCAGAGCGTACATCTCAGTTATAAAAACCAATCAGTTTATGCTGTAAGTGGCACAAGTCGCTGTTTGTTCTCAGATAAATACAAAACACATAAATACAGTGTGGGCAGAGTGTACATTTCAGTTATAAAAACCAATCAGTTTATGCTGTAAGTGGCGCAAGTCGCTGTTTGTTCTCAGATAGATATGAAACCTGATGGTGCATCACGTAACCAGTAGGCTTTAAAGGCTTAAAGTGATGTTTGCTATATACATATTCCTACATGTATTATTTACAAATAGCATAGCCGGTATAGTGACTCACTAGAGACTGGATGGTCTGGGGATCAAATCCTGGTGGGGGGGGGGGGGGGGGGGAGTTTCTGTACCCATCCAGACTGGCCCTGGGACCCACCTAACCTCCTGTACAATGGGTACCAGGGTTCTTTCCTTGGGGGTAAAGTGGCTGAGACATGGCATTAACCATGCACCCCACCTAGCACCAAGGTTGAAGAAAGAGTAAAGCTATACCTCTACTCTGCCTCTGAGCTTTCATGTCCTGTTCTAGGGTGAATATTATTTACACATACTCTTATTGGAAAGTACAAGTTTTAAATCAGTTAAAAGCAGTGGGACCACGTAATTTATTTCTCTTTTTTATGTATGTATAAATGTAAGGACATAACACAGTGACATTTGAAAAGTTATACTTTGTAATAAAAGGTTGGCAATCCCTGCAATAAATATAGCCTTCAATCTCACATCAGCTTAAACAATACAAATCACTGGGAATGGCAGGCATATTAATGCCTTAAGATTTTGGCTTAAATCAAATAAATTTTCTTTACAATTAACTGCAGGTTTCATCATACAACCTTAATCTGAAACAGTTTTTTCCAGCCTTTATTTTCAAGTTTGACAACTTCCATACAATGATCATTATACTGAAAAAAATAACAAAAACTTCAGAGAACTTCAATTCTGGATGATGATGCTACTCAGTGCCACACAGGATAACTGGCCACACACACACTGCCATATTTTACATGATCTTTATTGGCTGTGTGCAACAGTACTGTAATAAGCATGCACACAATTCAGCTGGATTCTTGACTGACATCACATATGAGACATGGATGACCATCCTTGTCTGAACAGCCGTACATCTTCAAAACATTTTCAGTTTTCAACGTCCAATATGCTTGCAGGCTCACATCAACAGACAGCAGCATTGTGCTCTTTATGTGGTCATCCTTAGATCGAAGAATACAAGTTGTATATCCAAAAATGGTCTAAAAATGAGATAAGACAGTCACAGCACACACTTGCCACCATTTAAATGTACAGGCCAAGGGCAGGCAAGATGCCACTTAAAAGTTGTCTTCAGGAGATTAAGGCCAATGTCATTACCCACAAACCAGCCCCACATTACAGAAGCATTTAAAATTCCATATTGCCCAGTGATAAGATGAAATCTCCATGAAGTTCTTATGTCACTGACAACAGTTCATATGCTGTGCCTATCACACCAGCAGATTTCATTCAGCTGCTGCTATCAAAAAGCATTTGTTTCCCCGAAGGCAGAACCAGCTATGTAGATATCATAGTAAAAAAGTTTGTACTCGCCATTTGTGATGTAAATATCAACTACATTTTACAAGGTTTAATCTCACTAAACCATCTACACATTACACAATAACAAACATTTTGAGTTGCAGGTCCATTCTTTGGAACACAACTATCATATAAGTTTGGGAATACATGCGCTATATTGTTTAAACTGCTGGCATCAAGTACCATTATCAGTACATTTAATTAATTAAAAGCAATATCGATAATATTTCAATAAATCTGATGACTGACAACAACCAACAAGTGTAAAAGGTAAAGGTCACCCTTGTACAGGCACTGAGGCTCTGTACAGGCTGTGCAGCCCATAGGGGGAGTAGAGGTATAGCTCTACCCTTTCATAACCACAGCACTAGAAGGGGGTGAGGGGCCAGTGTCATGCCCCGGCCACTCTTTACCCCCGGGAAAGACCTGGTACCCATTGAACAGGAGGCTGGGTGGGCCCCAGGGCCGGTCTGGACAGGTGCAGAAAATCTCGCCCCCACCGGGATTCGATTCCCGGACTGTCCAGTCCATAGCGCAGTCGCTATACCGAATGCGCTACCCGGTCCACAACCAACAACAAGTGTACCAAGATTATTATGCCACGGATGTAACAGGACAAAGGATGCACACTTTCTGGTATACTGAGAGCTTTTGCAACCGGAATAGAAGTCTAGAGTGGCCCGCTTAAAAGTAGCACACACTCCTACAGTCTGTTCTTACTGTGAGCATATTTTACAAAGCATCATAAAAGTAAGCGGAATCGCAGTCTGAACACAACTAATGGTCTATTAGCTAAGATAGAGTCAACCTATGTAACTACATGTTTCGGCCTGCATTTGTGGCCATCGTCAGGTTATAATCTAGTAGCGTTAACAGTTTATACAATATGCTTAAAGGTAGGTTGATGATGAGATCTCAGTCATCTGAAAACTACAATCTAGCCTAATAAATCTAGCGCACATAGTATGAAGTAGTGTGTAGAGTGCTGCCCTGGTTTGCTCAGGTGGATGGAAAATGGTGCAGGACGGTTGTTGCATAGCGTGTGGCAGTATTCTGATGGAGAAATTATTAATACATATTCCCTTTTTATCCTATGGTGAGGAATAAATTCAGGCTGTGAGAGTTTGTTGGCGTGAGTTGCACTGGGGTCCATTAGTTGTGTTCAGACTGCGATTCCACTTCATTTTATGATATCTGGGACACAACGGGGATGTCTCACCTCAAAGTTTACAAAGTATACCTTGTCTTATCACTTACTTCACTCCTTCTGAGTTCCTGGTGTCTCGGTCCATGCTAATGGTGCTGTCTTGATAAAAATGGCCTTCTCTATTTTGGAAAGTGTTGCATTTGTGGAATTGATAGGTGCTACCTTTAAGTATGCCACTCTGTACAAATTAATTTAGAATGTCCACAACAAATTACTCAAATCTAAGACAACATTTGTTTTTAGAGATATCATTAGGCAGGGTATGAGAAACATTTTTTGGACTAGGAGCCAGCACAAAAATTTAGGAGGCAGGCAATTTATGCCACCAGGGTATGTAGGTGATCCATAAGAACTGTTTGCCACCTCCTAACCCATGCACAAGCCAAACCGTGTGCCAGCAAGTGGCACTGAAAATCATATTCCCACCAAATATGCACCATCGTACATTTGAAAACAAAGAATGTTAGACAAAAAATGTTTGTGTTCAGAATGCTGACTGCTAGAGATGTGCAGTTCTATGGCACAATCAATGTTGGGTTGTGATTTACAAACAAGTCAGGAAATGTCAGCTGCGTAACATTTCTGGCGTGTTTGCACTGTTATTGCCAAAGATTTTAAATTCATAATATTTTCCCGAAAAGCAATAAACATTTTAACAAACACAGAGTAAGATTTCTTTCTATCTAAGCAGCACATGTAGGACTGATCACCATCCAGATATTGTTCGTAGACAGAATTGCAATTAATATCCCATAAAAGTTGATACCCAATGTTTACAATTGATTGTGCTCAATGTTCAACTGTTTCTTCAGCATGAGTTCCTAATACACAGAGAACACTTTCTATCCTAATTTGAAACAGTACTCCATGCTCAACTGTTTCTCCAGCCTTATCTGGTACTTCAGAGAGCATTATGAAGACCATTCATGGTGAGGGATTACAAATGTGTACAGGTGTTCACATGAAGTGTCTAGTAGTTCAGTCCAATTTTAAACAAACTTGAATTTTATTGACAGATTTTAGTAAAAATCCCCAAATTAAAATTTAATGAAAATTGGCCCAGCAAAAACTGAGCTGGTCGCTGTGGACAGACATACAAACATCATGAAACTAAGTCGCCTTTCATGCGTAAAAGCGCCTAAACATAAAAAAAGCCATATATACAAAACAATTACTATGAAAATAATAGGCACCAAGAAAAGCTTCTATGTGTCATGGTGACAGTCACCAGAGATTAGATAAGGCTTCTAATTATTGTGAAATAAGACAACTGCTGAACACTTCCATCCAATTATGACCTACACTCATTAAAACACAAAACCCTAACTGAACTAGCATACATCCCATAGCCTCTGCAGTACGCTTGTAACACTGCTATACACGCAGATGTGCCACAAATTTTAAATTACAGTGACTTGACAAATTCTGATTCTCAAGTGCAATCACAAGCAAAAATCAATAATGAGCTTGATCATGTCTGTTTGTGTGCATGTATCAGGGTGACTCTCATGGAAGGATTGTCTTTAAATTTCACATTTCATATTGTCACTGAAATTTGTTGAAATGCTCTCATTTTGGTTAAAACTGGACAAACACAGCACATGCTTTACGTTCAGACCTACATACATTTATGATCTCTTACCATGACTAATCTTCATAATTAGGACAAAGAGTTTTCTCTATGAGGTACACACAGAGGCTCAAGCGACAGACGGGCAATGAGCAAGGTGGACTGTAAACATTAAGTGTTAACATTTAACCTTTGAACAACCTACATTCGCATATGCAAAAGTATGTAAAAAAAACACACCCCTAGAAATCAATGTTATATATTTAGGCAACAAGAAAATTAACTGCATTTTTAGATGTGGTGCGTAATCCCCATATTATTTTCCACAAAATGTTATTTCATAATTTTAACTTTTCTGTTCAAATAATGCTCAGGTTTTTCAAAAACCATATACTAAAATTTCAATACCAACTGGTCGTTTAAAGCTTAAAACACAGATTATAAATCTTGTCACCTATGATACCGCCATGTTGCTCTATTGTATATCTGTTGCTAGGATATTAAGAACTATTATAGTGTGTTAAAATATTCACTGTTTTCCTGGAAGGTACTTATGAGTTTAATTTCTTGGGACAATCGCCAAGTGAACAAGCCAGAAGTGTTGTGGTCTGTGTATATTTCCTAATTTGTTGAAAAAATAATATGTAAACTGCAGTCAAACTTCTGGAGTTTTAAATCTATGAGTCTTGTGATGTCCATTTGGGTTACATGTTCCAACCGTACACGTGCAATGATGATGTAACTTGACAACATGGTGATATATTTTATACTTTTATTGCCATCAGTGTTATCCATTTTGCAGATCTGGTAAAATAAAGTTGTCCCTTTGCATGTCATTAAGGCACATTGAGGGGGTGTGTGATCAGCTTCATGCCCTGGCCACTTCACCCCCAGGGAAACAGCCCTCCATTATCCAGTGAAGAGGAAGCTTCGTGGACCCAAAGTCAGTGGTGACATCAAGGAGAACAGACCAATCTTTGACCACCACAAACTGAACTAAGATCTGTCGGACATCCGGCCTGTAGCCTTGTCATTACGTTGCACATGCCATCCTGGCAACTTATGAATTTCATCCTGACTGTTACTGAGTTCACATTTCATTCTTGTAAGCATTTTTCCACATCAGGTGATCTTCCACAAATGCATTATGTACATGGTTATAAGAACACAGCATTGTGTACAGTGTAGATGGTTTTATGACAATAAAATTTGTAAAATGATATAAATAGAACAGAAAAGTTTACAACAAATGACTATCAACCACTTACTTTTATTTGAAAATCATGATATTTAATGCCTCTTCATATGTCAATAAACAAATGCAGAAGCACCTATGATCAGTTTTCCAAGTATGTTCCACTGCAGTACTCATGTTCTCTGCATAAAATTCAAATGGGTAATTGACAAGAAATAATGTTGTTTGAACGCTTTTGAAAATATCTGAACATGGAACTACAGTTCATAGTAACCGTAGTTCCAAAATGTCACATGTTATTGCAGCTATAAACTCAAAAATTCTTTGGAACCAAGGTTATGTATCATAGTCCTCATCTACCACAGCACTTGTCTTGGGCTGTGTGTATTGTGGAACTACGCCTGGTACCTGATATGCCCCTTCATTCTCACTTCCACTGTCTTCAGTGTCACGACCGTATGAAAGTGAACGTCGAGTAGCAGCAAGTTGGCGAAAATGCTCAGTACCACTCATGTTGGCTTCTTCACTTTCCTTATAAAAATTAAGGTTCATTTTATTACTCGAAACAGCAGCTGATTCTGCATATGGAGGCACGAATTCCCTGCTATTTCTATTACTGGGAATACTGGTACCTTCTTCTTTCTGCCAGGTGCTGTTGGATGAAAAAAAACACACAAGTTGACTTAAGTATTTTAGAAGATATATTAAATAAAAGCGCTTAGGTAATTATGGAATGAATATATATCCTGACTAAATTTTATCGTCACAATACAGTTAGTATGTGGAAGAGAATGAGGCTTCAGACTGGTCTTCTGGAGTATGACACTATGTAATTTTGGGCGTGGGTACTGTTTCGGAGAAACAGTTCAGGGTCGACGTGTAGAGGATGCAGATGCAGTCAGAGTAGACCACAGGTCAGACAGGTTGCAACAAAGGTGGCCAATAAGACTGATGGTAGAGACAGAGAAGCTAAAACCCAGTACAAGGCAATAAAAATGGTGCACCAAAAATGTAAAAATCAAGGAACAGGCCTAAACATGACCCTCATGAGCGCCCTAATAGCCCTAATTCTAGCTACATGCTCACCATGCCTTGAAAGATATCACCTCATATGTGATATGATACTAGGTGGCCTGTGAAAGGTGAAGTTTCATTTTGTGAATGCCACGATGGGATATGGAAGAAAGGAGGTAAAGCATCACTCATACCTAACCTTGCCACTAGGTGAAGTGAATTATCAGCTTCAAACCCTTTCTGTTTCACTCCTGCTACCCACTGAAGAGATGGCTGGGTGGGCCACAGAGCTCATCTGGAAGCTTAGAAGAAAAGGAAAACCTCTTGCCACTGCTGGGAAGCAAATGGTCACTCAGCTGTCCAACCTGCAGCCTAGTCACTACTCCAAATGTGCTAACTTGACTCCATCAGGTTACCTGTTCTATATTGTGGAACAGCGTGAAGTGTCCATGTCACCCTTCTTAGATCCCAATGTATTCTCAAGTCAATAAACAATCAAATATTCCTTCCAACACATATATCTGTTTATTATAACATAGCCACATGTTTTGGTCTCTTATTCAGAACATCAGGCTATTGCATAAAGGTACCTTTGTCTAAAACACTTGCAATTCTTCCTTCCAAATATCAACCCACATTTCATGCCAATAAATGAGCAGTAGCATCCTCTAATAGAAATGAGTACCAGGAATATTTCCTGGGCGGTAAAGGCGGCCAGTGTGTAGGGCTGACAACTTTACCACCATCATGTGCCGACTGGCTAGAAATCTGGGAATCTCAGTCTCCTGGAATCCTACAGGCCTGTGAAAAGCCTGAACGAGGATGGCTCCACCTTTTACGTAAGAAATGGCACAGCTCTCTCTCTCTCTCATTTCCTGCAATCACCTTATAACAAACTAAACTGCGGTTTCACAAGTGACCTGTTCTTCTTACTGCTGTCAACCCATTTCACTGCTGACAGACGGTTAACACTAAAATCCACAAACTGGTTTAAGCCTATGTGGTACAGAAATATAACACAGAATTTCAGGATGGCAGGACGACAGTTTCAACACATGGGAATGAATTTAAAACACTTCAGAGTCATTTTAAACCCACTGGCGACTTTTGTAACTGTTACCAAGACAATATTGACTGCTCTGTCCAAATAGGCATACCACACCCCTGTGATGTTTGTAAGCTAGCATTTAAATTGTCAACAACAGATGGCAGCCTTGTGCTCTACTCTAATATTGCTTTGCCCCAGAAATGCAATTTATGTACCAACATACACCACAGATGGCCTAGAATTGGAATTATTTCCCAGAATCATATTGCAATAACACGGAATTCCTGCCATTTAAACACAAGAGAGTTTAGCTATTACCTACACCTCAATTTGTGTACCACTATATGATAAAACTGTCTCCAATATAACTTCCACCATATTTTTTATGACATAACAGCCCCTAGCAGGCCTGGGCCTCCTCAATATTGAGGTTTTGCAATCACATTCAGACACACAACACTCACTAGGACTCCTCTAGATGAGTGATCAGCCCGATGCAGAGACCTCTACCTGACAACACACAACGCTTACAAGAAGACATCCATGCACCTGGAAGGATTTGAACCCACAATCCCAGCAAGCTAGTGGCTACACACCCATGCCTGAGACTGCGCACCAATGGGATCAGCCTTCCACCATATCAATATCAGAAATTAAAGATAAATAATTTATTTAATTAAAACATTCAATATATACTATGTACCAAGTAAGTGTAATCCATAAAAGATGAGATCTTCGTTCTTCTGCGTTGCTGCATGTCAGTTGGTTTGTTACCAATATTTTGGGACAGTGAATGAGTCCCAAATTCAAGGGTCAAGACATCAAAGAAGAATGGCAGAAACAGGTGGATCAGTGTCTTTATAGGAAAATAGTTATACCAGTGATTGGTCAGCAGGATATATTTTGGGAGGATCACACAGACAGCAGTAAGAAAATGTGCAAAGTGAACTCGGAAATTACAGGAGAGGACAATAGGTTAAGGACTGGTCAACACTGGTCATGCAGAGGACAGTAGACAATAAACACGGGTCATGCAGGAAATTAGAGCAATAACGGGCAACAGAATCTGCATGGTTTGGACCCTGAAAAGGGCTGCTACTAGTCTGAGATGTCGTGAATGAGGACAGCCTAACTGTCAGCCAGTGGGCACATGAATGTTTTGGGACAACCTAATGATCCCATCTTCAAAGATGGGAGCAGCAGGTTGTCCCAAAATGTTGGTAAGGAATCACAAGTACAGCCTGCATAATAGCCCTGTCTTCCAAGATAGGACCGACAGGTTGTCCCGAAATGCTGGTAAGGAATTACCACTACACACTGCATAACAGCCCAGAAAAGTGCAGTTCTCATCTGCTTTGTGGCAGAAGCCTGAAATCAAGGGTACCTCAGAAGCTGTTTATAGCATACACATGATGTTCTTATGGTGTTTCTATTGTCTGACTCAAGTGTTACTTCAGAATCTATCTACAGTGCGCACATAACCCACAATTAAGCATAACAACATAAGAGTCAGAGACGAGGAAGAGTCAGTGCTGTTGTATTTCGTACTGCATTGCCATAGCATAAATCTAGTGCTATGTCATATGAAGTGTCATCACCATCTTTTATTCTATGTGTGTATCCCATTTATTATAAACCCAAACACAATAATTCTCTTCTGTGTTTCTAATTTCGCCTTTTGTGACAGAACTTAACTGATCCATTAAATCCTCTACTCCCCCAGAGCTATGCCTATTATAGTACCAGGCATAAGCAATGCTCAAATATGAGGGTGCTGGAAATTTTATATTTAAATTATGCTGAATTTTAAATATTCTTCCTTTTTTATTGCTTTTAATATTTATGTATGACTAACAAACACGGCAAAAACAGCATAAACCATAAAATATACGAGAATAATCCAACACTTCCAGCAATACTGCCGTCTAATGTAAATTCCTCCAACACATTGGTGCATCTCTTTTAGAGTAACCAGTGTCAAATGCCAGGAGACAGTACCATTCATAGTCACTCCCACCAGAACAATAACCAGCTCTCTCTTTACTCCGCTTTCTAAGCTTTTTTTTTACCTATGTCAATGGAGCAAAGTCCTTATTGAGGAGCTAAGTCATTCAACTAGTTAGCCCTTTCATGACCAGCGGGACATATATGTCCCACTGGTCACGAAAGGGTTAAATAACCTGCCACCATCTACGGAACCAAAGGTCCAACACGCTGTTCACAAGACCCCACCAGTGGTCTATATCTACAACTACAGACACACACACACACACACACACACACACACATTTGTTGTCCATTACAGTATTATTCTCCCATCTCACACCCAAGTACCAACCAAGATGGCTGCAGCAGAAACACTTCTGACTTGTATTTGGGAGGTGC
>Ga0268261_10002692_pt1 | contig 12813 bp, 6 predicted proteins | sample TergutNc150P1_FD_190353 | JGI IMG/M metagenome (GOLD analysis project Ga0268261, IMG submission 190353) | Nasutitermes corniger P1 segment gut microbial community from laboratory colony in Florida, USA - Nc150 P1 (SPAdes) (version 2) | ecosystem: Host-associated > Arthropoda: Insects > Digestive... | reverse complement strand
GAGGATAGAGGTGTGCACAGGGTGTTGGTGGGGAAGCCTGAGGGAAAGAGGCCATTGGGGAGACCAAGACGTAGATGGGAGGATAATATTAAGATGGATCTTCAGGAAGATGGAGGGGGTCGTGGGGACTGGATGGACTTGGCTCAGGATAGGGACAGGTGGCGGGCACTTGTGGGTACGGTGCGGGACTTTCAGGTTCCATAAATGCGGGGAATTTCTCGACTAGCTACAAAGTTTACTGGTTAGCTTCTCAAGAAGGACTCTACTCCATGGAGTAAGTAAGTAAGAGGCCTAAGGGTGTTTTAAATGTGGGTCTAAAATGTTACCATATATTCTAAAGATCTAATATAAATAGTAATAAACCGTTGTGTCGACGGCAGTTATATAATACTACTGTGTAATGCTATAAAACACAACAGAATGTCTAAGACGAAAAAAGGTTCTGATGTTGACAGCAGCGGCAAAAACACTGGCGTGTATCCTAGAGCAGTGATATTGGCATTCGTGCAGTACTAGTGACGACAACGTACTAATGATGGGGTTAGCGGTCATGTAATGGTAATGGTGTGTGTTCGGTTGGTGGTGTCGGTTATGAAATACTGTTGGTAAGGGCGATGGTGAGCTTTTATTGCAGAAAACAGTGGTCCTTTTGGTGTGTTTTGATGACTGTAGGTGTCTGCCTGTAGCTTCTTTTAGTGGTGTTTATATCTGCATTCTAGTAACTACCCTGGGATTGATGGTGCCTATGTAGTGTTGATGGTGACAGAGCTGTAACAGCGGCGGAATACGTCCCTTTTGCAGCCTGTTGTCTGTGGTGTTTATTGCTTTGGTAGACGGGTGCTGAAGGTGGGATTATGATTGTAAATGAGGTTGTGTCATATAGGTAGATATTGTCTGGTTTTGTATTTATGATGACATATTGACGGTAAAACTTTTGGTCCCTCCATAGCTTGTAATACTGTTAGCTTCAGATTTCGAAATGCAAATGCGTAGGCTAATGAGTGAATTTGTAATTAAATTAATATCTCCCCAAATATAGGCGACGCCGCCATTATGAACCTTACAAAATTAACGTATTTGATGTAAGTGCAAACTCAGTGACCTCAGATATGAATAATAAATGTTAAATATTGTCATTGAACGTTTTTATATTCCTTAATTTTAAATCATTTAACTCGCGTGGATAATAAAATCAACAAACACAGGAGAAGATGAAGTCACATCATCAAGACTGCATCATTGGATTATTACGTCACGCCATAATATTTCATCTACCGTATGGGGCGCCATATTGTGAATTATAATCAAGTATAAAGATATATTAAGTACTAAGACTGTGTTTTATTTTTCCATAATTACCTGGCATGAAAGTCACTTCTTTGTGACGCCATATTGCATTAAGATCATCAAATTTCTTTCTTGTACCTGCCCCATAAACTGCGAAATATCATCAAAAACGTAAGTGGGTGTTCAGGCATAGTGTCTGTTCTTTCGCCCCATTTTAACTAAAGTTAAAATTGTTTAACAGATTTAAGTAAAACAATGTTGATCCTCCTCCCTCCTCCGACATTCTTGTGGTAGGGAAGCGATATTCAGTATGGGGAGGACTTGACAGTTTTTGAGTCCTATGATTAGGCGTACAAGCTTACAAGATGCATGTCCATGTCACTCTTCGCTCAACCGTGTTCTTGTATATCATCTTTCACGATAATATATCAGTGAGAACAGAGTAATAATGATATAACGGGAGACGTAAGTGTGTGTGATAACAGAAGGAACTTCAATCCAGACTCAGGTTGCGAGAATGTAAGTTAACCGTCGCGGTATGTATCGCGTAATTCATTAGTTGAACCAGCTGTACTAACTGAAGCCCGAGACGTGGTGATTTGGTTGCATTGTCGTTGTGATTAGTTGCTCTTTGTCACTGTGGCTAGAGCATGTTGGTAGAACGTAATACATAACGGAAAATCGAGGAAAATTTTGTACCGACATGCAAAATTTGATTTCTGTTCCCGATAAAACCGTTTGTCGAAAATATGTTTTGGCTCGACGCCAATCGTCTGTATGTAACCCTGCTTCCATTGCCCTAATGCTGCCCCCCTCGAACCCCTACGGAAGCAGTGCTCAAGACCAAAAAAGAATGATGTCAAATGGCCCATCCGTCTTGAATTGACTGATCATCAATAAATTTATTATTAAATAACTTAAAAACAATAATCCAATACTCACTTGCCAGGCGGAGACATATATATATATATATATATACACATACACACACACACACACACACACACACTTCGCCACAACATACATTAATACGATAAACACACAACTTAGGAAGACCCCCACATTGATGATATTTCAGAAGGGGGTTACTTAGCTATGCCAGAACTTTACTAACTGCAGCCTTCAAGACTTGTTGTGCGATTTGGGTTAGACGTTCCAACTTTCGCCACCAGGCGTCTCGACGCATGTCACCACGCGAGAGCACCCAACGGCGGAAGGTGGAACTGTGGGTGATAAATGTCCGGAAATTCTGCCTAAATGCCGACTTACACGTTACATTTAGGGATCTTTTACATGCCGTAAAGCTATGACACGGGACCGACGGCTTTACTTCCCCTCCGAAGGAAGGCGTGCTGAGGACTTCTTCGCCCTAAAAATCCGACGGCTTCGGCCGGGTGCGAACCCGCGAATTTGGGTACCAAAGGCCAGCACGCTACCTCTAGACCACCGAAGCCGCTTTTACTAACAAAAGTAAACAGCAAAGTCCCGACAATACCACTTATCCTTCCGTCTCCACTGGCACCCGGGTCCCGGCACTCCGTCACTAGAAACTAAACTTAATTTTGAATCTCCCAAGCCGAGAACGGAATTTTGAAGGGAAGCAAACAGGACGACGGCCGCACATCGGCTGAGACATCCAAGGGTGAAAAGCAGGAAAGGAAAGACGCTGGTAAAGGACAGTGATGACAGTAGATGTGGGGAATGAGGGAACGAGGGTAAAACAGTGCCGGAAACACGGCATTTGTGTATGACGTAGAATAAATAACTGTTTTTTAATCTGCCAAATAAGTGTGTTGTCTTCCGTGAAAGAGGAGATAAGATACTGTCATTTGTTATGATCACGTCAATAATTTTTTCTCTGTTACGGACATTTCCAGTCAGTAACTAGAACTTAGAATGTAAAGGCTAATATAAGAGATTGTACGCCAATTTCCAGGATCACTGGCACTGACGTATTAAAATAGTTTGCCTGAATGTACACAAATTGCAGATGTTTCTGTCTACGAGGTTTAATACTTGTGTAAATATATTTTGTGATAACTCATAATACATTGCACTTTGTTGGACAAGCAAATATTAACAGAACCTTACATTTTCTCGAAAATTCAGAAGTGGATTCCGTACACTTGACAATAGAGTCTCAGAAATGCGTTTAACTTTACAATTCAGATGTTGATTTGTTAGGAATTATAGTCGTTGCATGTATCTTAAAGCTTACGGAGGAAAGTCGTAAAATATTTGAAGTCCTTTGTCATTGTTGGCTCACGTAAGTGTGAAAGGTAACACAAGAATTAATACATTCTCTATTATAATTAAATTTATCCATTTTCTCTAAGGTTTAAAATAGCCTTGGTTCCTAAAACGTACGGGATGTTGAATTTTTATTGTTCCGAAGGAACACAGAATACTTCTTCGGAACCGTACTGTTTTAGCGAACTTCGTCTGGGTGTACCACTCCCCACTGATTAAACTACACTCAACCGCGTTTCGATTGCAGTTGACTGATTATCATCAGGCTGGGTTTGAATATCGTTCTGTATGGTAGACATTTGTAAATTGTTAATTTTTTATTTACCCTTGTCATTACCAAGCAACAAAAGCTTTACTTAATATTTTTGTCTGAAGAGACCTAAATTGTGCCACTTGCTGAAGTTAATTGAAGAATAATGGAAAATAAAATGATAACCATTAGGCAAAGTTTTTACTTTGGTAATGGCAACAATTGATGATACAGAACTTTGAGGTGAGTCATTTCCGTTGTGTTGATCAATTATATAATCAGAAAAACATATTAAATATATGGTCAGAACACAACTATGTATTATCACACAGATTAGTACATACAACTACATGTTTCGGCCCTGTATATTGGCCATCGTCAGGTTATATTATAAACTTAATAAGTAGCTACACAATATGTGCGTGGGTTACTCTGGGAGGACGAGATCTCGTCTTACAGTAGTGGGTGGCATGGCCTTTGGGTCACCGTGGACCGGTGTTAATATAACATGTCTATGCCTTAGTGTATTATTTCAAACATGTTGAGAACTAGACTAATTTATCACTACCTGTACCTACCTTAACTTATAAACATTAGTCTAGTTCTCAGCATGTTTGAAATAATACACTAAGACATAGACATATTATATTAACCTTTCAAAGACTAAACGTATTCTGCTTTATATAAGGAATCAGTCCGTACCGCGCTGTAAACACTTTCCACCACGGTTATAAAAACCAGTCAGTTAATGATGTGTAAAACAAAAGTCGCTGTTTGTTCTGAGATCTGTACAAAACACTTAACGCAAAGCGAGCACCATGTAGAATTTTTTTATTTTTAAACCTGGTGGTACGTAAAGAAACCGCTAGGCTTTGAAAGGTTAACACCGGTCCACGGTGACCCAAAGGCCATGCCACCCACTACTGTAAGACGAGATCTCGTCCTCCCAAAGTAACCCACACACATATTGTATAGCTACTTATTAAGTTTATAATACAACCTGACGATGGCCAATATACAGGGCCGTCTTCTGGTATTAAAAAAAAGATTTTGAGAAAATGGGCCTGCAACCGTCGTGAGACGAAATAAGTGGAAAGTACTATTGAATTGGGTTTGGCAGAGAGAACTATACTCAGTCAGGAATGGCTACGAGACAGTGGGCAAACCTAATAATCCCAAGTGTAACCTTATGTTACAGCATCCCATTGTGTGACAACTACGGTACCGGAGGACAGACTCTCTCTTAACCTCAACACAAGTGTCTTTATGTATATAAACAATAAGACTGAGACTGCATGTTTTGACAATGTTTCTGGGTCATCTTCAGGTTAAGAAATACTGCAACATTTAAGGGGACAAAATACTTCCTAGTGGGACCATAAAAACTATTGGATAAAATAATAAATATTTAAATAATTGAAAATTTAATTTTTTAATACTTATGCACTCCCACTAACGTAAAATTTATCCTCTGTAGTGTTTGTGTACTTTTTTACCTGAAGATAACCCCGAAGGAGTTTCGAAATATGTAACCGTTTTCTTGCTGTAGAAACACAGAAAAACACTCTTGTTAACGTCCAGCTGGACTTCAATTTTATACTTAAGTGTAATATTGCATCTTTAGAACCTTTCAGAACTGAGCCTGACCTAAATATCGTAGGCCCTAGTCGGCCACGTGTTACCGAATCTGGTGACTGTCTCAGTTTAGAGCTGGCGTAATCTTACACGGCATGATTTGAAACAGTATGTCGTAATTAGTGTTGCGAAAATGCTTTCAAGTGAAACGTACGTAAAAACGTGGCCATAAACATAAACACACACAAATGTAGACAGTTTATGTACACTTTACAACGCTTCCTTTGTTCTTCGTGTTGTATTTGTACGCAACTTTCTTAAGTACTCCTCAGTTTATCGCTATGCAAATATGTTTGTATGGCACTAGCGAATCTCTTCATACACATGATACTCAGTACCACCGACAACATCACTGCTTCTGTTCACGAACCCTGGGCCTTGTCTTGTGAAATCAACCATTGGCTGAGTGTACACCTTAGACTAGGGGATTCTTTTTTAAGGTTTACTCCTCTAGATCCACGGTGTCCTGTTAATCAAGAGGGTTACATCTTGTAGGATGCGATTCTTCATCAAGCACGTACGGTCTTGAGCATAGAGAGGCTATACATTCGCATCACATGCCTCTGGAGAGGGTGTGGGCAGATCCCTTCCCCATTCCTTAGCCTTTTAATAATAATAATAATAATAATAATAATAATAATAATAATAATAATAATAATAATAATAATAATAATAATAATAATAATAATAATAATAATAATAATAATAATAATACGGTTATTATGATTGCTACTGTTACGTTTAAGACACTGCGCTACAAGCCTGAAGGTCCGGGGTTTGATTCCCGACTGTGTCACTAGAATCTTTCATTGACATGATCCTTCCGGCCTCATTATGGCCCTATAACATAAAAGAGTACCAGGAATATTTCCTGGGGGAGGGGTAAGGGCGGCCTGTGCATAGGGCTGACAACTTTACCACCTTCATGTGCCAACTATCTTGAAATCTGGGAGCCTCCAACTCCTGCAAACCTCAAGGCCTGTCCAGGCCCGTAATGGGATTGCTTTATCTTACTGTCATTGTTTTGAGAAATAATGAGGCAGTACCGAAGAGGTTTTAAGTGAACCTTAAAAAAGTTTCTGTTTTTAAACAAATAATATTTGCAGTAAAATACTATATATTCCTTGAAGGAACGCGTTTAATGTATGGACCTTCTAGCACTTCATTAACCTGAAATATCAAGTTAGTTCCGAAAATAATGTCAACATAGTTTTAACTCTTTTCTTGAAACACTTGCAGATAGCAGCAAATAAACAGCGAAGTGTGGCTCACAAACAACCGTGTTCGTTTTTGTATCTTCGGCAATTGATAATCACAATACTACTTTCTGACGGCGTGTACGGCAGATAGGGAACGTGGCGCTGAGTACCAGGCGCTTTGTACCTGTAGTAGGCTGGATAGTTTAGCCAACAGCCATGCAGTAAAATGCTCCTACCGTGGCTTCTCAAATATTCCTGCAATGTTAGGTTTAGCCACAGTACATTTTAGACCTTTCAAACAACAGGATAATCATTTTGAGAAACGCCAGCTCTTCCAACTACTCAAGGATGTCTACTTTTTTGCCATTATACCGTGATATGGAAGACATCGAAATAAACGCTTTTGCTGGATTTCCCATGATGAGGGAAATGGACCTGTCGTACAATAATTTGGTATCAATTAATAGGGAAATATTTTCTGCCAACCCATTACTGGAAAACGTGTCCCTGAAACAAAATCATTTACTGTGTCTTTCTTCAGTTTTCCTACCATGAGATCTGTTTCAGTCCTTCTATGGACTTCATTTCGTCCTCTGTCACTACAATTCATCTAGTAACTTCCTCTCGTATCCTAGATTGTACTCCATGGACCTTAGCTACAGACTTCTCCAGACCATGTCGGTAAGCACTTTCGAGGAAATTCCAGACGTAAGGATACTAGAACTGAACAACAACCGCTGGACCTGCAAATGCGAAGCCGTAGAAACGGTACAGTGGTCAACGGCGAGAAGAGAGCAGCAACAGTCCCACAAGCCAGTCAAGTGTCTGGAAAGACAAAATTACAGGACATTATGGATGACTGCTGTTGGCAGTAAGCCCCGCAGCGAGTCCAAAATTATTGAGCCGCTTTTAGCGCCCGATCGTGAATTTACTACTGACATGACAGTAGATTTACCGATTATGTCAGTGGGTATTGCCCCGCCCCTAAAAGCCTCACCAGGTACAACATTGCAGCGAGTCATAGAAAATGCAGTAAACAGTGAGGGTGAACTGCGGTCTGCACCAGAAAGCGAAACGTTAGGCTGGCCTAGCCTGTTGTCCTGGAAAGTCAACACCCTGACGGTTTTCGTAATTCTGCCGATTACTCTCGGTGTAGCTCTGTTTGTGTCATTGATAACCGTGAATTACATAGTGAAGAGAGGTAAGAACCATCGAACCCAGCACGATATACAAGAAAAATACATCCACGTAACAGCTTCCTTTTCCGAAGTGCCTCTCTTGAAGACTCAGCTAACGGCAGATATTACAAAGCAACATTAAGGGTACGAGAACAGAGGCAGTTACGTTGTCAGTGGTAAAGAGTATCACGTGTATGAACGAATTGACTAGTGGCCGTACGTAATGTGCTTAGAACTTACCTCTTTGCAGCTGAACTGTTAGAGATAAACCTAAAATGTATATCATACGGTAAATCGCTTGTGAGAGACAGCATATAAGGCGATAATGCTAGCAAAATTACTGGCGCAATACAAGCGATTTATAAACTCAGCTGAAGTGCCTCTTGTTATGATCTAGATGACTGGCACGCCACTTTCAGTTACAGCATGCCGCCATGCAGACAAGAGAGTAAGCTAAGAAAACCGTGGATTCCAGAGTACCAATATATGAGATAGACGGGCATTTTCGTTGTGTGATTGCATAAATTATCTCGAATGTCAAATCAACATTACAGTATGGAACACAACTACGAGTATATATTCGCAGAGAATGCCACATGTTTCTGGTTAAATATTCAATCATGAGGCTACATACAGACTTAAATTGCAGGTACAAATACAACTTATATTATTACATTACGATCTTTGTTTTCGTTTCCTGCGAGATCCCACATAACAGTATTTGTATTACAGTAAAACTGTAAAACGTATGTTAGCCAATAGCAGACAAAAATAATATTAAACTAAAAATATTTTATTTGATTTTCTTACAATTGTAGTATATACTCGCACTCTATTTGTGTTTTTTTATTCAGTAGTCTTGGAAGTCGAAAAAGCCAAAGAAATAGCATTTTGATTAAATACTCGTAAGATACCAACACTTTTAAGAGTCTGTAGGTATTACGAGAAGTGAGTAGGATAGTTTTGTTTTCCACTACCGCGGCGAGTAAGTATAGGCAAAACGTTGTATAAGATAGCGAATATAATAAGTTCCAAGGTATAAATAAATAAAATTGTGTAAATATTTAATTTAATAGCGATAAAATAATATATTCACTAACTATATTTTTTTTCTTTACTTGTGTTCTGGTCATATTATACTTGAAAAAAACAAGCATCGATGGGAGAAAAATATGAAAAAGTTCTTCAAGAAGTGGGACGGGAGGGCATGGACTAGGCTGATCTGGCTGAGGATAGGGACAGGTGGAAGGCTGTTGTGAATGCGATAATGAACCTTCGGGTTCCATAAAATGCGGGGAATTTCTGGACTAGCTGAGAACCGCTTAGTTACTCAAGAAGGACTCTGCTCCATGGAGTTAGTTAGTTACGGTCATGTTATAATCTCAGATTGTGTGATTTGACCCTACATATTATAATTATTTTTATTCTATCAGCCATGTTTTTGGACGAAAGTTTTGTAAAATGGAAATATTACGGAATTCCGAGATATAAAGCGAGGATTAAATGTTTAAATTTTTAAATCTTAAATATATGTGAATTGTGACTTTTATTAATAGCTTTCATTTTTTAATATGCTTCTTCTATGTGCATTGTTAGTTTTTTGATGTTTCCCAATGTGGAGTTAGTTTCTTAAAGTTTCCATTTAACAAGAACTGGACTTAAAATTCGCGGTTCTATATCTCGGTCTGTTTACTTCTTCCTCTCGCACTTCAACCCAAGACTAAATTCACGGTCAAGTTTGTAGAAGGTGTTATAGCTGTAAATGCACTCTATCGGTCGTATTCTGAGAATATATAGTTGTGTTTGACTGATAATGTAATATTGTTAGTATTTCAATGACACAACGAGTTGAAATCTATTAAAGTATCTTGAATATAGTCTACCATATACTGACATTTTAGCTGCTGTAAAGTAGGCAGTAATGCCTCTTATCTGATTTCGTTTTATATAAAAATATGCCATGCATGAAATACTAAACGGTGTCACATCTTAGCAGGCAGCAGTCTTTACAGTCTCCACGTTGAGAAACTAATATCCCATCTAAATATGTTCATTTTTATACTGTTCCTGCTATCAGTTATTTTTAGTAAAGTGTTCTGATTTTTTTTTGGTTAGTCCTTTGTATGTATTTTATGTTTCTACACGTGAGTTTGTTGTATTCAAGTGGCATTTTTGAGCAGTGTAATTAATATTATGCAAACGTAGTGAAATGTAATTACTTACATTTAATGGTAAATTGTGGCAGTTATAAGTAGTAGTTGTGTATTTCATTGGTATCAGCCAGTTTTATTTCAGAGTCCCCTGTTATTTTCATTTATCACTTTTCATAACAGATTTGAAAATAATTTATCGCTAGAATTGCTACTGAAAGCCATGAGATGAATAGCATAAGCAGGCCTCTACATCTCTCCGGTACATGCTCCTGGTATTTATCCTACGGATGCAGCTACATCAGTGTAGTATACATTTAGTACTACTGGAATGTTCTGCATAGATGTTTTGAAATTCTGAGAGGATACTTTCCTTATTCAGAATATTATTTCCAAAATGAAAGTAATAGCCATTATATCAGTATGCTAAATTCAGTGGTAGAAGTGTACGATGGATAATTTACATTGATAGGCTAATTGTGGTCAGTGATAAAAGGTGAAATGTTGGAAATTTGGATGTCTTTTGATTCTGGTATGCCAAATCGTCCTCACTTTCTTGACGGTTTAACGCAGAGTAAGAAGAAAGACCAGGCAATTCTGTTTTGCCCTATAAAGCACGGTTTCAATGCATGTACTACAAGTTTTAAAATTGTTTATTAATGGGTTTTATATAATACTTAGGGTCAAGAGCGTTAGACTGCATGTACAGCTTTAATATGTTTGAGTCTGTAATGGAGATAGTGTTTCATAAGAGGTAGGAATTTAGTTTTTAAATATAATTAAACCAAATTCAAGCTTTATATGCATAATTTTAAGAGTATATTAGTAATTAATCACAATATGTATGAACTTTTGACTTTTTATTAAACTCCCTAAATTTGTTGGTGAAAAAGAAAAACAAAAGTTGGTAATTGAAATATTTAATTTCTCAATTAATTTGTTCTTTCACTGAAGTTGATTTCCATGCAATTGCATTGGTATGCTACTAATGTGAACTTTTTCCCTTGGGAAATTTATGAAAGAACGGAGTGAAATTACCCTGTATTCTACAATTAATCTGAAATAATGTGAATTAAAGGCACGAGAATTATTAGCACTTCAAACATCCGGTTTAATTTCTGTGTAAATATTTAGAGTAGCTTATTTGCTGTTTGGCTTTCTTGTTCTAACATTGTTTGATGTATTGCTTTAGTCGCTGGCGTTATTTTAATTGGTAAAGTTCTGACAGTATTAAATCAGTTTAATTTAATTATGTCTGAATGTTTTGACACGCACTGTTTGCAAGATACATATTACTTTATTGCCTGTTAACAGGATGACAGGACAGATGTACCTCTTAATGCTCTCTTTTAAATGTGTAATTATTTTTACCTATTTTTTAGATAGTTGTCTGTTATTTAATATCGTTCATTTGTACGAAAGCAACACACCGATGACGTCACAGCTATAGGTTTCAATGGTTACCGGTCTTCCATCTGCAGGTAACAACAGTCCGATGGATTGAGTTACAGCTTCTTTTCCATACTTACCGTGTTTGCATGGTTACTAGATGTTAAGTGTTTATGGTAGAGTTTGGTTAGCGAACGTTTTTGAAGAGATATAGTAATAAACGATTAATTAGAAACTAGAGTTAACACGGTTTTTCCCCGAGATTTGGCATTTCACAAATTATTGCAAACAAATTAAAACCACTTATGGTTAGTGAGTTTGTAAAGGAGTGCACAAGTGTACTGCAGACAGCAGAAATACTTTGTCCTGAAATCAGCATCTTCTTGGAACTATCAGTTTTCTGCACACGCCATAGCTGGTCGTGGAATGACTTGGCGGGAGAAACGCAGTGTCAGCTTAAATAAAAGTGTTAAGATGTGGTGGCATGTTTGGTTGCGACTGATTGGAGTGCAGACGTTACAGATACTGATAATCTTGCTCTTTTTATTCAAGTGGTCATTGAGAATTGTCCTTATAAAACTGGTCCGTAACGAAAGGAAAAGCACGTGGTGCTGAAGTTCTTTCTGAGTTGGCGGATCTTTTAAGCAAATGTGGCCTGGTTTGGACAAAAAGTGTTGGACTTGTTAGTGACAGGGCTTTGGCTATAATTAGTCAAAGTAATTGCTGCAGCAGAATAGAAAAGGACGGAATTGTAGGAAGAATTTTTTTCCGTCGTCTCCTCTGTATTATTTATGAAAAAGCGTTGTTTGCAAAACGTTTGAAGGTTACTGGCTTGTTGGACACTTGTCAGAACAATGAATTTTATTCGTGCATGTGAACTTAAACTTAACCATCTTGAATGTTATTGGAATAAATATAAATGAACATGATGAAATATTTTATTGTATTGATGTGAGGTGACTAATTGAATTATGTGTTGTGCAGCAGGTGCTTTTTGTTTGTTGATTGAGATACAGTTATTGACGGAAAATAAGATAATTGAAATGAAGACGATGATAGAGTGTAATTGTCTATTGTTCTTTGTGGACGTGACAGGATTATTAACTGCTCCTAAGAAAGAGGTGCAAGGAAAAGGTAAACTCACTGCAGATACGGTTGACAATGTCAATGCTTAAAAAGTTTATCTTCCAATGTCAATAAAATTAAAAGTGTTTACGTGTTCATTTAGGTTCACACAAGACAATCCTTTCAACCTTGAACACAGCACTTTTTAAGATTATCAGCTGCAAGCACTTTATCGTGCGATGTTTGAACCCTTTAAAGCCTGGCTGTTTCTTTACGTACCACGAAGTTCATCATCATCATGTTCAGGAAGGATTAGGTTTGATTCCTGTTCCTTGTATCCTCAAAATGAAATTGGTCCCTCCATCTCTTCCTCGGTCGTCCTATGTGTCTTCGTCCTTTTGGTTTATATT
>Ga0268261_10002691_pt1 | contig 12814 bp, 8 predicted proteins | sample TergutNc150P1_FD_190353 | JGI IMG/M metagenome (GOLD analysis project Ga0268261, IMG submission 190353) | Nasutitermes corniger P1 segment gut microbial community from laboratory colony in Florida, USA - Nc150 P1 (SPAdes) (version 2) | ecosystem: Host-associated > Arthropoda: Insects > Digestive... | reverse complement strand
GAGTGTCGTGTGTTGTCAGGTAGAGGTCTCTGCGACGAGCTGATCACTCGTCCAGAGGAGTCCTACCGACTGTGCTGCGTCGTTGTGTGTGATCTAGAAACATCAAGAATGGGTGCTCCATATATATATGACATTAGTCGCCTAAGGGTTAATAAGCAAAAATTCTCTCTCTCGCTTTAAAAAAAATTGCATGTGTCATGTACATGAGGGACACATAAAAGAAGTACAGGACACTCCCACAGCTTTTCAGCACACCCTACAGAAACAACCCATACTTCCAACATAAACAGGGTGGATGGCCTGGTCTTAAGCATTGTATGTAAACCTCCCATTCACTCCCTGAAGGAACAGAGGACACCTTACCACTAAGGTACACAACTCTAACATTACAGCTCTTTTCAGGGTCAAGAGACTGAAGCTCTCCACCTTACAACCTTCATTAATTTGGTTCTTCTTCTACCTTCCTACCTTCAGTTGGCTCTGCTTCCTCCCATGGGCATTTTCCTTCCCCTTTCCCCTGAAATATTCTACGCACTGCTCTGTCTACTGCGCAGCACCACTCCCCCTATTAAAAGACTGTGCCACTCACCTAACCCACTGTGTACCGACATAATACAACCATTTCCTGCATTAGCCTACTCTTCTTAGACTAACCAAAAAACAGAGACAACAAGCTCCTTCAAATGTTGGCAACTACCTACCAGTCAACACAGCATCATGTCCCAGAGATTTCAGTATTCAAAAATTGTTGCTCCCACCATAAAACCTTAGACAGCTATCGCGTCTGAATGTATAAAGAAAGAAATTCTGAATATCTTCAGGTGCACAACTTTCCTACCAAATGTCCCAAAGGAAAGGGTCCGTCATCCAAAAGTTACTGACATTCTGAAGAAATTAATCAAAACAGTATCTAAAATTTCAAGTCCTTCCTGAAGAAAAACACACTGTGCCTCCATTACAATTATAAACCAGTGAAGGAAACAGTCACTGTCTGTTATTATCATACAAAACACTGTAACACAATGTATGCGCGAAATGCACAGTATTTTAATGTTGAATCATCTGACACACAGTTATCACTATGCTAAACAGTAGACCCACTCAACCAATAGCTCTTGGACAACACATTGCGCACGGCAGTGTTACAACGCTCACAGAAGACTTTGAAATGAGACGTCTTTAACCCTGACCCTAGCCAAGCTGGGACAGAATACCACAGCCACAGGGAAAACTTAGGAGCTGTTTATTTATGGTGACATACCATTACACTATTAATTCAATTTTGTAAAAATGCACTAAAATAGAAAAATTTGTTACACATTTTTATAGATTTTTGCTATTTTTATCAATATAATTTTAGTGCACATGATGTATACAAAAACACACACGTAAAATTATACCTATAATTATGTATATACTTATTCATTCCTCATTCTGGGTATTGAATTTCCTGTTGTCTACGTGCAAACCAAAACTTTCTGAAGTTGCCCACACCACATAAAAGGTTTATCAGGCCTGCTATAAAGAGATAAAGGGACGTATACTGCATCATCCATGGAACAAGCCATTTAAGAAAAACTATGAGACCAGAAACCTGAAACTGATCCTATAATAGCACGACTGCAATATACGGACTACATGTGTCCATGTTGTGTGTTCCATACACATGCATTAAAGAATATTTACACTTATGTAGTAAACCAACAAAAAAATGCACACTGATACAATATGCTCTATCAAATGGGCACTGATGATGGTCACAAAAGTGCCCAAAACACATTGGTGAATATTAATATATGATAAAGCATATTTTATCTGTGTGCATTTGTTGATTTATCACACAAGTGTAAACATGCATCCATGCTGTAATATGATAGATGTGGTGGAAAGGACAGAAAAACAAAAAATCCTAGAATTATACAGAGGCCACACATCACTCTTTTGCACATTCACATAGTGATTTTTTGGTTGACAACACTGAGCAAGTTGGCTTATATGGCAACACTTGATTTTGTACTTAGGAGGTGACCAGTTTGACTCTCAGCTGGGACATTTTCCATCCTGAGAATGTCCACGGTTTTCCTCAGGCCTTCCAAGCAGGTTCAGGATAGTATACCGCATTAGGCCATGGCCATTTCATTCCATGCCCTTTCCAATTTATTATTCCCTAATCATCCTCAGATTCAGTGCTATATATTCTGAGTTAATGAATGTTACATCACATTGACCAGTAAATGTTAACATTGTAGAAGATGTGAAGTTTCGTCAATACCGCTGTGAGAACTATTATCTCACAAGACAGTTTCAGATCCACCAGAATGGAATGCCACCTTGCGGCAAAGACATTACTGGTCACAATGGTGCGGCATGTCCACTGATTTATGCTATAAAATATCCAACAAGCAGCTAATAACATTACCATGTACTCCCTCATGATGCAGTGTTTTGGAAAAATCTGCAGTTTGGAGTATCAGAGTTCAATTCCTGACAGGGAGAGAGATTCTTTATTACCATCATGTCCAGACTGGCTTTGAAGTCCACCACCCTATTATCCAATGGTTATGGGGGCCCCTTCTAAGCAGATAAAGTAACCAGAGCATGAGGCTAACCACTTGCCTCCACCAAGTGGCAAGGTTAAGAAAGCATACAGCTATACCTCCACTCCTCCATGCAGGGCTTGATTAGGAGGCAGGCAAGGTGGGAAGCTAACCAGGGCACCAACCTTGAAGAAGCACTATGACATCACTGGTAAAGGTAAAGGTAAAGCAATCCCATTACAGGCCTGGACAGGCCCTGAGGGTTCCAGGAAGATGAGACTCCCAGATTTCAAGACAATCAGCACTTGAAGGTGGTAAGGTTGTCAGCCCTACATACCGGCCACCTTTACCCCCAGGAAATATTCCTGGTACTCATTTCTGTTAGAGGCTGAGTCAACCCCAAGGCCATAGTGTGGCCAGGAGGATTATGTTAATGAAAAATTCCAATGACACTATCGGGAATCAAACCCGTGACCTTCTGGCTCGTAGTGCAGTGCCTCAATCAACTGCGCCACTGCGTGCCCCACAACATCACTGGACAAATTGGAAATATGGGGTTAATAAATTCAGGTTTCCACACACAAAAGGATTTCTCCAAAAAGTATCCACAATTTGGGCAAACGCTTTGAAGATGAAGACATCTAACTTTCTCAAAATGTCCAGAAACCGGTCCACCATGATACAATGCCTTTACCCAAGAAAAGCAACAGGACTGGCTTCAAAATGCTGTGATGTTCTGAGGACTTCATGCAGCTGACAACAGTAGGTTATTCTTTAAGGTTATTTATTTAAACTTTGTCCATAAGTCAAGCCAGAACATTCTGGAAGTTTATTCTATTTTGTCACATGTTTTACCCCACCTCTTATACCTAAGCCTATAAATTTGGATTCTCTTAAAATCCTGTCCATCTGATGATGGAAACAGAACTCAGATGGCACACAAAGTCCAAATATACGAGGGTGAATCAATAATTATCCGCACTGAAGTTGCATTTGTGTTTCTGTTGGCAGTACTGTTGTTTTCGCATGCATCACTAGGCATGGTTTCCTTCTTATCACTGCTGCGCAGGTTTGAAGTTGCTAGGTCAGTTCCTTTGTCGCAACCGTAACGTTAACCATGGCCGCTCCTCTTTCCATTTGCACCAATGAAGAGCAGCGTTCAGTGATCTGTTTTGTGTGGCCTGAAGGTGTAACAGGGGCCGCAATCCATCAAAGACTTTCAGCACAATACAGAAACAGTGTTTTGCCATGATGGAGTGTCTTCGAATAGATAGAAAAATTAAAAAATGGTCGCACAAGTGTTATGTATGAAGAAGGAGCCGGACGCCCATCCACAGCCACAACTGACGACAACACTGAGCACGTGCATGACATGGTTCTGTTAGACAGTAAACTGACTATTGATGAAGTGGCAAATCGTCTGCAAATTAGTCATGGTTCTGCCTATGAAATCATCCACAATAGACTTAGCTTTCATAAAGTCTGTGCAAGGTGGGCCCCAAAACAACTCATAATGATGCATAAACAAATGCGCTTGGACATCTGCCTACAAAATTTGGATCACTATTATAAAGAAGGTGACGCCTTCTTGGACAGAATCATCACTGGCAACAAAATATGGGTCCACCATTACGAGCTGGAGTGTAAACGGCAGAGTATGGAATGCAAACATGCACAATTGCCTATCAGGAAAAAGTTCAAAAGCCAACCATCGGCAGGAAAATTGATTCTTACAGTTTTTTGGGACTCACAAGGCCCAATACTGGAACATTATCAGGAGAGGGGTTCTACAATAAACAGTGCTCGTTATAGTGAGATGCTTATTGACAAGCTGAAGCCTGAAATTCGAGGCAAACGCCGAGGACAACTGTCGAAAGGCATTGTGTTGTTGCATGACAATGCCCGTCTGCATACTGCTGCCCACACAGTTGAAACCCTCCAGAAACTCAAGTTTGAGGTATTGGCTCACCCACCGCGTAGTCCCGATCTCGCCCCTTCAGACTATCACCTGTTTGGTCCACTCAAGGAGGCATTAAGGGGCTGTCGATTCACCTCGGGCCAAGAACTGAAGGAAGCAGTGTATGCATGACTCGCTGCTCAGCCAAAAACTTTTTTTTTCTGAGGGCATAAAGAAGCTTGTGCAACGATGGAAGAAGTACATTGAAAAGCAAGGGGACTATGTTGAAAAATGATGTTATTATAAGTATTCTATTTTTATTGAAATAAAGTTTGTACCTGTAGCGCAGAAAATTGTTGACTCACCTACGTACATTCTTAAACAACACATCACGCCATCATCCAATAACTTTAATCTCGGCTTAACAGGTTAAGGATTTCATTCATGACAAAAAAAGATCATATTTATAACCCTTACATGTATTTAGTATTAGTGATTCTGTAAGTCTCACAATGCAATGAAAGAAACACGACTGTCAATACCAATACACACACAAAGCAGCATGTAAGTCACACTTTAATTGTAAGTACCATGTGATGGTCACTACATAAAAAGTGAGCTTCTGTAATAACAGTACAAGTGGTGACTTCTCACAAACTTCCAATACAATACACCCATCTCTCCTCCAAAACTCAGCCACATTAAATCAGTTCACTACAGTTCCTGAAACCTTCAATACCTCCATTTAAGTTATTCTTTTTTATTTCATCCATTACTCTAGTATTTACATGAAAAACACAATGTTCAAGAAATCGGATTAATTTCCGTCTTCAAGGGGACAACTTATAAGCACAATCTTTTGTTGGGACCATATGCAGTGCTACTGCCACAGCCGCGATATTACTGTCACAAGACTTCTAAGTTTTCATCCCTAATTTCCACATTATGCGGTAAGTAGCGTTTAGCAAGATGAATAATTTTCCAAAAACCAGATATTTGAGGGGGGCTTACCTGCCGGAGCATTGTCCACTACCCGCAGATCGTAGGCCCCTTGGTAGCCAACACGGTAGTTCGTCCGAGAACCAGAATCCCACTGTACTACAACAGTCTTGTCCGGAGACGTCGAACTTCCAGGCTTTCCAATTTCAACCACAGTCCCAACGTGACCCTCCCCGTCATCTTGTTGGCCCCACTTCCAATCTGGTCCTCTCGCCACGCGTACACCAACTTCCAACATTCTAGGATGATCACAATAACAAACACCAATCATCATTCAATTGACATGTTACAATACGAGGAAAATGCTTTCCATACATTTAACACACGACTTTTCCTTGTGCTTTACTTACATACTTTGCACCCACCTTTAGTTTGGGTCAATAACTACATTGAGTCCTTCGATTTACCATTACGATTACTCTATGATTGTAAAAATTTTTCACAAACTAAAACAGATCATTCTAACAAACACTCACGCTTTACTTCACCCACTCGACGTTCTCGCTGCTGCTACACTTTACATTTGACGGTATAATCACCGACTCTTGTACTGCCATCTATGAATAACTGTACTCTTAATTCCTGTTGGGCTACTCGAACTCAATTGCAGTGGGCGAATCAAGTGTAATCTTCGCAGGGTAGATAACGTAGGCAAAATTATGCAAAGTACAGAGTATAGATCAGGTACAGAGGCACACGGGCCCGTAACATAAAATATTTTATTACACGAACAGTACACTAACCATCCACCATTCGGGCAAAGTCGAGCCTATTCGCCAGAACTCAACTTCGCGCGAATAAGCGTCAAAGTTGCCAATCATTTCATACATGCAAATGAATATGAAGAAGTAAAAAAACAAGTGGGGTGCAATCAGCAAAACTTGAGCAACAGGAAGAGAGAAGAGTCACATAGTTTCCAACGCTTGATCTGCTCTTTACAATTCTTTACACTGAACATTTTCATTTTTCAGTTACCGGATCAAGCAGGTACAGCTTGGTTGGCGTCACTGGTTTAATACAGATCTGTCATGTATCAAAGTTCAGTGCACCAGTAACACAAATCTGTGAAAGATAAATAAAGGAAGGGTTAGTTATCAATAGTAGTTATCGTAGTGGTTTTTTTTTTCATAATTACACCCTAACATTTCATTGTCCTAGAGACGCCAGCTACTGTAAATAACGAAATTAAGTTTTTATGCATTACGAAGATAATTACATATTGCAGTTTCAGATTTCAGATAACATAAATACGCGGATGATGAGGTTATGTTGCTCGAGTCATGTCTGCTGCGTAATGAATCAAGAATACAGATCGAGATGACATATTTGGACATATGTTTGCAATGCATCACAGAATTTGGTGAGTTACGACGATACACAGTTGCTTCTTGTATTAACGGCATATTATTTGGGTACATCAACATACATTTCTTTGCAGCATGGTTTCTGATTTTTTCTATCCTAATATGGGTGGAGTTGAAGAGCATATTTTTAATTTATCCCAATGCCTTATCAGTCGTGGATACAAAGTGATTGTTCTGACGCATTCTTATGGAGAACGAGTTGGAGTTCGATATATGACAAATGGCTTAAAGGTATGAACTGTCAATCTCATCGTGCCGTTTTAAATATTTATATCGATGAAAGTGCTCCAAAGATTATGCTGGTATTATTTAATGTTTTTCAGGTGTTTTATCTTCCAGTGAAAGTATTTTATAATCAGTGTGTGCTTCCAACGATGGTGTGCTCTCTTCCATTGATTCGCTACATTCTCATTAGAGAGAGAATAACAATTATACATGGACATTCAGCATTTTCAGCACTAGCCCATGAAGCAATGGTTATTGGAAAATTAATGGGTTTAAAGGTAAGGTGAAAGAAAAACTAGGATTTTAATTGGAATGTTTGGATACACTAGATGATGGCTTAGTTTCCAGCAGTTCTGCATTTTAAAAAATAGTTCCTGAATAAAAAAGGTTTAAGAATGACGAATATAAGGAATTTTATTTTAGTGGTACCTGTGCTGCTTAAAGAAATAAACCATATTTTCTTACAAACAAGCTTTGTCTTCAACATGAAGGTAAAGGGCAACATGCCAATCAGTAGACAGCGTAATTAGTTGATGTTGACAGTATGTGTATGTAAAATGAAAGTGAGGTAATCTTAACTTATTCTGCTTTTAACTTATAATTAACCCCTTTGTTGAGCAGTGGTGAGGAGAAGTTGTAATTGCCAGGTTCATGAATTATCCAGCTAGTCAAAGTATTGGTAGTTATATGATTCTGTCCTGGAGTAGGTTGCAAGCCATATTCATGTACTTGGTTTCCCCCATAGTAAGACATACAAAAGCAAGTAAATATTTTCAAGACATTTTGCATCTAAAAGTGAGGCCAACATAAATGCAGGAAATACTATGCAATGTGGGTTCCATATCAGCAGTTAGCCTATCAGGCTGCATATGACCCATTTCTATTAGTTTGATCCCCATATGTTCCCTTACAGAGCATCATCAGCAAGTTTATTGATACCTGTCAACAAGAATTAAGAACAGTCCATTTTCACACACACCAGCAGTAAACTGTATGTGATTATGAAGTACATTCAACCCCTGATACACTGCCACTGTTTGTTCACCACAGTTTGTGGCCTTGTATCGAGGGCAGCAGTAAATCAAAATACTATAACTTTTTGATCCTCATAAAAGTTACTTAAAATGATAAATAGATGTTAATTACAAGATAATGTAAAGGCTATCCTATTACAGGCCTGGACAGGCCCTTAGGGCTCCAGAAGGTTGAGGATCCCAGAATTTTTAGACATTTGGTACATGAAGGTGGTAAGGTTGTTAGCCCTGTGCACCAGCCACCTCTATCCCCCAGGAGATATCCCTGGTACTCATTTCTGTTAGAGGCTCAGTCGTCCCCAGGGCTGTAGTGCAGCCAGAAAGATTAGGTCAACAAAAAATCCCAGTAACCCCACCAGTAATCAAACCCACACCCTTTCAGGTTGTAGCTTAGTGCCTCAACCAACTTTGCCACTGTGTGCCCGCCCAACAAGATAATGTATTAGAACTTTTAATACAGTAGTAGTGTGTAGTACTGGCAGATCATCTTCACCCTTTCCCTAATAACCCCCATCTGTTGCTTTTCCCTTTTCCCTTTTTAGCATTTAACTACCCCATCCATATTGGTAATGCTTCCTCCAGTTTTTCCTATTTTGCACCTTGTTATCATGTGCTAGATTTTCCCACATATTCTTTTCGTTGAGTATGCCAGCATCAACTAATGGGTTTGTCCCACAGTAAGGAAAAATGGTGGACTATATATTGCTAAGAAGCAACAGAAAGTTGGTCTCTCTAAGCACAGAACTCTTTTTGTGCTAACACAAATACTGCCATTTCTGGTGCTTCGCTAGTAAAATAAATAGTTTGGATAAATGGAAACTGCACTTTAATGTTAGGCCCAAGACAGTGCCTTGACAGCCATTTTGTTGCCTTGGTATCTTCTGTGACATTGAAATTCTTCAATCACGTATAGGGTCTAGGCCTGATAACATGAAACTTGCAAGGGTGAGAATGTGGGGCAAAGAGGAGGCAAAAGGAAGTTGGGGGTAATAAGGTCTAGTGGTTTGAATGTATACTGCAGCTACAAAAGGAAGTTGGGGTTATAAGGTCTAGTTGTTTGAATGTATCCTGCAGCTACAAAAGGAAGTTGGGGTTATAAGGTCTAGTTGTTTGAATGTATACTGCAGCTACAAAAGGAAGTTGGGGTTATAAGGTCTAGTTGTTTGAATGTATCCTGCAGCTACAAAAATTAAGGCACAGTTACCCATGCCTAATCATGATGTATGAAGGAAGGAACTTAGATCTCACACAAGGAAGCACAAATCCTGGGCCCCAGGTCATCCTGGCAAATAAACTTTTTATGATCGCACCTAATGTTTGGAGGTACTCATTACACAAGTTGCTGTATGTCAGCCTTTTGGTGCTTAGAAATTTGAGGTGGCAGCTAGATTTTTAGAAAGTTTGTGGACCCCTGACTCCACACACACAGTAAGTGAAACACTACTTAGAGACAGCTTTGTGCACCAGCCGGAAGGAAATAATCCCCAGATGCCCATTGGATTGAAAGCTGCGTGAAGATGAAAGTCTCCACCCTGTGCTTGGACATTCAGTCTGCAATAAGTCACTTTACTGACATGAAACAAGAGGCAAGAAATCATATTGCTCTATGTCATTTTTCAGACAGTATTTACCGATCATTCACTGTTTGGTTTTGCTGATGCATCAGCTATTGTCACAAACAAGCTCCTGGAGATGTCACTAGCAGACTGTAACCATTGCATCTGTGTGTCACATACAGGGTGAGTCAGAAATAGGATATTTTGCAAATATAATCAGATTTTTAAGTTCCTTATAGCATGTTTCTTCAGCTCAACATGAAAAATTAATTTCTTATTCTCTGTGTGTAATATACGTAAAAAATTGTGCCAAATTTTCCTTATAACTTTTTTTGATATGTTAAACTGGCTTCATCACTAGGTAAAACATGGTGCATTACAATCAAAGAAACCTTTCCATGAAATGACAGCATTCCCTGGATGTTTGTGTTTCTCCACCAGACGTTATACCTGATGTCTGATGAACATTAATATACTTACAGTTTTATTAGTCCATATTTAAAGCAGAATTACCTAAATATTATACAAGGAGTTTTTAACATTGAACCCGGCACTGCAGCGTAGGGATTGTCATCATTCTGCAGCAATTCATACCATCTGCTGTATGACACACAATCCTGCATTAACACAGGACTGGGCACTGCAGAGCAGTGGCTGTCATCAGTCATTGTGCAGCATTTCAAGCTTATATTTTGCTAATGACTCAGTCCAGAAACTTCTGGATATGCCCTCATGGAAGAGTGTGGAGTAAATTTTGTGTCTTTTGGTAACAGGAAAATGTAACCAACAAAAAATTGTCTAATTGAGAAGTGGATTTAAAAAAGTGTATTAGAGCTCAAACATGCCATCATTTTATTAATTTAGAGCTTCATGTTATAAAATCTGTTCTTTTTGCATAGGAAGGAAAACACGGTGCTCAGAGCCAGGGTCCATTGTGATCGTGTGTCAGTTATACCTAATGCTGTTGATACAGCCGCATTTACTCCAGATCCTAGTAGACGAAGCACAGATGCAAGTAAGTACTTGGCACATTAATACAGGGTGTTCAACTTAAAAGTGAACCGTATTTTAATATGAGTAATTTATTTACTAAGATTTACAGCATGTTATATTATACAACTAACCTGTATTTACAGTAAGTGTTGGAAATGATGTCCATTCATTTCAGTGCACTTATCGACATGTTTCACTGTGCTCCTTGCAACTTTTCTTAGCGTTCTTTCATTTTTTAATCATTTTCACAATAGCACTTTTTACTGGCACTTGACTTCTAAATTTTTCAAAGAAACTTTGTCTACAGTGGGTGTAAGACATCATTTTTAAATAACTTTCCAAAATAAATACACATTCTTTCACTGTTAACCGCATTATGAAAGCGTAAAAAATTGCGTTGTTCAAACACCAGCACTCAATGTCGACTGAGTCAACTGATACGGATGGCCAAGACCGGTTCTCCCCTCTCCTGCAACAGTCTTGCCAACTCCTGCACATGTAGTAGTATAATGTCATATCAGCAGAACCATTATAAATAGCATCTGATGTGAAATATTCACGGCTTAGTTGACGGTCCACTTTTAAGTTGAACACCCTCTATATGTTAGTGGGATTACAAATTATACTTGCAGTTAACATCAACCACATGATGCTGCTATTAGTGTTCATACTGAAAATGCTGTTATTCACTGAATAAATCTGTTGTGTAAACAGTTATAATAAGGCTGTGTACACATATATGCATTAAGAAATGTAAAAAAAAAAAAACACATACCTCCAGGTAAGGAGATGAACACAGGGACTGGCAAGGAGACATGTCATTCATGCTTTCTGCATTCCCACAAAACACATAACCCAACCTGCAAATAGACAATTTCATAACCATGAATATAGGAGTATAGAGGTGTCAAGAAATGTTTTAATAATAAAAACCATAACAACTTGAATGTAAGCCATTAAAACATGCCACCAGAAGTTGGAGTTTAGATTCTTGATAGCTGAAAGTGGTGATAACATTTTGTTTGGGGATACCCATGTGGCCCGGCCCCAGGAATAGTCGTCGAAGCTATACAGACAAGAATTTATTCCAACTTTTTACACTAGTATATAGCTATATAAAAGTTTTGTTATGGCTGATACATGTAGCTATCACCAGGAATGGCTACATGTATCAGCAGAAAGGAATAACTATTATTTAGAGCCATACCAATGCAGTAAGTTGGTATAGGTCTTTCTCTGCATATTGGTCTTTGAAGCTGGATCAGTGGACTTTAAAAGAACAAAGACAAGCTCATTCGTCGGCCTAACCATTCAGATTAAATACAGTGTAATGCCACTTAACGGGATTGAGTGGGACAATGAGCCATCCAGATATTTGGAAAATCCGGATAATTGGATTTTTCTTTGATAATAGATTACATTGGCAGTTTGAAGTTTGAGTATTACTATTTACAGTATGTATCGGTGTCTAAAACTTTCACCCACACCTGATTTGAAGTTCTAGAAGCCTTAACACTGTACTGTACTGGATCTGATAACCAGTAATTTCAGGGTAAGTTAGTTTTGTAAAATTCTTGATAAATTTAACATTCATGGGTCCATGCATTGTAATAAACGTAAGAGTTGGAACTGGTTTGACTCAAACCAGTTCCAACTCTTCCACGATAGCAGCAGATAGCAGTAATTGTGTGACAAATACCAGATGCTGTAGATACAGTTGTTTGCGCTCCTGATGATGGGTGATGGTACCACCCGAAACATGTAGAGCCGTTTCCAGATAAAATAAACTGTGTAACGTTGTATCTTGTTGGATATATATTAGAATAAAATTCTTGATAAATTTACCCAAAGGGCCAAGCTGATACGGATAATTGGCAATCTGGATAACTAGAGTCCAGATAAGTGGAGTTCTACTGTATGTTAATCTCAGACAGACCATTCAGATGGTAGAAAAATTATCACTGTTGGTGCAGATACAGTTTTGTAATGCAGACACTCAATTTTAAGCAGTGTGATAAAACTGTACTTGCTTTGTTCTCTGGATATGTAATGAATATGAATTACATAACACAGGGACTGAGAAATTTACATGTCACCTAATAAAAGAATTACTTAACCCTTAGGTGACTAATGTCATATATATATGGAGCACCCATTCTTGATGTTTCTAGATCACACACAACGACGCAGCACAGTCGGTAGGACTCCT
>Ga0268261_10002690_pt1 | contig 12815 bp, 12 predicted proteins | sample TergutNc150P1_FD_190353 | JGI IMG/M metagenome (GOLD analysis project Ga0268261, IMG submission 190353) | Nasutitermes corniger P1 segment gut microbial community from laboratory colony in Florida, USA - Nc150 P1 (SPAdes) (version 2) | ecosystem: Host-associated > Arthropoda: Insects >... | reverse complement strand
GAACCAGAGCACAAACATTTTATTGGTCCCGCCGGGCCGGATTTACAAGCAAATTTTGTTACTACAAACAACTAGCATAAAATACAATAAGTTTGCAACACGCCGCATTTTGTGCGGGTAGACACTATGCAATAGTGCCGTAACAGCATAAAGCAGAGGATCACGTAACTGGCGCAACGCATATGTAAAGTCCGCCATTTTGAGTCTGAATCTAGTCAGCGAATATTCCCGATCACATTCGGCGCTTCGCCACAACTAGACGGGTGGAAGGGGAACTCGACCGGCCACTGACGTCATTCACATTCAAGCACTCAGGCGAGTAGCAACAAGGTCATTCACCCAACACAGCTGTTCCACAACGCAAGAGTGACATGGATGCTCTCAGGAGACAGCAGCTAATAAGGCAACGTGCTGTTGCCAAGGCATCACTTACACGCATGCTCACATTCATTGAAACAGGTGATCGTAAACTAAATGAGATGCAAGTGAGATTTGAAGAACATTCAAATATTTACAACAAATTTGAAACTGCTCAAAATGAATTGGAGTTATTTGATAAAGTAGATCATTCAGTTGACAGGCAACAGTTTGAAGATAATTTTTTTGCAGTTAAGTTAAAATCTAATGAGTTACTACACCCAGTTCCAACCCCACTATTGTCGAGGCACAGTTCCTCACACAGTAGTTCTTCAAGACATACACATGTCTCACATTATAGCAGCACTCATATAAAACTGCCAGTTATTTCGCTACCAACCTTTGAAGGCGAAACTACAAGTTGGCTTCATTATAGAGATAATTTCGAAGCTTTAATTGTGACAAACAATGCTTTATTCAACATACAAAAATTTCATTATCTCACCGCTTCTTTGAAAGGTGAAGCTAAAGGTGTAATTAATAATTTACAGAATACTAATGAGAAATTTTCTGTTGCATGGAATTAGTAACGCAACGTTACAACAATCAACGTTTAGTTTCTATGATGCATGCCAAGAACTTGTGTTGTGTACCTGCAGTTAAGAAATCAGACGCGTCACTACTGCGTCAGTTAATAAATCATGTGTCTAACCACATAAATGCACTAAAGGCATTATCACTTAATGTGCCTATTCAAGACCTAATGTTGAATCACGTTTTGTTATCTGCTTTCGATGCTGAAACAACGAGAATGGGAGCTTCTAACAGCTGCACGTGAAGACATTCCGTCTACACCAGACTTGATAACATTTTTGAAATCAAGATGCAGAGCCCTGGAATTACTGCAGAACTCCCAGTCGGTGAAGACAGTTACTGCCAGTCCCAGGCAACCACCAACATATGGTGGCAAGGTCAGTAAACCTTCATATTCAAATGTTGTTACACCGACTCAATGTACACTGTGTAATGGTTCACACAGGTTGTTTAAATGTGACAAGTTTCTCAAATTACAACCTCAGCAACGCCTTCATCATGCCAAACAACGAAGATTGTACTTCAATTGTTTGCAATTATTTGACAAGGACTACACTTGTTCAAAGCAAGTATGTCACAAGTGCCAAAACAAACATCATACTTTGTTGCATTTAGACAGACTCAGGCAACAAATAATGGTTCTCCAGCTAGGAACAATCTGCAAACACAAAGGGTGTCACAAATGCAAATGTGAACACATACTTTGAAGGGTAAACCGAAAAATCACACCTTACTAGCAATAGCCATTGTTGAAGTAAGAAACAAATCTGGCCAATACGTACCATGCAGAGCATTGTTAGATAGTGGCTCTCAATCTCACTTTATCACAGAGAGATTGTGCAAGTTCTGAGATGCCAAGGTCACAAACACACACATCCATTCAGGGCATATCAAATGTAAACACCTCCACAGGGCACAGTGTGTCCATTCATTTAAGGTCTAGGCACATTGACTGGCACACCACACTTGACTGTGCTGTACTACCAAACATAACAGGCATGACACCAGAAACTAAATTAAATACAACTGATTGGAAAATCCCTACGGATATAAAGCTGGCAAATTAGCACTTTCATCAACCAGGGAACATTGACCTGCTAATAGGAGCAGACCTCTTCTACGAGATCAGTCGTCCAGGCAAACGCACACGTCCTGGATTACCTGTTTTACAAGAAACAGTTTTAGGTTGGACTGCAGCTGGCCGAACTCCACCACAGACAACTTCAACCACCATAACAAGGGACAATGTAAATCATGCACCACGTCAACAAGAAACCAGTTGACTGGAAAACAACCTAAACCGCTTCTGGGAAGTGGAAACTGTGGAACAGTCCACCATCACTGCAGAGCAGAAAGCCTGTGAAGAAAATTTCATTACAAACACAACCTTGCAACCAGATGGGAGATTTGTGGTTAAATTTCCAACCAAGATGGAACCCACAAACTTGGTACATCTCACCTCTCAGCAGAGCGCAGATTACATGCAATAGAACGTAGGCTGGAACGAGATCCAGACCTTAAGATCCAGTACCATAGCTTCATGAAAGATTATGAACAATTAGGTCACATGGAGCCTGTAATTCAACAAGAGTGGAATAATCCATGTTACTTCCTGCATCATCATCCAGTTTTTAAGAAAACAAGTTCCACCACTAGGACTAGGGTAGTTTTTGATGGAAGCGCTAAGACTTCGAATGGATTGTCACTAAACGACATACTTCAAGTAGGTGCCACAGTCCAACCGGACTTATATTCTATTGTGTTGCGGTTGAGAACTCACCAGGTATGCTTCACAGCTGACATAGTCAAGATGTATCGTCAGATTGTTTTTCATCCACAAGACAGGGATTTACAAAGAATTTTATAGAGGTATTTTACTAACAAACCTATTCAAGAGTACAGACTCACTACTGTCACATATGGAACTTCGTCGGCTCCGTTCTTGGCAAGACGATGCCTCAAGAAACTTGCAGATGATAACGAACAAGAGTAACTAAGGGCTGCTCAAGTGTTGAACAATGATTTCTATGTTGATGACTTATTAAGTGGAACTTCAACCATAGAAGATGCACTCAACGTGTAGAAGGAATTATCAGCTCTGTTTCAAACAGCAGAACTTACATTGAGAAAGTGGGCATATAACCACACTACATTTCTGGACACTATTCCATTGGAGCTGCAAGAAACACAATCAACATTATCTCTAGATAATGAAGATGGTCTGACAACACTTGGATTGTTATGGAATCCAAAAAATGATCACTTGCAAGTGAAGAGCAGTCTCACACAGATGCATTGAACAGACTCCCCAGCGAGTACAAAACGTAAGGTGTTAGCTATTACAGCATCTATTTTTATCCTCTTGGACTATTGAGCCCAGCTGTCGTTGCCTACAAGATATTTCTACAGAAATTGTGGCAAGACAAATTACAATGGGATGAACCTCTTTCTTCCCATTTGCAACAAGAATGGAATCAGTTACTTCAGACTATTCCTACATTATCAACTCTCAGAATCAACATGAAGGTTATTTGCCTTAATTCCATTAATATCCAAATTCATGCATTTTGTGACAGCAGTGAACAAGCTTATAGAGCCTGTCTGTACATCCGTTCGACAGACAGCAACAACAAAACATCATGTGAACTTTGTGCACCACATCAAAGGTGGCACCATTGAAGCAACTCACAATTCCAAGGTTGGAATCATGTTCTGCAACATTGCTAGCTAAATTGTACAAAAAGGCCATCCGCGCCCTCAACATCACAGTAAATGGGTCCCACCTGTGGACTGATTCCTCCATTGCTTTGACGTGGATACAGGGTCCACCAAACAGATGGAAAACATTTGTAGGGAACAGAGTTGCTTTGATATAAGAAGAAACAACTTCAGCCACTTGGAGACATGTACCAACTCAATTCAATCCTGCTGATCTCATTTCAAGGGGAGTTGATCCAACAAGCTTGTTATCAGCCACATTATGGTGAAAGGGACCACAATGACTGACACAGGAGCCATCTAGCTGGCCTACAACAGACTTTAACAGTCCAAAGGAGAATCTCTAAATTAGAATTGTGCATGTTGCACAACCTCCAGAAGACATTACACAACGATTTTTCAAATTAAACAGACTTATTAGAGTTGTAGCATACTGCAGAAGATTTACAACCAACTGCAGAGAACCCAAGGCCACCAGGAAAACTACTACTCTGACAACACAAGATCTTGACGAGGCTCTGACTTGCTGTGTGAAGATAGTACAACAAATTTCATATCCACAAGAAATTAAGGATTTGAAAAAACAACAAAGGATTGCAGCTACCAGTTCCCTTAAAACACTGCATCCCTTCATAGATCAGGAAGGTCTTCTAAGAGTTGGAGGACGACTGCAACAGTCTGCACTTCCCTATGAAGCAATTCATCAACTGATTCTGCCTGTAAACCACCAGTCCCTGCATGTTACGCAAATGACGTAAGCACATACAAATAGAAGAAAATTCAAAACCACACAAAATATGCCCAATACGTGTACAGATGTAGTGGCTATTTGCTATAGCTGCAACTTTTACAAACTTATAGTAAAAATGAATATTCTCGACTCAGTCCTTGCAATAAGCTCATAATTTTCGGGTAGGTGAAATGACACAATTTTTCAAAACATTATATAGTGTAGTGGAGTTTATTAGGTTTGCTGGTAAACTTCCCATAACTACTTACTGTATGGCGTATGTCAGTTCGTCAAGTCGTTGAGTAAGCTGTAGAATAGAGAATTCAAGTTGACGAATTATCGTGAAAAGTTCGCTTTGTCCATACACTGTCAAATTAAGCCATAACAAACTTTTAGTGATTTGTGTAAATCTGTCGTGTAACCTAATTATGTTACCTCTAATAACGCTTTGCATGTTTGCTGTTTGTTCAGCATTTTCGGAAGTATCAGAGTCTAGTTTTTTAATATAGGTAATCTGGTTGTCGATAGAGTGAACGTTATTCTGCTGATTAGACTGTAATTCATCAAACAGGTCATGTAATTGGGTCACATCAGAAACTACGGCAGTGCCAAATAGTGCTTTCAACATGGTACTTCCTAACCTAAGTAGGCCACGACGAGGGTATAATTTAGGTAGAATTTGTTTAAAACTATGTAATTTCGACTCGTGTTGTAAGGAGTGTTTCAATTGACTGTAGTTCGGAGGTAAAATAAAATCTTTTCTACGCTGCTCTACTGCTATCAAATCTGCTCTAATGGTGGAAATTGCTTCCTCATACGGATTTAGGTCGATTTCAATTGCGATGCGCCAAGAGTCGTCAGTAAGAAAAATATCTGTTTCTTTCAGAAACAAAACACTTCCATTCAAAGGTTGGACAGACGGGCCTGCAGTTGTTATGCTGAGTAGCCATCCTGTAACAATGAGAATTTTTATACTAGTGGCTATCTTACGCAGATAAGACTGTGACAGTCAATGGTCTTTGGATCGGTTCTAGGCTGTGCAGGTTAATCTTACTTGGACTAGTGTCGTACAGATTAGCTGACTGTTATCAGTTATCTCAACAGTGAAGAACTGCTGCGAGTGAAGAGCTGCGAATCAACTGAACGAGTATTTAACATAAGTAGGCTGCGTTTTATGTCGCGCGTGCAGTACAGAGTGAGTCTCTGCTATATTATGGTCCTGGGTTTGGCCTGGTTCGCGACCGGGTGAGGGGTGGCTCCGGCCGTACGGCCTGTAGTTCGCCCCTCGATCGTGGTGTTCTAGGCGGTTCGTAGTTTAGATTTGCGCGTTCGAAGTACGGCGTATCAACTGCTTATTGTAGAGATTCAGGGGTACCGAGAGTTACACTTGGCGGGGTTCTAGGTTCGAGTCTTTCCTTGGGGGGTCTTTTTTCAGTAGAGAACGGGAACCAATTTGTACTTCGTATTCATCTAATTCTTCCGATTTAGCTATTTTCTTTTCTGTTCGGATTTTTTTATTTTCTGGTTTTTGTTTAGGGTTTCCAAGTTTCTGGGTTATAGACTATCTTTAGCCTGTTAACATGCACAACCTGGGTTTTGTTGTTCATGCTAATTATTTTATAGATCAAATAAAACAGTTAAGCGGTAATTTGAAACAGGCCATTCCAGTAATTGTGCAATTTAAAACATTTCCCGGGCTTTTTGGCAGGGTTATTGAGGTAGACTACGTCACCTGTTTGAAAGCTCCTTAATTTTGCTTTCCTGTCATACAACCGTTTGTTCTTCAGATGGGACTAATTGTTCGCTTTCTTCACTAACTTATAGGCAAGCCTGAGACTAGATTTCAGGTTTTTTGTCTGGAATCGTGGTCAGAATAAACTTTTGGGACTTTAGCTTTCAAGTCATTGCTAATAGGTAGCACTATCTCTCGTCCATGAATTAAGTATTATGGACTGAAGCCTGTAGTTGTATTAGGCGTCGAACTGTATGACATTTAAGAAAATGGCACAGGATGGTCCCAGTTTGTATTCGCGGCATCAATAAAATGAGATAGGCGCAAATGTAGACTTTTGTGCCTTCTCTCGACCACGCCATTTGAGGAAGGATGATAGCTCAAAGTGTTTACCTTTCTGATTCCCAATATTTTGCAAGTTTTCTTAAAGAATGCTGGCATAAAAGATCTGCCCTAGTTTGTTAATAAAGTGGATCCTGTGCAAGAGTAAGGATCTGAGAGCAGTACACTCTTGCACAGGTCTGTGGTGATGTCAGGCATCGAGTAGGCTTCGAACCATTTGGAAAAGTGGTATATATACTTAACAGGTACTTGCTTTTACGCGGTGTGACCAAATACGTACACGTGATATCCATGGATGTGACTAAGAACGGGAATGAAGGCTCCTCCGTTTTTCCTAACGGCACCACAAACTCTTTCCTCCTTTCGCCTCTGATATGAGTCACACATTCTTATGTAATCTTCGGCTGACTTCCGCATGCTAGGCCACCAGTAACTAAGGGAGATTAGGTCAACAGTCCTCTTTGCGCCGGGATGTGCAACGTAGAGTGGGTCTTGATTTGCTTTAATAATATCTTCGACTAGAGATTTAGGCACTACTAGCTGATGTTTATGATTGGACCGGCGCTTATATAAGACACCGGCGTCGTCCAAAAATATACAGACTTGCTAGATTGGGTTTCCCGGTTTCCTTGTTTTACAAAAGGGGTCTTTTCTTTGTTCAGCTACGATTTCTTCCTTGCTTGGGAGGCCGTCTTGCATTATAGCGACCACATGTAGGCTTAGTAGGTCGACATTTTAATTTTGATCCCTGGCCATGTTCTACAATGAAATCAAATTCGGAAAGCCTAAGGCTCTATCGCATCAATCGGGAATTGGCATCTGCGAAAGTTCGCAGATATGACAAGGCTGCGTGGTTGGTTCTGACCAAAAACTGTGTTCCATAGAGGGAACAACGAAAGTATTTTGTTGCCCACACGAGCGCAAGTAGTTCCGCTTTGGAAGCTGTATAGGCCTGCTCGGCCTTGTTCATTTGCCTACTTGCGTAAGCGATTGGCCGCTCTACGCCATTTTGTTCTTGAGACAAAATTGCTGCGACTGCTATCTTTGGGGCATCAATAGTGAGAATAAACGGTAACTCAAAATTAGGGTATGCCAAAACGGGCGTTATACACAATTTATCCTTCATGCTCTGAAGGGCTTTCTGTTGACTAGGACCCCACAAAAACGGTCGGTCATTCTTTGTCAACTCCGTAAGCGGTTTCGCTAGAGTAGCGATGTCTTGTACTAGCCTGCGATAGAATGAGGCAAGGCCCAAAAATGCGCGAACGTCTTTAACGTTCTTGGGAGTGGGGTAATCCCTCGCGGCCTTTACCTTATCAGGCAAGGCTGACACTCCCTTTTCGGAAAGTACGTACCCTAGGTAATTTACTTGTGGTTGTGCGATTGCGCACTTATTTGGGTTTAATTGCAGGTTGACCCTGTCTAAGCGGTGGAGTATATTCTTCAGTCTGCGCGTGTTCTTGCGCTGACTGGGAGAATTTTACATCACCAAGATAAACGTAACAGTAAATGCCCACTAAATTTTTCAGGACTAAATCCATAAGTCGCTGAAATACTATGGACTATTCGATAATCCGAAAGGTAATTTGTTTGAATTCGTAGTGTCCCGACGGGACTGTAAAGCCTGTACGTTCTCCATTATGCTCCCATATGTTTATTTGCCAAAAACCAATGGAAACACTCAATAACGCTATATTTGGAGCCATACAGCGTGGAGGTCGTTTCCTCAAATACGGGGAGGGGGTAGGAGTCAAATTTCGTGACGGAATTTAGGGCTCGTAAATCAACGCAAAACCTAAACTTTGGCTTCCCGTCTAGGCTCTTTTTGGGGACCAATATTGCAGGGGCCGCCTAAGGGGATCGGCTTTCCCGGATAACGCCTCTATCTAGCATGTTTTCAACTTGCGTCTGCATTTCCTCCCTCAGTGCATAGGGGACTCTGTATTGGGTTTCCGTATCGGTCGCGTGTCGTTTAGCGGTATTTCATGTTCGATCACGCTCGTCCCTTTAACCCTTTAAACGATGAGTTAAATCCTATCTGCCATCTGCTGGAATTATTAGGAACTCACCCTATTCTTCACGTTAGCAGGATAAGGGTTAAAGTCATCCATTTACTCATCATGGAACAGATGAGCATACTTCAATAGTACGGGTTCTATCAGCTGTCTCTCTTTCACGGGCAGGTGGTCCAACTTACCATGCAGCAATTTCCTGTACAGAGACTCATTTCTCTTTTTCCTCTCTTTGTAGCTCAGTGGGTCGGATATTGTGTAGTCCCTTGTGTTAAATCTGGCTACAAGTTCCTCAGTTATTTCTTCGACCATAACGATCGCCTGGCTGTTCCGCTTTCTAGCCATATTGCTGCTATGCGATGACGTCACACGAGGGGGTTCGTTCGCCTTTGTCTTAACTCGTGATAACTCGCGGTAAGGGAGTATCCCTTCGATCGGGATTTTCGCTGGTTCGATGCAGACTAAAGGAGGGGGATTCTGCTTTTCATCAGAATCCAATCGTCCTACAATTATCTGCTGGCATCTGGGTGGCACTGTGACGTTTTCCACAGCCTTTACCAACCAAACGTTCTCTGTTGAGGGAGTTGCCTCAGAGCAGGTACTGGCTGGGAGCTGTTCGTCCATTCGCCGCGCCTCCTGTTTTGTGGGTTGAGGGTTACGGCCTGCTTTACCCTCGGGAAATACAGTAAGTGCCGCGTGCCTTTTCACTGGTATGTTACACACACGGAGAATCTTGTCGACGCCGGTCAGCGATAGCTCATCACACTCAATATCTACTATGGCGCCTAGTCGGTCCAAATGATCGGTGCCTAGTAAGCCAGCTGCCTTGGTAGGGAGTGGGCATACTAAGGAGTGCGCGAACTCCCTTCCGTTCAGCCGAAAAGTAACTGACTCTTGCCCTCTAATGTCTAGGACATCCCCCGTCACTCAAAAAGGTTCAACGGCGGTAACGTGTACGTCACTTCTCCACACGCCGGGCTGCAGTATGAAGATGGTGGAACCTGTGTCCGAAATTAAGTTCCTTGACGTACCCTCTATTTCGCCGTGTTCCATTGAAATGGAAACATTATGACTACTGACAGCGTTTTCCGGGGCGTTGAGGTGGAGAGAGCTGTCTTCAATCAACCATCTTGCTCGTTTCTCGGATTCGTGGTTTTCTTCCTACACTCCCTATTCGTTCTTTGCGAGGGCTGGTCAGGGGGTTGCGAACGTCTGGACATTCCCTAGGGTTCCCCTTCCCAGTCGAATCTGTGGAGCTTGCCTACAGATGTAATCGTGTTGCGCACTCCCTAGCGAAGTGTCCAAATCCCTCACATTCATAACATCTAAGCGCAACTTTCGTTTCTTCATTTCTGTTTGCTGAGGTTTTTGGCCTGTTACGGCCGCGTGACGTCATAGCGCGCTGCGTTTGCTTGCGGTTGTCTGCTCGCCTCGCCTCAGCTGAGCCGTGGTGCTCGTGACTATAATGGCGCGTCCGGCCTGGAGAACGCAGTTTCAGCGAGTCGTTTAAATTGGCATAAAAGCTTTCACTAAACGTTTTCTGCTTTTCTGCTTCCTGGAAGGTAAGAGCAATTTTCAAATCTTGATCCAGAGACTGCGTGGTCGAAAATCTAGTTTGTCGACCTGCTACTCACGCTAAACCAGCCACAAAGCTAGATGGGAAGCATTCGGTCTGCGTTTTCGTTGTGGATGCGCTGGGCCGCAGGGTCATCCACCTTGCAGATGATTTTTTGTGCCAGAGCCCTACATCTGTCAGCAAACTCCTGGGGGTTCTCGTTCCTCCCTTGCCTGACCGATTGTAGCTTCATAAAGTTGTACTGATCTGTATGGGTTTCGCGAAACCTGCGTCCAAACTCATCTTTGAATTTTTGCCAAGTTGCATCTGGCGAATGCAATTCTAGGCACCGGTTATAGAACTGCCTGGCAACGTCAGTGAGCCGAAGGGCTGCATATTGTGTGTCATAAATTATTATGAGAAGCAATTTTCTTTAAAAAACTCCAAATGATACAAATTTTCATTATGCAACATTTACATTTGCCTCGTGTACCACATTTTAACACTCAGGTAAAGGAAAAAGTCATTTCCTTAATTTTTCTACATAACAATTATAGAATTTAAGTACTATTATTTACTGAATAGCAAACTACGTAATTCTCCACATGAGTACAAATAGCAGCCACTTAACTTTTAAAAATTTCCTAGTGTTATATAATACGACAACTTAATCAATACATCTGACAGTCCAAATACAGAAGACACGCATATATATACACACTTATACACGCTCGCACATATTTACATATACACATACCTGCATTAGAAGTGATACGTAAGTAGTAAATTCCTTTACGATGTGACAGTAATTAAGGGCATGCATATTTGACGCGTGTATATGCCACATTTTATTTTAACGGAAGTTTCTCTGATGGAAGCCCAGATAGAGTCGAGAAGGTACATATTTTTGTAGTACTCTTTGAAGTATTGTTTTATGATGACGCAGGTCTCATATACAGACGACAGAGAAACGGTAAGCATCAGTTGCTTGTTCCCAAGGCACCACGCAATAAGGTGATACGAGAAAATTATGATCCTACTTACGCAGCACACCCTGGGGTGAAACGCACTTGCGAGTTACTTGCGCTAAATTTCTGGTGGCCAGGAATGCGTAAATCAGTAGATGATTACGTCAAAGAGTGCAAATCGTGTCAACGGCAAAAGAGAAACCGCGAATACATGGCCCCTCTCGGCGACCTCGGAAGTCCAGTAGCTCCATTCGAAATCACTTCGATGGACATTACAGAACCATATCCTCTAACCCCCCCAAAAAATAGGTACCAGTTGACGTTCGTCGACCACTTTTCGAAATATGCGGAGATATTTCCCATTCAGGATCAATCAGAATTGACCTGTGCTACAGTATAAGCCTCGCAGATAATTACGCGTGACGGCAGCGGTTCTAAATTGATAACAGATCAGGGTTCTGCTTTATATCTTCATTCTTCAATGAAACATGTAGGATATTGGAGATTCAAAGGTCCCGTACGTCTAGCTATCACCCCCAGAGTACCGGCCATGAAGAAAGTCTCCATAGGACTCTTCACACAGCTCTCTCGCATGATGTGAACAAATCACATACGGATTGGGATTTAAAACTGCCATACTTCCTATTAGCGTATCGCGCAACGCCGCACTCCACCACGGGCTATAGTCCCTTCTTTCTCTTAAATGGCAGAGTAATGGCCATCCCTGCCAACGAAAACTTAGGACCAAAAATTCCGAAGCCAACTTTAGGCCCCGAACAGCTGATCGAAAGTCTAAAAGCTCGCTTGAGACAGGCTTACCAAGCAGTAGCCAAAGCGAACAGGAAGTCGCACGTGGCGAACAAGAAGCGATATTATAGACGAGCAAAACATCGCAGCTTTAAGGTCGGCAGTTACGTCAATCTCTACAACCTAGCTCGCAAGCCGGAGTTGACAAAAAATGTTATCCCGCATGGACGGGCCCGTATCGGGTCACGGCAAAATTATCCGATCTGAATTACGAAATATTGGGACAGAAAGAAAGGAAGTTTGTAGTCCACTTAAACCATTTAAAGGCGTATCATAGCGCTACTGACTGGTACCCCACTCAAGAATCAAAATGGCCGCGAAAGGGAAAACCGAAGCGAGACGCGATGTCTAGGCCAGACCAAAAAACTGATAGTCTCCCGCAGGCATCTTGTCTTATCCATTGGCCATCGATAACTCGCTGACAGGCGACCTCCTTCCCACGCTGCCTTCCAGTCCACTAGCCTCGTCTCCATCGTCCACCCCTCCTTCGGCCGGCGAAACGGAAACAGCAAAGAGGAGCGATCCGACTCTCCTCCCCTCCGATTCCCCCTCGAAGCAGACGTGAACTGGCGATAGGCAGGACCACTCCCCCTGTCACCAGGTCGCAGACAAATAATGCTTTCTCGGAATAGTGTGACGTCCGTCCCTGTACATTTTTCGTGACACATGTTACAGCATTGAATAAAAACTTAGCACGAAAAACCTTTGTGTGTTTCAGGACGCTTCCTGAATTTAGAGACGACCGAAGTGCAGGTCCTACCAGTAAACAAAAGTGTGCTCTTCTTGAAAGAAAAAAACATCATATTCACGAGCGATGCCTGGCGCGTAACGATTGACATAGATACGCAAGTCTATGAGGACGCGATTGCAACAGTTAGAAGTAACCTCACATCGGTAGAAAAACAAAGGAAAGAATTTACCCCTGTTGCAGAATTGAAGCAAGTCGGAAACTTGCTCAACACTCTAGAGTTGAGACTCAAATTTTCAGCAGTTGCTCCCT
>Ga0268261_10002689_pt1 | contig 12815 bp, 12 predicted proteins | sample TergutNc150P1_FD_190353 | JGI IMG/M metagenome (GOLD analysis project Ga0268261, IMG submission 190353) | Nasutitermes corniger P1 segment gut microbial community from laboratory colony in Florida, USA - Nc150 P1 (SPAdes) (version 2) | ecosystem: Host-associated > Arthropoda: Insects >... | reverse complement strand
AGAGGAGTCCTACCGACTGTGCTGCGTCGTTGTGTGTGATCTAGAAACATCAAGAATAGGTGCTCCATATATATATATATATATATATATATGACATTAGTAGCCTAAGGGTTAAAAAGGACAATTTTAATGCTGTCACATTTTTAAATTTTTCACACCAGCGACCATGTAGGAGCTCTAGATCTAGTGTGAAAATCACCAAGTTGCAAACACTGCATTTCACGCAGGCAGTGGAAGTTTGGGGCTGCTTATTCAGCATTCCAGCCAGCGTAAGCAGTGGGCGCGCCTAATTAGTGGCGTTCGCCACACCACCGCCACCTCTCTCCGCGCTGAGACCGCTGCACCTTCATATAATACGAAAAGCGTACTCACCTTATGGAATGAGTCATGGTGCCAGTTGGAGTTGCTGGTGGTGGAACGTCTTTGATGTCATGGTGGATGATGTATGCCGGCTGTAGGCAGTCTGCAAATACTGTTGCCAAGGTGCCATGGATTTCGATTGTATGTGTCCTATCAACCCTGTGGCGGACCTTGTATGTATGTATGGGGTTTGCAGGCACCACGGAGCACACCATGAAGTAGGAAGACATGCGAGACGCTGGCCAAGTCCTTAGAACATGAAGGCAAATGGTGTCCATGTTGGCACTTCTTGATGTGAAGACGCGGCTGAGAGACAGTCATTAACACTGGTGCAGTCGTCCTGCAACTGCAGCAGTTCACCATACACCAGTTCTGTTGATGGTGATAGTGATGATGATGATGCCTGCAGCTTTTCCTTCCACATGCTGCAGATGCTGAACAGAGCCAACGGTAGAACCTCGGCCCAGTGCCTGTCAGAATGGCACAGCAGGGGTGCCTTCAGTTGCTGGCCTAACCTGTCAATCACGCCAGTTTCATCTGGGTGCCACGATGTAGTCCTGACTAGAGGGGATCCAGTGTTGCTAGCCAACGTATTGAAGAGGCTTACCTCACATTGCCTCCCCTGATCTGTTGTGATTTGTTTATGGCAGCCGAAATGACCGTCCCAGATGGCGGTGAAAATCTTGGCAACTGTATCAGCGGCTTCATTGCCTCTAATTTTTTTTTTTTAACAGCTGTACTTTCCTGCTACTGCTCTGAGCAGAAAGTTTTTACTTGACTTGACGACTGCATGGTACTGTAAAAGTTGTTTGTAATATGCATAATAATATTTACAGTGAAAATTTAAAAAAAAACTGCATACTTTTGATATTATTTATTTATTGAATGGTACAGTAAAATTCAGTACGACAAAGAAAATTATTTCATGTTCCGTGAAATTTTTCTCGTCTGTTCTTATTAGAAATACAAGATTAATTTCACAACCTAATGAACGAAAAGTCTTAATCCTTATCAGATCATCCAAATGTTCAACTTCCACCCTGTTAGATTTACATTTTATGGAATGCATCACACTGAATCTATGTTTGCATTAAGCACTACAAGCTTGAAATGTTCCACAGATATGAATGAGAATTGACAGTTCTTCAAATTCTTCATTTCTATGCATGTAGTTCAACATATCAGTAAACGACTTAATCATACCACTCTCAACCTTCTCAGAAACGATGAATTTCAAGTCACAGTACTGCTGTGATATTTTTGTGGCAATGCTTGCGTTGATTGTAATGGTAGCTGAGTATTTATTGTATTCGTTGTTCAACATTATCTAATCCAAATTCAGAATTGGTTGCATTTGCCATGGCAGTGGAGTCAAAAGTTACCATTCTGGTAACTCCTCAACAGAAAATTACTTGTCCAAGTGATTACACGTACGTTGAGTGAATTGATAATAGGCACAGTATCGACGTCAGAAATTATAGATGAAAGCAGATCTTTTACTTTGTCACTCCAATAAACAGGATGGCCTAGATATTGTTACCTTAAGGTGTTGATTTTTGCTTTTGCGTACTGCAGTTTTTCAGTTATATTCAGACAATTCAAACAGCTTTTCTGAAGGAATTTACAGAGAGACGGAGAATGAGTCGAAGTACTCCAGGTGACGGAAATGTCATGGTGAGCACTTATCTCTCCGTTGCTGAAAGGTATAATTGGGTGGATCCTTAAAGATGGCAAAGGGATGACCCTCGAAAAATCTAATCTATGTCCAACTTGCATTTGGTGGTACTGATTTAATATACTGTTGGTAGTGTGCATAGTCAATGATGAATACAAGTAAGGGTTTGTCATGTCTGTGGTTCTGTTATGTGTATGTTACTGCAGCAAGTAAGGCAGGAGTAACAAAGCAGCAGCAGTGTTCATGCAAGTGTTCCTTTTTGTCTCATTGCAAGAATGAGTGCTAGGTAGTCGGATCACTGCGTTAACATCACATTTTGTGCAGTGCTAGCCAAGAGCATGAATGTAACTCTGCAAATGTTGACAGGGGTGTATGGTGGGTGCCAATACTGTGAGAGGTGAGTGTCTTTGAGGGACTAAAAAAGGCATGCATGTCGTGAGCTGAAGTGAAGCCAGCACTGATATGTTTTAGGCACATACACAAAATCGCTGAAAGTGACTATTTGCTTTGTCATGTCTGTCTGTGGTACTGTCTGTTCGCATAGCATAAATGAGCTCACACTAGATGGATTTTCATGAAATTTTATATTTGAGTATTTTCTGAAAATCAAGAAAATTCAAGTTTCATTAAAATCTGTCAAGAATAACGGGTGCTTTACATGAAGACTTATGTACTTACGTGTATATGATATCTCACTGAATTAGTCTCAGAATGAGAAACAAGAGTTGCAGAGAACATCAAAACTTAAATTTTATGTTCAATAATTTTGTTTTTGAAAATCATGCCCTTCTTCTTCTTCTTCCAGGCGCTGAACTTCCTAGTTGAAAGTTTTGGCCTTCTCACCAACCTCTTTCCACTTCCCACGATCCTGGACGCAGGCTATCCAGTTTTTGATCTTCATTTGGCAGATGTTCTGTTTGATGTTATCCTCCCATCTGTACTTGGGTCTTCCTTGTGATCTTTTACTTAGAGGTTTCCAATTAAATATCTTCTTAACTGTTCTGGTATCTGGCATCCTTTGTACGTGACCAAACCAACTTAGTCTTTGAGCTTTAATGTGATTAATTATATTTTTATGTTTTATCAGTTTATCTAATTGTTCATTGGTTTGGCTCTCCATATTTGGTTTTCTTTGTAGGCCCAAATATTCTTCTTAAGATTTTCCTCTCAAAGACTAATAATTTCTGAGTTATGGCTTCTTTCAGTACCCATGTTTCTGAGGCATAATTCACTATTGGTCTTATTACAGTTCTATATAATTTTAGTTTCGACTGCTTGGTGACCAATCTGCTTTAAAAAAAAAAATCATGCCATTTGTCAGATAAATGTGAAAAATATGGTAGAGCCTGACAGGACACAGAGTACAATATCCTGTTGTGCAGAAAAGATTTGATTTGCATGCTGCATAACTAAGTCAAGAATACAGACCCATGTAATTCGCCATTTCTTTGCCATGGCAACAGTGGTTGCAGGAACACACACCACTGTTACATGGTGTGTACATTGCCTGTCCTGTTTGAACACAAGGATATTCTGCACTCTGAGCCTCTTCAGCAAGGTCAGTGAACTGACATTGTTATTTGGAGACACTGGCAATGTTACATGAGGCTGTTTATTGGAGAAACTGAATTTTGGCATGATGCTTTGATGTTGCATCATGACAATGTCCATGCCCATGACTTTTGTCCAAACATTGGTAACAGAATGTGATCATTCACCATACTTGGCACTGTTAAACTTTTGGCTATTCCAAAAACTGAAGACTGCTTTGATGAGCAACAGATTTTCAGACATTGTCAACATTCAGGTATGTGACAGCCATCCTGAAGAACATTCCAAAGCAGGGATTCCAGGATTTCAGCAATATTTTTACAAGTGGAAACACCAGCTCACTAAGTGTACTGCTACGCAAGGAGACAACATCAAAGGAACTATTGGTGCACATTAATTGTTTGTCACCTTTGAAGTAATTAAATATGGCATTCACAGGGGCATTCTGGGAACATGTCACACCTTGTTAAGTGGATTTTATTATGGGTCAGTATAACTGAAAATTAGATTTACCCATAAAAGATTTTGAAGTCTCCATCAATGTGGGCACCAGCATTATGTTACAGGCAAATAGATGGACAGACAAGATCTCGCATAAGGGATGCTTTCTTACTCTGTGAAAAAAGCGTGAAAGTGTTGTGCCTACCAAGCATTCTTGTAGGTAAACGCCATAGTATTCATAAATTTTCAGTTGTGAAACAGTTTGTATCAGGTATTCACAGCTATATTTAATCTGCCAGTGGGGCCCCCTAAAATGATCAAACAGCAAATGTGCTTAACAATTGTAGAGACATACATATTAATTATACTATGTAAGAAATGCCATTCTGAGGCAAAACTGGAACTTTGAACATGATGTAATGTGCAAAGTAAGAGGATGGTGAGGAATGAATGAAGGGCATTATAACTCTTCTGGTTATTTACCATATTGAGTGGTTATGAATTAGGCATGTTGATAAGACATCTTGTTGTAATTTCAGTTTAATTGAAAATTAGTTGTGGGACTACCTCTTAGAGCATAATGTTGTATAGCATATGACATGTAACATAAGTTTAACATATATTTTTGAGTGGTTTTTGTATCCTCATATACAGAATTAACAATGCCCCACCCTACTTGTCCTTCCAAGCACAGCAGCTTTGATTGTAGGTTTGGACTTTTCATTTTGAGTCATGCATTTTTCTAAGATCTGTTGTACAAGGAGGCAAGTGTTATGTATGGTTCATGTTTCCTGTGTGATATTTTTTTGGGGGGAGGATAGGGATGTGAGTGTATATGTGTGTGTGTGTGTGTGTATATATATATATATACACATATATGTAAATTTTAAAAAGAAATTATTGTAAATCCCTCCTCCCCCCCTAAGACTGATTTATAAATATACCTTTTCTTACATCTTTAAAGATACAAGAATATTTCTTCATTTTTCTCATTGACGTTTTTTGCATTCATGTTGCAAGTTGATGGTGTCAATAAAGTCAGTGTATTCCAGCTGCAAATGCTTTGTTCGCTGGAACCAGCCTCCCTGTTTTGATCCAACAGGCTTTGCATTATTTCCAAACAATTCAACAAAGCCCGCATGCAGTACTGTCAAAAATCGTTGTTGTGTTCCATAGTACTTTCTGCAGTACTGTTTTTAAGTTTTTTTTGGTCTCTTTTTATAAAATATTTTAATGTAGTTCAGTTGTATAAATTGCATCTTTGGTTAATATTGAACCCAGAAGCATTTCCCAGTAAATTACTTCATCGTCCTGCAGGAAGGTATGGAATGTTGTGATTTACATGACTGGTGATATCACACCCATTGTGCGTGTGTTCGTTATGTAGAAGAATATGTTGAAAAATGCTTTTTGTGTTTCATTCTTTACCAAGAAGTAGAAATCTGTAATAATGATAGTATTGGCTATTGAGAGGTAATTATAATTTGACGAATATGAGTTCTCTTACAGCTTAGCAATTATGTGGAGCCAGGATAGCAGAATTTGTGCAGGGACTAGGCTACGGGCTGGATGATTTGGGGGTTTGAATCCCAGCAGAGGCAAGAAATTTTATCCAAAGTGTTTAAGACAAACTCTGGGGCTCACCCAGCCTCCTATTCAGTGGTACCTGGGTCTCTTTCCACAAGTAAAGTGGCTAGGGTATGAGGGTGACCACTCACCTGCATCTAGTGCCAAGGCCAAGAATTAGTCGATCTATACATCCATTTCCCCTGCATGATTTCGTGGTGTGTACAAGGTTGACTTTACCTTTACTTTAGCATTTCTCTAAGAATTTTTCAGTCCTGGCTCCCAGTTCTAGTATCTGGCACATCTGTGTAAATTTTGTTGATCTCAGATGTTATGAATGTTGGCTTTAGACATCTCTGTTATATTCTGGTGGGGTAAGAGAATACAGCTTCTCCCTACCTCAACCTTAATACAGATTTTGCTGATAGAACCAGACTTCTGGCTACACACTTTGCAAGGTTTTGTTCAACTTCCAATAGCACACACCCATCAAATATAGCTCAGCTAGGATGAGCAAACTGGATCCTACTAAGGGAAATTGGCAAAAAGTATATAATGAAACTAGTTTAATCCAGAAACACAAGATATTGTCTTGGTTACAATCACATTCTAGTGAAATGTTGGTATTACAGCATGCGGGTGGTGATACTGTGTTCTTTATAATGAAATTTTGTAATGCTGAGGCATTAAAAATTGGGAATGATAGTCATGTTTATTATAATAAACAATTTAAAGAGAAGAAATGATGTTAAAGTGACCATGTTTACTGCATAAAGAAAGTCTGTAATTGCTTTTCTGTGCAGTCTGGTTTAGTAGTGATTTCTCAGTAATTTCTTGGAGAATTCCACCATTGTTTAATACATGATGTGGCATCTTTCTTGTTCATTATGATGTGCCAAAGACTTTGTGCCATGCTGGATGCTTCTCTAACAGTAGTGACATTTTCATTATTGCCATGATCATCTTCCATGTCCTCTACTGTCATGTCTATCAAGTTTTCTGACAGTGTTGTCCCCTGTGAGCTCTTCAACAGTGACATCTGGAACCAGACTAATAGTCATCTAATGCCACCACAACAGCTAATTTTTGGCACAAATGTTGCCATTTCAGTCATTTTACTTCTGTATTCATCCTGTTGCACAGTTTTGGGTTTGTGAAAGTTGTTCACAGTTGTAGCAGTAATTAACATTTTACAAGCTGTAATGAACATCTGAACAGCTCCAGCACATTTACGTCTCCATCCCAACACAGTGATATTGGCCAACATTGCTGCACTGGCCATGACATGTAGTGCACATATGCAGCATGCCTCATCCCCTGATCCAGTGGCTGTGAAACTGAAGTGCATTTTCAGAAGAACAGAGGCTGATGGTGTTTGAGATAGGATGCTGAGTGAGATATTTGGGCCTAAAGAAACTGCATAATGAGGAACTCCATGATTTGTACTAGATACCAAATATTATCTGGGTGATTAAATCAGGGCAGGGCATAGATTGGAGGATAATATTTAAATGGATCTTGAAGAAATTGGTTGGGTAGGTGTGGACCTGATTGATTTAGCTCAGAATAGGGCAAGTGATGTGCTCTTGTGAAGAGTACTGAACCTTTTGGTTCCCTGCAATGCAGAGAATTTTTGGACTAGGTGAGATACTATTTACTTCCTCATGTTCTCACCATGATGTGACATGTTCTTATGCCCAGAACAGTTGTCAGCATAATTTTCCACTTCTCTCCATTCAGTGCTTATTCCAATGACAAACTCATCACCCAAGGCTTCACATTATGGTGAAATTCAAAAGGCTGAAAATGCACAAATTGAAATACAGTGGGATTCTGTTTGCAGTGCTGGATAGGGAAATGTGAAATTGGTACACAGAAGGAATGGATAGACATGGCGTCATGGTGTGGTGTATAGTTTGAAAACATCTGCTGTAACAGTTGGTGTGAGAAAACAGTGGTAGCAGTGTCACATAGCATATAGTAATTTGAATCATGAGTGATTATGCCATACTGTATGATACCCAATCAGATCTACATCTGGCAATCCTACTGTGAGCCTGGACAGCACAACTGGTGAGTAAAGTTCTTTTCTGTTACTAATAGCACGAACTATGTCAGTGTTTTGACCTTGGAGCTCTGCTGAACATTATGGCATCTGAAATGTAAAGACTTATTTATAGTGGTCAAGTTGCATGTCCATTGAAACAACCAAAACAAAAGCTGTGTCCAGTCACCTGTAATTTCTACCCTGTTCTGCATGTACTGCAACAAACAATTTATTAGATACATAATGCTCAGACAGTTATTGACAAAGAGAGAATGCAAATATTATTTGCATGGCAATGATATTTAACAGGAAGTCTTGCCACTTTAGCTGAATTCAAATGCAGGCTATTGAATCATACTGACCGATGTAAACATGCCTTTCCACTTCAGCTGAATTTGAATATTTGCTTAGTAATCATGTCTAAACATGGTTTCAATTCTGGTTGTATACCTCAGTCATGTAACTGCCCAATGTCTGTGCCTTGAAGTGATGTTCTGTGGTAGCAGGCTGGAATGCATTGCTTGGTTGGGACTGAGTTGCAAGATGGGTTTGTCATATAATTTATATGGGATTGTTCCCATGAAAGATCATGGTCATGACCACTGTGTACATTCTTGTAATTCTTTGAAATGAGCATACTGTACATTTCTTTCTTCTCTGTCCCATCTCACAATACAGTGGACCTTCTAATGTGTCTACTGTATTGTTCAATGAGGTTTCACACAAATTTAGTTATACTGATCCATTTTCCTTAGTGGGATGGATTTTTATTGCGTTTTATGGAAACATACACGGTAAATTGGGAGCAAAAAAAAAAATCATTATACTAGTGTTTGTTTCACAAGATTTCACTGTACTAACTCTGCCCACCATAATGGCCCTAAAATCCCCCCCCCCCCCCGATTCCTGTGTGAAAACATTTTGCTACAAATTCCAAAATGCAAGCTGGGGGGGGGGGGAGATAAAATAAAATTAAAAATAAAAAAATAAAACTTCAGGAACACATCGTCTCTACTTATCAAATTTATTTAACAATGGATGTTACATTCCCTGAACATAAAAACACTGAAATAATAATATACATTTGAATTACATAATCAAAACACATGGAAGTCTGACAAGCTGCCCATCAGCTTGTCTTTATTTTCAGGGAACTGTCTCCATTAAGTCCATAAGCTGTCTTCCACCTAATCCTCTCTGTGAGCACGAGGGATACAGTTATTACAGCAGAGGATTGTTTGATGAATAATGTGTGGGAAAATGCCAACAAAACTCTGCCCTTAACAAGAACTAATGTCCCAGAGGGAGAACCATCTGATGTACCAGCTTTGGAAAACTATACATGACCATAAAAGAAAGACAAACTGGGAATGCAAGAAGGCATGAAACACTGCAAGCAAATCAAACATGAATTGTGATAATTAAAAAACTATTAAGCAATAAGCTCTTGTGAGAACAAAGATAATTTAATGTATATTATAGAACACGAGTTCTAACAGTATTCTACAATGAGATTTAAGAGCATTCGTGTGGGGCACTGAGACGCACGTATCTCATAACGAGTCCCTGAAATTTACCAAAACAATAATAACACACAATTTACTTTGCTTTGAAATTTCCAACCCACTATTTAGTCACTCCTGGCAAATGCCTGCATTCAAGTTGGTCACATGTGCAAGACATGTGTATGTCATATTTCAATTCCATTTAGTCTTAAATAGGCTTGTTGCTGTCACGTATGAAGAAGGTATTTAACACTGATCTGAACTGCATCAAGAAGGTATCCAACCTGTTATTAACGGACAAGTACAGCTGAACAACAGGCCTGTTAATGGGTGTAACTTTATTTGTCCATTTTCCCATCTCAGGCTTTAAATGGCAACAGATGAGGAAAAATATTGATGACTGTTCTCTTTAGTTCTGACTTTTTGTGGATCAGGCCATCACTCCAAGTCAGGAAGTTCCTCGTCGTCAGAATCGGACTCTGGGTCAAGGTCATTGAAACTGGGCTTTGAATCACCGCCACCTCCTAAACCACCCATCTGCCTCATCATCTGCAAGAAAGTCAAGAGTATCAGCTATTGTTGGCATTACCTATACAGTGAGTAAAACTGAATGCCACATCCACTGTGTGCTGTGACATGCAACTATTTCCATGTACAATGTTTTGGAATTCCATTACATACTGCACACGAGTAGACAGAGTTCAACATGCACATGTGTGCAGATGCAAGCGCGCGCGCGCTCTCTCTCTCTCTCTCTCTCTCTCTCTCTCTCTCATATGTTATGAGTGAAAAATTTAAGGCCGTTGCTTTTTAATTATGCGGATGTCAAACAGCAAACACTGTGCGCACGCGCACACGCACACACTGTGTAATATAAGGGAGAGTATTTTATGTCTTTTATGTTACATGATGGTAGTAGAATACTGCAGAGCATTTAGTGATGAGGGTAGACATGGCTTCAATACGATATGTCTGGCAAATTCTTTGGAAAGTGACACAATTTGACAAGCGGGTAGTTATGATGGCAGGTCAAAGTTCTGGTACTGATGATACTGTACCTCTTCGAGGTCTTCTGACTGGCCAACATCATCCTCACTATCATCCTCATCCTTCCATTTATTGAAGTCCACTTTCAACCAATGGTACTTCTTCTTATCTTTCATCAGGTGAGGCCAATATGGTCCACTTTCATCCTTCTTCTTCAGAATGAGCTCAATATTACGGTCACGAACAAATTTTATTGATTTCTGTGCAAAATAAAACATTTTATAGCACAATTAGAAATGAATCTAAAATGCACACATTGCTTAGGAACACAATACACAATCTGGTTGATTCCATGTGCTTTGGACAATTATAATTTGAAATGTGAACTGTAACAACCAGCACACACACACACACACACAGCCCTATACAACAAGCTGATAACATTTATTATAAAGAACCACTTTATCAGCTGGATTCAACAGGACTAATATAGGCTGGTCACAACTTCTAATATGAACTATGCATTAGATTTGTACTGCATACAGCAAACTATTTTTATTTTGTGAAACATTCAGAAAAAGAGCGATTTGCAAATTATATGTAAATGTACATAAATTTATAGGCAATGCCTGGCTTTTACCAGCAGTATGTAATGCAACAACTTTCACACAACATATAAATACCTCAGGGTCAATTTCTTTGTAAAGTTCTATTGTTACTTCGTGATTCTTCTTCTCTGTCCCGCCAAGTCCATGAAAATACACTTTATCGTTGTCTATTTTGATTTCGGGGTTCTTGCAGTCTTCGAGACAAATTGTAAGAAAAATTATGTTATTCCTTTGAGCCCACATAACAGAGGGAGGCAGGGCCCTGCAAAATAAAACCAAACGAATCTATGAAGGGTGTGGTAGCACCACCATTTACACTTTAAAAATGCACGTGTTAAAAACAATTCTGATATGTAACTAAGAACAGACGCATGATCACGACCTATTTGAATGAACAACAAAATCTTACTACACTACAGGAAACGTAATGGTTATACCATGCCGTGTACTCGGCACTACGTAACGAATAACCTAAACGAAATACGATCTTCCAATAATTATGATAGTTAACCATACACATACTCATTTTCATGAACCATTATGAATATCCTTTGAAGGAATTATCCGGATATGTAAGTTGCAAACAGAGGCAAAACCGAGCACGCCGCCGACACCACTTGTAAACCACAAGGACCACTTGGTATTCAAACTGCAGACGTTACCACAATGTGACCTACAACCTTCCTGGTTACGTAAAGCACCGTTCACTAGTACACTTTCCTCGCTTCAACCTCAGTGCGAAGGATGTACACTTCCTGCCACAATACTTCTAGCAATTTCGGCAATCAATACACGCAAGCCACCTACAAATCAAAGATGGCGGCGATTTGAACATCATAACTTTTTTACAGCATGAGTAGTGCATTCATCTTTGACTTCATATTTTGTTAAAAACTACATTTAAATAATTTTTAAATTCTATCTGTGAAAGGTAGAAAAACCAGGCGGCAGAAAATAGTAATAAGTTATAAGACTTACTGCTCTTCACCGGACATCTTTGCGCAGTGAGAAACAAGGAGGTATTAGATTGCGCTTGCCACGATCGATAGTACAAACGATTTTCAGCGTGGGCACTTATCGATTCCTTGTGTGATAGATGGCTGCACACTCTATTTGGTTACTGCTGCACTCTATGGTCAGAATTGACGATATACAGTAATTCTTGTAATTTCTGTTAGGTAGCGGGATCGTTTCATTTTCTGCTCCCGCTATCTTGAATTGCTGTTATTCATATCAGTGGGATCAAATGTGCTTTCGACATTGATGTTATTTCATTTAAGGCTTTCAAACGTGACCCGCGTCAATTAGATAAGATGTTTCCGCAGGAATGTGTTTATAATATTTAAACAGTTGCTGTTCGTGTGAATGTTGGTGGAGAAATGTTTTAGAAGCGTGTGTGGAAAAAAGGTATTTTCACTCCCTTCCGTGTGTGGTGATGATTTTAATGGTTCGTTGTGTAAAAAGTATTGACTGTGCCAACGTAAATTGAAATGTACTATTGAGGAATAAACGGAAGCCAGGGAAAAGCGAACATAATGACAGCTTTGTTCAAAGATACGTTCTGGGTAAGTAACTAACTCAAATTTTCTTTAGATGTCTTTTGTCAGCATTTAACCTATTGATAGTATTATGACATCTGTTAATATTTTGAATCGCGGCTGCACCTCATGGAAGTGTAGGCCAAGTGACGTTTCGTGTATTACGTATGGTGAAACACCATTGTGACTAAATATGAAATTATGGATACCTGCAGAAAGAATCTTACAGAATATCTGTCATATGGTGAAACTGAAATCAGAATACAAACCGGTTAAATTGAGAATGTCATGGAATTAATGTTGTAGGCTTCATTTCAGTGAAGGTGTATTTGTTTTTCCATACTGATTTATTTTTTAAGGTATGTTGATTTTAACGTAATACCATCAGTTTTTACTGCATACTGAATTATATTTTAGACAGTTTGATTTTAACCCTTAGGTGACTAATGTCATATATATATGGAGCACCCATTCTTGATGTTTCTAGATCACACACAACGACGCAGCACAGTCGGTAGGACTCCTCTGGACGAGTGA